>FLSG01003601.1_pt1 | contig 168728 bp, 163 predicted proteins | sample 1550511 | NCBI WGS metagenome assembly FLSG01 (sample SAMEA4031768, study PRJEB14383) | metagenome | biome: human; feature: oral; material: saliva | place: Philippines | collected 2014
ATAGATATAAGTAATTATATTGAAATGATGGATTCATTCGTTGAAGTTTGGGTTAATTTTTCAAATATATGAAACGCCAAGTGAGGGGTAATTTGAGATGTTCAAATCTTTATTTAAAAATTTAAAATTTAAAACACCACATACATATGGACTATTACTATTCATTATAGTAGTAGCAAGTTTACTTACATATATCATACCGGCAGGAGAATATGCACGCGAAAAAAAAGATGGACAAACGCTTGTTGTATCAGGCTCATATCAAGAAGTATCACAGCAAGGTGTCTCATTTTTTGATATTTTTCGTGCGATACCAGAAGGGCTAATCAGCGGTGGCGAAATTGTATTTTACATTTTTTTAGTCGGCGGTGCGTTTGGTATTGTACATAAAACAGGCGCCTTTGAAAATGGTGTGAACAAAGCTATGAATGTATTAGGTTCATACAAAGCGTTAATGATTCCATTGACGATGACAATATTTTCAATATTAGGATTTTCTATCGGATTAGCAGAAGAAACAATCATATTCGTACCTATTGGTATTATTATTGCTAGAACTTTAGGTTACGATGCGATGACCGGCGCAGCAATGGTTATATTAGGCGCCTCCAGTGGCTTTATAGGAGGTATGCTAAATCCTTTTACAGTGGGCGTAGCTCAATCTGTTGCGGAATTAACTTTATTCTCAGGTTGGGGTTTGCGTTCTGTTATTTATGTTTTTATTTTGTTAGCAGCTGTTACAACTGTTATGTTATATGCGCGTAAAGTTAAGCATGATTCAAGCAAAAGTATTGTGTATGAATTAGAGCAAACTGAAAGCCAGTCAGGAAAAGCAATAGAAACGCCTCGCTTTACGAAGCGTCAAGGCATAGGATTGTTACTTATTGTTGCAGCGATAGTGTTAAATGTATATGGCATTTTCACTTATGGTTGGTCGTTTAATGAAATGAGCGCAAATTTCTTATTGGCAGGCTTACTTGCAGGCGTAATAGGCGGTTTAGGTATTAATGGCACGTTTGAAGCGATGATAGAAGGTATGAAGGATATTCTATTTGGCGCGATGATTGTCGGCTTTGCTAAAGGTATTATTTATATTTTAGAAAATGGTCACATTATCGATACGATTGTACACGGGATGACCACGTTACTTGCTGATGTTCCTTCGTCAATGGTTATTATCACTATGTTTGTTTTACAATTCTTTTTAAACTTCTTTATTCCATCCGGTTCAGGACAAGCATTAACGACTATGCCATTAATGGTACCTATCTCTGATTTACTGAATATTAATAGACAAATCACGGTACTTGCCTTTCAATATGGAGACGCGATTAGCAATGTATTATTCCCGACATCTGCCATCTTGATGGGTGCATTAGCGGTAGGGAAAATAACTTATACACAATGGCTTAAATTTGCTTGGAAGTTAATTGTTGTTTGGGTAGTTATTTGCTGTATCGGCATGTCTATTGCATTAATGATTGGTTATTAAATGTAACATATCCAATGATAACTTATTAGAAACAAATTATAGGCGAACACGTTGTTAAAAGTTAAATGATATAAATAAAAGATTTTATTTGTAAATCAATTTATGACTTTCATAATAGCATTAAGTCAATCTTATGCGGAGCGGCAATTGGAAATCAACGATTTTTGATTTCTAAGTCGCTCTTATTTTTTAAGTTATCAATCATTAAAAAGTTGAAATATTCAGAAATTACAAATATGATAATAAATAAGACGTTATTAAAGAAGGTGAATCTATGCATTACAGACCATCTATAACAATTTTGCCGAAAGTCACACTAGTACCACCGGATCTTCAAATGGCGAAAGCGTTATTTCAAACAATACAAGAAAACTTTTCACATTTATCTAGATTTTTAGATTTTATAACGGAAGACATGACAGTAGATGAAGAAAAATCATATTTAAAAATGATGATTCAACATCAAGCTGAACAAAAAGGACAACTATTTTTAATTTATTACGAAGATACACTCATTGGTACAATTGATTTACATAAAATAGATACTAAAAATAGTAAAGCAGAAGTTGGTTACTGGATTGCTAAAGGTTATACTGGTAAACGAATCACTACAGCAAGCGTTAAATTTATTTGTGGTTATGCATTTCACCACCTAGGGTTAAATAAACTAACAATTGTTGCTGACGTTAGAAATTTGGCAAGTAATAAAGTAGCCAGAAACGCCGGATTTCATTTTGTCGCGACGGATGTTCAAGATATATATGACGGCAAACATTACCGAGATATGAATCGGTATAGGTTATTGAAAGATGATTTTGATTTATCTCAAGATCACTAAAATCATATATATTTATGAAAGATATTTTAAATCGCTATCATTGTTGGTTATATAAGGTTGTTTTTAAATAAGTAATCTTTATATTAAATGACATATGAAAATGAAGTAAGCAGCAATGTATAAAGGAGGCTTTAAGTTTTGATAACAAGAGGAATTAACCATATTGGTTTAACTGTTCCAGATATTGAAAAGGCAACGTCTTTCTTTAAAGAAGCTTTAGATGGTCAGGTTGCTTATGACAGCCAAACTAGGATGGATGATCCTAGAGGTGGAGAATTTGTTGAACACGTCTTAGGACTAGAACATGGAGCCAAAATTATTAAAAAAAGAATGATGGTGTTTAATCATGGGCCGAATATAGAGATGTTTGAATTTGTGCGTGCAACACAAAACAACGCAGATACATTACAAGATATTGGCTTTACGCACATCTCATTTTATGTAGATGATTTTGAAGCGGCATTTAGAAGCATAAAGCAAGCTGGTGGTCAACCATTATCAAAACCGCATAGTAATACGAAGTACGAAGATACTGAAGATAACCGCACAGTATATGTTAGAGCACCATGGGGAAGTTTAATCGAGTTACAGACGATACCTAACGGTTATTATTATCCATCAGATAGTGAATCAACAGTATTTATACCAAGACCATGAATAATGTAGATAAAGGAGGAAATGATATGTTACAAAGAAAATTAAACGTGGCCAATTTAAGTACACCTATTCAAAAATTAGAAACATTAAGCCAAACATTAGGTAAAGATATATATATTAAAAGAGACGATTATACTGGAACTGAAATATCAGGTAATAAAGTGAGAAAGCTAGAATATACCATACAATACGTGTTAGATAATGGTTATGATACGATTATTACTACGGGCGCCATTACCTCTAATCATGCTAGAGCAACAGCAGCTTTGTGCGCTAAATACAATATTGAATGTCATCTTGTTTTAAGAGGAGCGCTAAAAGCATTTGAAGGGAATTTATTCTTAGATGCTATGTTAGGTGCGCATATACATGTGATTGATGAACATCAGTCTCGGGAAAAAGCGATGGAACGATTAAGTAAAGATTTAGAAAGCGAAAATAAAACGCCTTTTATAGTACCAAGCGGTGCATCAGATTGGATTGGCGCTCATGGCTATATCAATGCTTTTGAAGAAATTGTAAAGCAAGCAGATGAATTAAATGTTCAATTTGATTCTATCAATCTAGCTGTCGGTTCTGGGGGCACATATGCAGGTTTGTGGTATGGAAAGTATATACATAATTTATCAACTCAAATTATTGGATATGCTGTCAATGAGAGTGCGTCTATTTTCAAAAATAAGGTGATTGAAATCATTAATGAATTAGATGAAGATATAACAACATTTGATACGCTATCGATTAATGATCAATATATCGGATTAGGATACGCTCAAGCAACAGATGAAGAGTTACAATTTTATATTGATATCGCACAACAAGAAGGCGTTGTGTTAGATCCAACATATACTGGAAAAGCATTTCGTGGTTTAGTAGAAGAAATCAAACAAGGAAAGTATGACGATCAAAAAGCGATTTTATTTATTCATACAGGTGGTCTACAAGGTTACACTGAAGAAACTAGAGCACGTATCCAACGTTTACTCCCGACTTTTAATAAAGATTTATAAACGACTGGAAAGATAGCTGATTGAAATATGCCATCTGCAGTTTAGAGCATAAATATTGCTAATTCTAGTGCATATGATTCATAATATAAAACACTTTATATTTAAGGAGGGTATTCTAAATGACTCAAATATTAACTTCAATTGATGAATACCAATCATTTATTGAGCAAAACCCACTCGCAGTAGTCCACGTAATGAGAGATAATTGCAGTGTTTGTCATGCAGTTTTGCCCCAAATAGAAGATTTAGTACGTGGATTTCCTGGCGTGCCATTAGGTGTAATTAATCAAAGCAAAGTAGAAGCAATAGCAGGTGAATTATCTATTTTCACTGTACCGGTAGATTTGATTTTTTTAAATGGTAAAGAAATGCATCGTCAAGGCAGATTTATTGATATGCAACAAATAGAACACCAATTAACAATGATGTACGAAAGTTTAAAAACATAAGACTATAAAGTAAATAAATATGCACGTAACGCACTTAGACATCCTGTTATTCGCTTACTATTGTAAAAGTAATAATAGGATGTTTCAATTTATGCTAAAACTATTGAGTGAAAATGAATAGTTCGAAATAAAAACGGGTTAAATTAAATTATAAGTGTCATCTATAATAAAAATATTGTATGATAAGATTAATCTATAGAGTCAAAGGGGGAGTATTTATGCGCATAGAAAGAATTTGCCCAGATGAAGCAGAAGCGCTGTATACTTGTATGAAAAAGATTGATCAAGAAACACAATATATGCTCTATTTACCGGATGAAAGAAGTTTTAATAAAGAAAAATTAATAGAAGATATTAAGCAAAATTTTTATATCGGTGTAAAAACAGAAACAAATGACATTGTTGGCTATTTATCAGTGCACATTAGTAGATTAGCTAAAATAAAACACATAGGTTATATCTTAACGGGTGTAATTAATGAAATGCATCATCAAGGTTTGGCGACTAAGATGTTTCAAGAAACGATAAAATGGGCAGAACGTAAAGGGTTAAGACGGTTAGAGTTAACTGTAATAACAACGAACACGCCAGCAGTAAAATTTTATGAAAAATTGGGTTTTAAAATTGAAGGCATTAAACACGAATCTATTTTTATGGATGATCATTATTATGATGAATTATATATGTCCATGATGATTAATCAAGCATCTTTATTAGATTCAACTATAGGATGAAACTGCGTCATGATAAATGTGGTTTTGTATGTAGAGCATTTATAACTCGTGTATTTCATACATACTAATATAATTTAGGATAAACACTTTACTAAAAAATAAAGTGATTTATAAATAGGATGCATTAAATTTTTACTGGCAGCAGATAGCAAATTTGAAATCTATTTATATCCGTTTTTTCTAGTTATGAATACCAAGTAAAGCGATGCATGTCATTGTTATTATGAAATAAAACTTCTGTCTTGCTCTCAGATAATGATATATTGGAGGTCATATGAGATGTTAAAAAAAATAGCTACTATTACAAGTATGGGTGTGGCTACTTCATATTTGTACGCTGAAATTGTAGAAAAACGTAGTTATAAAAGTTTTTTATATGAAATGCTGCTTAGAGTTACGAAGATGAAGCGTGCATTTGAAAAGGCAACATACGCACAAGAAGCACTTGAGGCAGTTAAGCATCAAACTCAAGGTAAATATGAAGGAACAGATTATCATTTTGAAAATACAGTTTATACAAAAATGATACAAAATGTCACAACTTATGTGGTAAATGATAAAGAAGATAATCAACAAAGATCATTAATCTATGTTCATGGCGGCGCTTGGTTCCAAAATCCACTTAAATACCATTTTGAATATATAGATAAACTCGCTACGGCTTTTAATGCTAAAGTCATCATGCCTATCTATCCAAAAATACCGCATGCCACATATAAAGAAACATTTGAATTATTAGAAGCTATATATCGAAACGAATTGGAACAAAAAGTGAATGCACAAAAACTTACTATTATAGGTGATTCTGCAGGCGGTCAAATAGCATTATCATTTGCGCAGTATTTAAAAACGGTTAACTTAACACAACCAAGTGATATTGTGCTGATTTCACCTGTATTAGACGGCACTTTAAGCCATCCTGAAGCACGTGTGTATGAAAAGATTGATCCAATGCTAGGAATTGAGGGGAGTAAATATTTAATTAATTTGTGGGCTGATAAATTACCTTTAACAGATTGGAGAGTTTCACCAATTTACGGAGATTTCAATGGTCTAGGGCGCATTACGATTTCCATTGGAACGAAAGAGACACTTTATCCAGATGCTGTAAAATTATCTCAAATGTTAAATGAACAAGGTATTCAGCATTCGTTTATTCCTGGATATCAGTTGTTTCACATTCACCCTATTTTTCCTATTCCTGAAAGAGAACAATTGATTCATAAATTAAAAGAAATTATAGATTAAATTTTAAACTTTGTTTTACAGCGATGAAATTACAATTGAATCATTAAAGTTATAAAGTAAAGAGCGAAGATATGCAATCAAATAGTGGTTGCGTATCTTCGCTCTTTTTATATTGAGACTGATATAAAAAATCATGGCTTGGCCTTAAAAAGGATATAAGCATGTTGAATTATTTTGAACCGTTTAAATAAGCTGGGAAGAAGTCCGTAAATAGATCAACGAATGTTAAATATGCTTCTTTGTCTACATGCTCATCTACTTGGTGAGCCTGACTGACAGTACCTGGACCATACATAATAAATGAAAAGTTTTCGTCTTTATCTACTAATAGATCTGAGGCATCCGTCACACCAGGCGAAGCTTCTGTTGGTAATGTTGTATTGAGATATTTTTCACCCATTTCAACAGCAAGTGCTATTAATTTATTTTGGCCTGTAGTGTAAACAGGGGGTCTAGACATATAAGTGTCAATTTCAATATCAGTTTCTTCAGTAGCAACTTGTTTTAAGATTTCATTGAAATAAGAAATAAATTGATCGTTATCATGTTCAGGAATGGTACGAATATTAAATTCGGATGTTGCGTGTTCGGGAATGGAGTTCACTTGATTGCCTCCATTGAAAATCGTTGCATTCATAATCGCATTACCTAATAAGTCATTATTTTTATTAAACTTGTTAAACCCTTCATCTGCTTTGTAAACAAATTTAACAAGTGGTGAAATAGCGTTAAAACCAAGTTGTGGCATAGAACTGTGTGAAGCTTTACCATGAGAAGTGACACGAATATCCATTGATCCTTTATGAGCATAAATAATTCTATCTTGGGAAGGTTCAGCAATAACTAATGCATCCACGTCTTTCATATAACCTTTATCATGAAATGCTTTTGCGCCTTCTCCAACAATCTCTTCACCAGCAGTTGCAAGTAAGCGTATTTTCCCATGTGTTAATAAACCTTGGTCGTGAATATCAATCATGCTGAGTACTAACGCGGCTAAGCCTGATTTCATATCAGCTGAGCCACGACCATAAAGTTTGCCGTCTACTTCTGTAAGTTTGAATGGATCGTATGTCCATTTGTTTTCATCGCCAGCAGATACAACATTCATATGGCCAGATATACCAAGCACGGGTGCGCCTTCACCAATTTCAGCCACTAGGTTAGCGCGACTATCACTTATTTTAATAATTTCAGATTTAATACCATGCTCTGATAATAAATTCTGTAGATATTTACATACTTCCATTTCATTGTCATTAACTGATTTAATACTTACTAAATCTTCTAAGATTTGAATTCTTTCTTGTTTAGTAAATTTACTCATCATAAAACCCCTTTTCCAAAATTAATAAAACATCTATCGCTTTTATTATATCTGAAAAATCAGACACTTTGAAATTAGACACATTTGAAAAAGGCATCTTTATAGGAATTTTGAACGTATTGTTAAAAATATATGCCGAGTGATTTTATTAAAAATTAAACATGGTTTTTAGAGGATGCGTTATCTAAAGACCATGTTTTTATAGTATCGAATTGATTAGTTGTAGGTTGATTCATGTGTTGAGACTGCCAATTTTTAGGAATAGAGCGATTTTGTTGTGTAGATGATTTTGTAGATTGCGATGCGTTATTTGTTTCATTCACGTTTTCAATATGTCTTGTGTTATCTGTATCAAGCACTGCGCCGCGCATATCATTACCTTGAAAACTTCCTACTAAAATCATAATTAAATAACTACAACATAAAAGTGCAACGACAATAAGATACAGTGAGACAGTTAACTTTACTGGCTTGCTCATATCCATCCTCCTAAACAACCTATGATTACTTTCAACTTCAAGATAACATTTGAATTTTAATACTATGTAAATTTCAAGTAAATATTGTATTTATTTCTTTTAAGAGTGAATACTTGTTGTTAAAAATTTTTATAAAATTTTTCATTCAAATTTATTTTTTAATAAAAGTATGCAATCATTGTTATAAAAGGAATTGTTATTGCATTAAATATAACTTTTTTATAAAATGTAGATAGTGTTTCATATTTAATCTATAGATATCTTATAGACTTTATATTAAATCAATGTTATAAAAGGAACTGTTGTTATATTAAATATAATTTTATAAAAGAGTTTATTGGGAGATTAAATATAATTTTACATTTAATTAACAGATATTTTATAGACTTAATATGAGATCAATAACTAGATGATATTATGTCTTTATTGAAAGGTTATAACATATTGAACCATTTCTTTTAATTAAAGTTTTCAAATAGCTTGATGACTTTAGTACACGACTGAAAATATGAGCAGGAAAAGAGGGACAAAGTTTGCTACTAATCATAATTTGTGTAGGCGTCATTCTTTGGTTAGGCATCGTTGAAAAACGAAGACATTCTGACAGATTAGCAAAGATTCCTATACGTATCAATATTAATGGCATCAGAGGTAAATCAACAATCACCCGCTTGATTTACAGTATTTTACGGGAAGATAAGTACCGTGTGATTGGTAAAACAACTGGTACAGACGCGCGTATGATGTACTGGTTTACGCCTAGAGAATATCCTGTATACAGGAAACCTCAAGGAGCAAATATTGGTGAGCAACGAGATATCGTAAGAAAAGTTGTGAAACAAAATGCGAATGCATTAGTAAATGAATGTATGGCTGTCAACCCTGATTATCAAATTATATTTCAAAAAGATTTGGTGAAGGCTAATATTGGCGTCATTGTAAATGTTATGGAAGATCATATGGATGTGCTTGGACCAACATTAGATGAAGTTGCTCAAGCATTTACCGCTACGATCCCTTATAAAGGGCATTTGATAGTTATGAAAGATGACTACACTCCCTTTTTTGCAAAAGTTGCCAAAAGACGTAAGACAAAGTTAATCGTTGTTGATAAGGATGAAGTACCAGAATCCTATCTGAGAAAATTTGAGTACATTGTCTTTCCAGATAATGTGGCTATTGCAATGGGTGTGGCAGAAGCCTTAGGTATTGATCGTGATACGGCGCTAAGAGGTATGCTTAACGCTCCGCCAGATGTTGGCGCGGTTGAAGTAAAATACTTTAATGCAAATGAAACTACAAACGTATACGTCAATGCTTTTGCAGCCAATGAACCACAGTCTACTAAAGCAATTTTAAATAAGGTAGAATCTTACAATTACCCGTACCAAAAAATTGTGATTGTCTTAAATTGTCGTGCTGACAGAGTAGATCGAACACGACAATTTGCTGAAGACTTTGTAAAAGATGTACCGTTCGATACATTAATTTGTACTGGAAAGAGCACACAAATGGTCACTGAAGTGATGCATGATTTGCCTGACAAAAAATATTTAAATTTTGAAGGCAAAAGTATAAAAGAAGTTGAACATGCGCTTTACACAGAATCTAAAAACGCATTGATATTTTGTGTAGGTAATATTCACGGACCAGGTAAACAAATAGCGCAATATATAGAAGGGATAAATTAATATGATAGGTTCAGAGTTATATTTTTCATTATTTGTAGGCATTGTTCTTAGTCTTATCTTTGCCGAAAAATTTGGTATTAGTCCTGCTGGTTTAGTCGTTCCAGGGTATCTAGCACTCATTTTTGATCAACCCATTATGCTACTATCAGTCTTAATCATTAGCTGTATTACATACTTCATTGTTAATCATGGTATAAGTCGCTTCGTTATATTATATGGACGTAGAAAATTCGCTGCTATGATATTAACAGGCATGGTATTAAAATTTGTATTTGACTTAATTTATCCAATAACACCGTTTGAAATGGTTGAAATGTCCGGTATTGGTGTTGTGATTCCTGGTATTATTGCGAACACAATACAAAAGCAAGGCGTCGTTATTACCCTATCCACATGTATGTTACTAACATGTATTACGTACGTTATCTTATTCTTTTATAGCTTTATTAATTAGTAAGGAGCAGAGATATGAAGCAATCCAAACGATTTTCTATAAATGAGCGTGTATTGAAATGGACAAAACGCCATAAAAAAAGAAATTCCATATATACCGGCTTAATATTGCTTGTTGCACTTGTTTTATTAGGATTTGTTTTAAAAAATCAAGATTTTGTACCTGTTAAAGCTATGGAAAAAAATGGAGAAGAAATCAAACTGACATATTTAGGTAACGTGGAATTAAATAAACATATAAGAAAAAATGATTTAAATGATACTTTTAGTTCTATTAAAGACCTTTTACATGGAAGTGATTATTCAACAGCCAGTTTGAAGTTATCGGATTTTTCAGATGATAGAAAAACCAACATTCATAAAAATTTAGAAAATGTAATGTTTTTAAAAGGATTAAATATAAAAAGTTTAAATATTATTAATCAAGTTACTGATAATATTACTGCTAGAGATTTTAGTAGAGCTGTTGAAGCACAAAATGGTTATAATTTTTTAACTGGAAATGGCTCAAATCCAATTAATAGTAAAACGGTACAACAAACAATAAAAGGCAAGAAAATTGCCAATGTATCTTTTACAGATATTGAATCTGACTACGCAGATCCGTTACAAAATACTACATCCATCAGTTTAGAACCCAATATCTATATACCGATAATAAAAAAATTAAAAGAAAACAATGATTACGTGGTTGTTAATGTAGATTGGGGCATGACAGATGAAAGGTCTGTTACGACAAGACAAAAACAATATGCACATTCTTTAGCAGACGCGGGTGCAGATACTATTATTGGTCATAATACCGTAGTTCAAGAAATTGAAAATTATAAAGACACAAATATTTTTTATAGTTTAGGAAATGTAACTTCAGAAGATTTCTTATCAAAAAATAAACAAGGTTTAGCTGTTCAGCAAAATTGGAATGGTGAGCATTCAAAATTTATGGTAACGCCTATCAAATCAGTAGGCGGTAAGCTAACGAAAGCTACACCGAACAAGATAGAAGAAACCAAATTATTAAATAACATCAAAGGTGAAAACGTCGAACTGAAAAAAGAGAATGGAGGTTATGTATATGAACATTAAAGATCATTGGGTAAGTCTTACAATAATTACAGTCATTCTTATTATCACAATATTAATTGTATTCGCGAGAGCAAACGAAGGTTTAGATCACTATGAACAAAATGAACTTAAAACTTCGCATCATCAGTATTTATCTAAAGGAGCATAACTATGAGTATTTATAATAAAAAAACGCTCATCGTAATACTACTCCTTACTATTATCATTTCTTTTATGTTTTTTTTAGTCACGAAAAAAGATAATTATAATAAAGATGATTTATATGAGAATAAAATCGCTGATCATCAACATGATGCATCAGATAAAAATTACGGTGTTGCTTCAAATAATCCGATTGCTAAACGTGTGGGAGAAAAAATATTGAAAGATGGAGGCAACGCAGTGGATGCCTCTATGGGTGTTTCTTATGCTTTAGCTATTACGGAACCACACTCTTCAGGGCTTGGTGGCGGAGGTGCAATGTTAGCTTATGATGGTCAAGAAAATGTAGCACCAAAACAGTGGCAATACAAGGACATCTCTTCGTTTAATTATAAACAAAAGGACCAAGTTGGCGTGCCAGGTTTCGTTCGAGGTATTGATGATGCGCATAATGAAGCGGGAAAGATGGACAAAAAGAAAGTGATGAATTATGTTATCCCTTTAGCTGAAGAAGGATTTGAAGTAGATTCAGAACTTGAAAGAAGTTTGAAGTTATATGGCTCAGATGTGGATAGAGATTCACCTTTCTTTGATGGCGCACAAACCAAAAGAGAAGGTGATGTTATCAAGCAACCAGCTTTAGCGAAAACCTTAAAAGGTATTAGAGATAACGGGCCAGATTATTTCTATGATAAAGTAGGAAAAAGCGTCTCTAAACAAATGGATAATAAATTAACAGAAAAAGATTTTCAAAGTTATAAAACAGAGAAAAAAGAACCAGTTAGTACACAATATTTAAATAATACGGTTTATGCTGCATCCAATCCTTTAGGAGGTACACTGATGTTACAAGGCTTAAAAATTGATGAAGCAACAAATAGCCAAACAGCATCAAATGACCGGTTAGATTATATTACTGGTATTTTAAAATCTAGAAATTTAATGTATGGAAATAGAGATATTGTCAACGGTCAAGATGAAGACTATGATGAATATCTTTCTCAAGGTTATATTTTAGATAAATTAAACAAAATCAATGTTAGTAGTGATTTCAATACAAATAATGTTGATAATACAAGTACAACGCATTTTGTAGTAGTTGATAAAAACGGAGAAATAGCAAGTACTACCAATACACTAGCGAGTTTCTTTGGTTCAGGTGACTATATGAAAGAAGGGTTTTATATGAATGATTCATTAGGTAACTTCTCTTCTGATCCTGCAAGTCCAAATTATGGTGAGAAGCATAAGCAACCACGGTCATTTACTTCACCTAGCATTATAGTTGGACCGGATTATTACATGGGCATTGGCACACCTGGAGGAAACAAAATACCTACTACATTAAACGAAGTGATTATCGACTATTTACGTGGTGACGGAACATTACAAGAATCGATTGATAAACCACGTTTTTACAACGATAATGGCAAGGTATTTTATGAAAACGCAACAAGTAAACAAGACATAGATATATTTAATAGTTTAGGTTTTGAAACTGAAGAAAAACGTAATGACCCTAACTTTGGTAGCGTCCAAGCTGCAGTTTATAATAAAAATGATAAAACAGTAGAAATCGGTCATGACGTCGGGAATAGATAATATTGCTTTAGGCAATAGATATTAAAATATAAAAAGATGACGTTCTTTTGAGTGATTAGAACGTCATCTTTTTTATGTTTGAATAAAACGACTGCGTGTCATTTGTGGATTATGCTTTTTGTTTTTGAGTAAAATAGTTATATAGTGTACGGACAAAGATGATAACTACAACGATGGCGCCCACGTATCCAACGAATGGGTAAATAATCGAAACGAGTTCTCCAAAAGGTAACGTACCACAAATAATAAATATAATGCCTAGTACAACTGTGACAAGTACGCCTAATTTTGAAGGAACCAATTTCATAAATTCATTTTTTACTAACCAATACATAGGTGCAGTTGTAGAATAAATACCTAATAAAATACATACTGAAAACAATAGCGCGATAAACGGTGCAATGGTATTACCTAGATAAAGTACTGGTACTTCTAAATCAAATACATGATTTGAGTGTACGAGTAGCGCGATAATCATCACAATGACCGTTAACATTAATACCGCCCCACCAATAATACCTGTAACGCCAGCTTCCTTTTTACTATTTGATTGTTGGCCAAGTTGTGAGAAGAAAATACTTCCAGCTAAAATGTTATAACAGAAAAAGAGTCCGCCAGATTGCCACCAATGATTGGTTGGTTGTAAGCTTTTTGCGCTTTCAGGTAAATAGAGCATATTAGATAGGTTACCGATATTTGAGAAGAAGACAATTAAACAAATACCTATTGTTAAAATGACAATAATTGGGCCAACAGTACCAATAATATCAACTAATTTATTCAACCCTAAAATTACTGTAAGCATTGCTACCACACCCATACCTAAGACGCCAACTAAATTTGGTAAATGAAATTGTTCTGCTACAACGGCGCCTGTGCCAGCAATCATAATAACTACAATGCTAAAAATGAAAACAATTGTAAAATATTCAATAATTGTTCCTACAATGTTACCGCAATAATACTTAAATATTCGACCTGGTTGCTTTAATTGAAGGTCGTAACCCTTCATCATTAATGTTGAACCAAGTAAGCAAAATAGTACTGCACTCACTAAAGCACCCAATATACCGTATACACCAAAAGATGCAAAAAATTGCATGACTTCTTGTCCAGTAGCAAAACCAGAACCAATTAAGTAAGCGATATAAGCACCGCTAAGTTTAATGATATTTGTGATTTTGATTTGTTGTTGCATAGTTGTCCCTCCCATTTATTACCAACCTTGACCAGCAATGTCGTAATCATTTAATTTTCCAGATTCTAAGTCTTCAATGGCAGATTCTAAAATATTTAACGCTGTATCTAGTTCCTCATAAGTTATGACTAAGGGTGGCTGGAAACGGAGTACATTTTCAGCTACTGCAATAATAACAACACCATTATCGAAACAACGGTTACAAATTTTCAGTGCAGCTTCACCATCACGCGTTTTATTTTTTTTATCAGAAACAATATCTATACCAATAGATAATCCTTTACCTCTAACATCCCCAACAGATTCAAATCGTTCTTTCCATTGATCCATACGCTGACGTACATAGGCGCCTTTATCAGTACTGCCTTGCAGCAGATTTTCATCTTCAATCATACTAATTGTGGCTAAAGCAGCTTCACAACTTACTGGGTTTGCACCAGTAGTAAATAAATGCGCAGGGGCATCTAATGTATCCATTATTTCGGCGCGACCGACAATGGCTGACATCGGTAATCCGCCGGCTAAAGATTTACCAAAAGTAATTAAATCGGGCTCGATATTATAATGCGTCACCGAACTCCATTTTCCAGTGCGTCCTAAACCTTGTTGGATATCATCAACAGCCAATAAAATACCGTGAGACTTACATAAATCTTGTAATGCTTCAAAATAGCCTTCAACTGGTTCTAATAATCCACCATCCCCTTGAATCGTTTCAATAACAATACATGCGACTTCTTCAGCAGGTACATATTTTTCAAACATTTCTTTAAGGGGGGCTAAGTATTCTTCCACAGTATTTACATTTGGGCTACCAAACATACCTCTGTATTTATCCGGAAAAGGAATATGATAAAATCCAGGTAACATCGGACCGTATTTTTTTCTCATATTAAGACTGATAGCAGACATGGATAATGAACCATAAGTAGAGCCGTGATAAGCATTAACAAAACTGATGATATAAGGTCTGCCTGTATAGGCGCGAGAAAGTTTTACGATACCATCGTTTGCATCTGAACCAGAAAGTCCAAAAAGTACGCGCTTTTCATAATTTCCTGGAGCAATTTCACAAAGTTTTTTTGAAAGTTTTACTAGAGGCTCATGATACATATAAGCAGGTGTGTAGTGAATGAATTTATCTACTTGTGATTTGATCGCTTCTGTTACTTGTTTAGGTGCATGACCGACATTTTGTGAACTAGCACTAGCAAGTAAGTCGATATATGTATTCCCATCAACATCTACTAATGTGGCACCATACCCATGAGAAATAGCTAGTGGATAATATTTTATGCGTCCTGGTTTTGCAAAATATTGACTATCCTGATTGATTAATTGCTCTGATTTTTTCATTTTTTCCATAATTCAAATCCTCCCACGTTTTGTTGCATATCAACTGATTTAAAAGTTGTAAAAACTTAAATAAAAGAATTCACTTTTAGTCCCTTTTTATAAAGTGAATTTGTGTTGTTAAGCATTTTTTATACGTTTGCTTTCATTGTATTTTCTAATAACGATAGAATGCTGATACGTATGAATATACTAAGAAAATTCCGAATTGTAAATATATTCTGAAAATTTAAAGTTGAATAACGCTAAAAATATGTAATATAACACATATAATCTTTGGGGATTAGATTTGTGATAATAGAAAGTGTGTTCAATTTACGTTTGTAGTTATTTTATTTAATGCAAAATTAAGCGCTAGGATGACTTTTGTAAACTGAAATGGATAGTTAGTTTTTAAGGGATTTTTCGTTTATAATAATAAAGAGCATGATTCGTTTACGATACAAAAACGAAATCATGATTATTTTTGAAATTAGAGATAGATGTCTGAATAAAAGTAAGCTTGTATTATACTTTTAAAGCTCTAAGTCTCAATTTAATTTATTAAGTTAGTGACACTTATGCATAAGCCATGGCTCACGTAACTTTTTAACCTAATCTCTTTTTATATAAATAGCATTTAGGTGAGAGATTAGTTCGCTGTAATTGATAATGATTTTCAATTATAGTATCTTTAATGTGTAATAGTTTAGCAAATTAGTTACGTTTACGCGTATTAATAATATTTAGTGAATGATGTAAAGAGGGAGTTTCTGATGGAAAATAGTAAGTTAGAAGTTAAGGATTTAATAAATATTGGACTCTTTACGGCAATATATTTCATTTTTATAGCACCTCCAGGCATATTAGGCATTATACCCATCTTCATGTTGTTGCTTCCTGCAATGGTTGGTTTAGTAGGTGGTATACCTATCATGTTGCTTATTTCAAAAGTTCAAAAGTTTGGTGCATTATCTATATGTGGTATTATAGTTAGTTTGATATTAGCTATTATGGGCCATCCTTGGATAGCTTTAGTGTTTAGTGTCCCCGTTATACTGATTTCAGATGGCATAATGGCTTGGGGACATTATAAGAATTGGAAACAAAATTGTTTAGGCTATATTATCTTTTCATTTTGGCCAATTGGTACTTTTATACCATTTTACTTTATGAGAACTTCATATTTATCTTTTATTCAAGAAAAATATGGTGTTGAATATGAGACGACTGTTGCTGGTTTGTTTTCAGTTGAAATGATACCCGTTATTATTATTACCACGGTTATCGGTGCAGTGATTGGAGCTTATATCGCAAAAATGATTTTAAAAAAACATTTCAAACGTACAGGTATGATTTAATATGTATAATCACATAATCCGACAAGACCATTTATTTAACTTAGATCCTAGAATTAAAATTGGCCTCATACTGATGATTTCTCTTGTTGCCTTAACAGGTGGAGTAACAGGTATCGAAGTTTATATAAGATTACTATTAATGTTCATACCACCATTACTACTAATATGTATAAAACAATATACAGTAGGGTTAATTATCTTGTGTTTAACCATCTTAGCTTGGTATGGAGAGGCTTTTGTAATTATTGATCACAATCAAGTTGCAACTTTATTAATTTTTGTACCTTCGGGTATTGTTACACGGTTTTTACCGTCTTTAGCAATGGGATATTATATTTTTAAAACTACACAAATTGAAGTCTTAATAGTAGGCTTGGAACGGTTAAAATTATCTAGAAAGGTGACTATACCCATTGCAGTCATGTTTAGATTTTTACCAACAATCAAAGAGGAGTCAATTTCCATCAAAGACGCTATGAAAATGAGAGGCATATCATTGAAATTTGCTTTTATAAAACCTATTCAATACGTTGAATACCGCGTGGTTCCATTGTTAAACAGTGTCGTGAAAATTGGTAATGAATTAACGATTGCTTCAATAACACGAGGCTTAAATTTAACACATCAGCGTACATCCATTATTTCACTTAACATACGCTGGTTAGATTGGTTGTTTTTGATGATAACACTGTTACTTTGTATTTTTTATTATGTAGTGTGAGGGTAGAATATGATTCAATTTAAAGATGTATCTTTTAGATACGAAGCAAACGAACAAAATATTTTGAACGATATTAACCTTACTATAGATGATGGAGAGGTTATTTGTTTAACTGGTGCTTCAGGGTGTGGAAAGACGACTGTAACAAGGATGCTTAATGGTATTATACCTCATTTTTATAATGGAGAAATTGACGGCCAAATTTTAATGAATGATAAGGATATACAACTTCAAGAGGTATATGAATTAACGCAACAAAGCGGTTCTGTTTTTCAAAACCCAAGATCTCAATTTTTTTGTTTGAATACAACGAGTGAGTTAGCATTTGAACTGGAGAATTATGGCACCCCAGCTAATGAAATTAAACAACGTATTAATCAAAGCGTAAAGCAATTTAATTTAGAACATCTTTTAAACAGAGATATATTTAATTTGTCAGGTGGAGAAAAACAATTGCTTGCTTGTAGTGCGATTCAAGTATATGGACACAAACTGATTATCTTAGATGAACCATCTTCAAACCTGGATTTTAATACAATTTTAAAGTTAAAACAAATGCTTAAAATTTGGAAATCTGAGGGAAAAACCATTGTAATTGCAGAGCACCGTTTACATTATTTAACTGAAATTGTAGATCGCTTTATTGTTATGTCGTATGGATCAATAAAGAAAATATATAATAATCAGCAATTTAATCGTTTATCACATGTACAGTTAACCAATTTAGGTTTACGAATGATTCATTTGCGTCAATTAAAGGCAAAATCTAGCCTCAATAGTAGAAATGGATATTTGAATTTACATCGTTTTTATTTTAAATATAAAAGAAATCAGCCGTTAGCGTTAAATATAGATGATGTTCATATTAGTAAAGGCAAGGTAACAACAATTATTGGTCGAAACGGGTCAGGAAAATCAACATTAGCACGTGGTTTAACTGGGGTTGAGAAAAAATTTAAAGGCACAGTGGATTACAATCAAGTAACGTTAAAACCGCGTCATAGACTGTCAAATGTATATATGGTATTTCAAGATGTTAACAATCAATTATTTGCTGAAAGTGTAGAAGAAGAGTTGAAGTTAAGTAACCCAACATTAGATGATGAGATGATTAGACGATGCCTTAGAAATTATAGTATCTCGGAACATTTACAAAGACATCCGTTATCATTATCAGGTGGAGAAAAACAACGCTTAGCAATAGCTAGTGCAGTTGAAACTAAACGAGAAATATTAGTTTTCGACGAACCTTCAAGTGGGTTAGACGGCCACCATATGAGAGAGATGAGTAAAATTATCAATCGTCTGGCATATGAAGGGCACACAGTGTTAGTTATCACACACGACTACGAAATGTTACTGTCTTGCACAGATGAAATTTTACATTTAGAAGATGGAAAAGTTAAAGCACAATATGAAATTAATAACGATACTATAGAGAAATTACAAACATTTTTTAATATAATATAAACATTTTGAATAAGTTTAAAAACATACGCTTGTGATTGTTATATAAGCGAGATAGAAATCATAACTTTTTATTTGATTTCTATCTCGTTTTTTTATTGTCTATTTTGTATGATTAAACGTTTGGGAACATAATGTATTGGATTTCTGATGTATTCATTCTGATAGTTAACGGATCATGATGACAATGCATGCTTAGTTTAGAAAGTGGATGATTTGATTTGTTAATTTGTTCTAGTATTTTTGGGTCAATATAACTCAAATCAAGATTATTTGGTATTAAATGAGAAATGATACCATGGTTTTGGTTGAGAATACGCGTATAAACAGGAAAGTCACTGATAAAGTTATGCATAATATTTGCTACTAAATAGGATTTTTCTGTAGAAGAAAAAAGTTGATTATATAACAATACATGCGTATGATATTTTGATTTACCTATAATGCCATTTTTAAATTTGACTATATTCAGATTTAAAAATGGTTTCAACAGACTTAAAATGTGTACAAGCGGCATAGTACTATGAGTACGATTAACAAACATAAATTGATCATCATCTTCAGAAAAATATGGAAAAGCAAAGCCTTTGATGGAAGATTGAAATTCAATTAAAGAATGGAGTAATAGAATATGTGATGATGGTGACATGTCATTATAATAATGCTTTAGTGTTTTATGAGTTATACAACCTAATATAATTTTATTAGCCAACGTGGGATGTATGCGTCTTAAAAACAATGTGACTACTTGATGTATATCAAAATCATTTTTTGAATTAACCCATTTTGTTGAAATGATGTTACCTAATGTTAACCAATCCATATCGATGAAATAAAAATCTGCTTTTAGGGCGCTCATGCGTTGCGAAAGTTTGGATAAAATGCCTCCATTTTCAATTAAACGATCAATATTTACGCCACACTCGATGCTCGGAAATTGGTGCTTAAATTTTTGAATCAAGCTTTGAGTTTGTAATAGTGTATGTTGATTAGTGACAAAGAGCAAACTGACGTGTGAGAGGCTATCATTAACAGTTGATAATGAATCCAGTATTTTAATGATTTGATAATCAATAGTCTGAGATAATGATGAATTATCAACTTTCAATGTTATATCATAACCTTGATTAGTTAACCGTTTTAGGACATTAAATACTTTTTGATACTCTAGTTTGTTTAAATGATCGAAACCAGTATGAATAATTATTAAATTTGGATTTGGAATCAGTGCTTTAATCTTATATTGGAGATCGTACTGATTGAAAGATAGCAGCATATGCCAATCTTCAATTTTTATAAAAGTGTGCATCATATTAAATTTTTCATTGTATTTAAGTTTATCTAAAATAATACGGTTAGATGAGATATATTGTTGATGGGAAAGATGATGTAATTCAGTAATAGTTTGAGATAAATTCGGCGTTTTTAATGAAACTTGATAAGGTTCGTTAAAACGATTCTTTCTAAACTGGTAAATATAGTGTTTAGGTGGTACATTGACATAAGTTTTAAAATTTTTAGAATATGTACTAACATTTGTAAAACTATATTTCGTTGCAACATCGTAAATGCTTTGTTCTTCTTTTAGTAAATCATGTAATGATAATGCAATCTTAAGTGAACTTGTATATTGCTTAAAATTCATATTTAATATTTTAGAAAATAATATGGAGATGTAGGACTGTGAAATATAAAAAACATTGGAAACTTGTTTTGTAGATAAAGACGCATCAATATGTTTATGTACATATTGGGTTAAGCGTTGAACTAAAGGGTGTTTTGTATATAAGTATGGCAAATATGGATGTTTTAAATTAACTCTTGCTTCTTTTAGTAAAAAATCAATAATATTTGATATATAAATATTCATAACAGCTTTATCTTGAATATTATCATGTAATTTTTGCAATACTAAATTTCTAAATTGCTCTGCATATTTAATTTGTTTAAAGTCAAAAAATGCGTTAGCAATGGTTTTATCTTTTTCTACAAATAAAGGTAATGGAATTTTGAGTTCTACAAGATTTTCAACATCAATGTATTGATATAAGTCTGCATTGTTAATAATACATCCGTTATTTATAGTTATTACGGCCCCATTTAAATTTATTTTGCATACTTTATTTATAGGAATTAAAATAATAATCTCATTTATACATCGCTCTAATTCAGTTGTATAATGATTCCTAATAGACAGAGAACTAATCACAAATATCACCTTTACTTTATTATGTGAGACTCACATTAAATTATTAACGTTATTGTACAATTGACACTGAAAAAATAGTTGAGTCAAAAGGGAAGATTATTATAGTGATAGTTTGAATTAATAATTCGTACTTTAAGAATTTACAAAAAATGAAAAAAGTTAATTTTGATTAATAAAAAGACCTGATGAATTAAAAATAGTGTTAATTGGTCACAAACTAATAAAAATTAAGATGAAATTAAAAAGTTTTATGATAACGCTTGCAAAAATTAACATAAGTATTTACAATGAATCGTGTTGACATAAATAAGTCAAATTATTACTTATACGTTTAAGGTGAGTGTCATGGCAAACAATAAACCTACGCTACATGATGTAGCAAAAGTTGCTGACGTATCTATTGCAACAGTTTCAAATGTATTAAATAACAAAAGTACCGAACTAGGTATAAAGACAAAACAAAAAGTGCTAGACGCGATTGAAAAGTTAAATTATGAACCCAACCATTTTGCAAGAAGTTTAAAAACGGGCCAATCTAACCTGATTGTTTTTATTGTACCTGACCAAAATCCTTTTTTTACAGAAATCCTGACAGAATTAAACAACGAATGTCAAAAACATCATTTACATGTAGCTGTCGTTTCATCAGAAGAAAATGAACTCAAACAACAAGCATTAATCGAAACTTTTATAGGTCAAAATGTAAGCGCTATTATTTTAGTTCCTGTGAAATCTCGATTGAATCTAAAAAAAGAGTGGCATCAAACCCCTATCTTGACTATAGATAGGAAAATATATGGAGAAGCATTACCATCTATAAGTGTTGATAATGAAAAAGCAGCTTTTAATGCAACACAAAGGATAGTTGATAGCACGTCTGAAAATATAGGTTTGCTACTAGCGAATCCCGATATTAGCACAACGTCAGAAAGAAAAAGAGGGTATGAACTAGCTTTAGCTAAAAATAACATTACAATAGATCAACAACTTATTTATTATAGTAATCAACAATTAGGTACAGATGCGCAAATTGATAGTGGTTACCACGCAACAAGAGCGCTGATTTATCAGGGCGTTCGAGCTATAGTAGCAACGAACCATTTATTGTTGTTGGGTGCTTTACAAGCTATAAAAGAAAGCGGAAAGAAAATAACCGAAGATATTATCATTGTTGGCTTTGATGATAGTTATTGGAATGAAATTTACACGCCGAAACTATCTGTAATTTCACAACCAACAAAAGAAATAGGGCGTGTCGCTGGGGAAATGATTCATAATCTTATTCAAGGTAAAGCGGTTGCTTCAGTTGAACTGTCTACAAAATTATTAATTCGCGAATCTTGTTCTTTTGTTTCAGATAAATCATTTTGACTAAAAAGAAGATACTTGCAATATTATTACCTGTAGTTGGCGACTGAACCTTATAAGTGATACTTACTTAGTTATTCAGAAATAACACGCATTATTATAAATACGGGCTTAAGAAATCAAGTTTTTGTTTTCCATCCCGTTTGTTTCATAGCCAAAACTTAAACGTTTAAGCTGATTTATAAGTCTTATTAAAATAAAGGGGGAATTAGTTTGAATAACGAGACGATTTCTAAAAATAGTATGAAAACATGGATGGGTATTCCAAGAATTATTTTTATAGCACTTATTGCTATATTTATTTTTATGACAGGAGACGGTATTGAACAAGCGTTTTTATCAAAGAATATTGTTGATATAGGTTTTTCAGGTGGCCAAGCATCTTTAGTATTTACTGTTTATGGTGTGATGGTTGTTGTTGGATCATGGCTTGCCGCTGTTTTATCTGACGTTTATGGACCGAAAAAAATCATGGCTTTAGGCACTATAATATGGTTAATATTTCATGTGTTGTTTTTAGTGTTTGGGTTAGGAATGGAAAGTCTGCCAATGATGCTTGTTTTATATGGTATTAGGGGATTAGGCTATCCATTATTCTTATACGGATTTTTAGTGTGGGTAACTTATATCACTGATAAAGCTAGATTAGCGACAGCTATTGGATGGTTTTGGGCAATGTTTTCAGTAGGCATGGGTGTTATTGGTACCTACTTACCTAGCTTTACAATTCCTTTTATGGGATTTAATGGAACATTATGGATGTCATTAATATGGATTTTTGTCGGTGGTTTAATAGCGTTTATAGTTGTTGGTAAACATGATGTGAAACCAAATATAATGTTATCGGTAAAACAAAGATATTCAAAAGTTCTAAAAGATATAGGTATCGTATATAAAAACCCAAGTGAGAATTATAAATCAATTATCTTTATTTGGTTTAGTTATTATATTCCCTGTGTTATTTACGGATACTATAGGCTTTTCAATGCAACAATGGTTATGGACATGGGGAACGATGCATGTCACATGTATTGTAGGTGATGTCATTTGGGGTGTTATTGCTGATAAAATTGGATGGAAACGCCAAGTTATGATATTTGGTTGTATCGGTTGTGGAATAACGACCTTATTATTCTATTATTTACCAATACTCAGCGGCGATGTATTTGCTATCGCAATTTTATGTGCTGTTTTATTTGGTATTACTCAGTCAGCGTTTGTACCAATTTTTGCTATTTTTACTGCATTAGAACCTAATCATATCGGTGCTACACTTTCTTCACATAATCTTGCTGCAGGATTAAGTAATTTTATCGCACCTTTAATTGCAACTATTATTTTACTGATATTCAATGAAGTAGGCGTAGTCTGGGCCTTTGCAATTTGTTATTTCGTCGGCGCAGGTATCACTTATTATATCAAAGTTCATCAACCGGGCATTGATGATAGTAAAATAACGCCATTAAATACCCAAACTCAAAACTATTAGAAAGGTAAGATATAAATGGAAAATGTTGTGCTTGGTATCGATTTAGGTACAAGTTCAGTAAAAATTATTGCTGCAAATAAGCAAGGGCATATCATTGATCAATCAAGCGTTCCTTTAACGTTGATACAGCCTTACCCTGGTTATAATGAACAAGACCCTGAAGACTGGGTGATTGCAGTTAAAGAAGGCATTAAAATTTTAATTAACCGAGAAACAATGAATGATAAGCAAATTAGTGGTCTTTCATTTTCTGGTCAAATGCACGGTTTAGTTCCTTTAGATCATGCTTATCAGCCTATTAGAAATGCAATTTTATGGAACGACACTCGAACATCTAAACAGTGTGAGGAAATAAAAAGTAAGTTTGGAAACACATTATTAAAAAACCCAATACTTGAAGGGTTTACGTTGCCTAAGCTTTTATGGCTAAAACAGAATGAACCAAAGCATTGGCGACAATTAAAGGTATTTCTGTTACCTAAAGATTATGTGCGTTATAAATTAACTGGAAATATATCTATGGAATATAGTGATGCAGCAGGTACGCTTTTACTTAACCCGAATACAAATGATTGGGATAGAGCAGTTGGTAATCAGTTGGGGCTTGGTGACATTTACCCACCGCTTGTACAATCTCATAGTTATGTCGGACATATTACTGAAGATATAAAAAAAGAGTTAAATTTAACAGAAGATATTGCAGTTTTTGCTGGTGGCGCAGATAATGCGTGTGGTGCACTGGGCTCAGGCGTGATCGATGAGGGGCAAACGTTGTGCAGCATTGGTACTTCGGGAGTGATTTTATCATGTACTCAGAGTAATGAAGATGATTATGGCTATAATATTCATTTCTTTAAACATGCTATGCCCAACATGTCTTATGCAATGGGCGTTACTTTAAGTGCAGGACACAGTTTGAATTGGTTGAAAGAGACATTTTTTAAGCAAAAGTCTTTTGATGAAATTTTGAATTTAGCGACAAAATCAGCCATTGGAGCAAATGGCTTATTGTTTGCACCCTATTTACAAGGAGAGCGCACGCCACACGGAGATGCATATATTAGAGGGAGTTTTATTGGAATAAATAGTAACACGAGTGAGGAAGATTTTTCGCGTGCCACTATTGAAGGCATTACTTATTCATTATATGAATCTATAGTATATATGAGAGCACGTGGTAGACAGATTGATGAGATTATTTCAATAGGTGGAGGCGCAAAGAATAGCTTCTGGTTACAAATGCAAGCTGACATTTTTAACGCTAAAGTTACTGCATTAAAATACGAAGAAGGGCCAAGCATGGGAGCAGCTATGCTAGCGGCTTACGGTTTAGGATGGTTTGAATCTATGGAAGACTGTACTGACACATTTATAGAAATAGGAACGTCTTATAAGCCTAATTTAGATAATCATAAATTATATAATCAATATTTTGAAATTTATAGAAAGATATATAAGCAAACAAAAGAAATAACACAAAACTTATTAAATATTAATTAACTTTAGGAGGAATTTGAAATGAATAATAACATTCCAGAAACGATGAATATTTCAATATTAAATAAACCTTTTGATATGGAGCTTAAAGAAGTTGAAGTACCTAAAATAGGTCCAACGGATGTTTTAGTGAAAGTAATGGCAGTAGGTGTTTGTGGGTCAGATGTTCACTATTATGAACACGGTAGAGTTGGCGAGTTTGTAGTCGAAAACCCTTTGATTTTAGGGCATGAATGTGCTGGTGTAGTCGCAGATGTCGGATCTGAAGTTACACATTTTAAGCAAGGAGATAGAGTGGCTATTGAACCGGGTGTACCATGTGGAGAATGTGAGTATTGCAAATCTGGTAAATATAATTTATGCCCTGATGTTGAATTTTTAGCTACACCACCGATTGATGGGGCATTTAGTCAATATATTAGTCATCCCGAAGGTTACTTATTCCATATCCCGGATGAGTTATCTTTTGAAGAAGCTACATTAAATGAACCATTTTCAGTTGGAGTTCAAGCATGTAAACGAGCAAATGTTCAACCAGGTTCCACAGTAGTAATTATGGGTATGGGCCCAGTAGGTTTAATGGCTGTTGTAGCGGCTAAAGCGTTTGGTGCTACAAAAATTATAGTGTCAGACCTTGAACAAATAAGATTAGAAGAAGCACTAACACTTGGTGCAACACACGCTATAAACATTAAACAAGAGGACGTAGCTACGCGTATCAATGAAATAACAAATAACAAAGGTGTAGATTATGCCTTTTAAACTGCCGGTAACCCTACAGCGTTACAAAACGCATTAGCAGCATTAAATAATGGCGGTACTTTAGCTATTGTTGGGTTACCTCAACAAGAAAATATCGAATTAAACATACCGTTTATTGCTAATCATGAAATTAATGTTGTTGGCATTTTTAGATATGCTAATACTTATCCTATGGGCATTGAAATGTTATCATCTACTACTGCGGACTTAAATACCATGTTCACTGATTCATACGATTTAGAAGAGGCGCAAGAGGCTATGGAAAGAGCGAGAACGAACAAGAGTGGCTCATTAAAAGTGATGGTATACCCAAACGGAAAATCAAATAAATAGTTCATATAAGAAGATCTAAAACCACTGCCTGAAAGTGGTTTTAGATCTCTTTTCAAATGAGTAAAATTTTACACATTTGCTGAGAATGTAGTGCAATACCATTAGTGAAAATGGGTGCATAAAGTTTAATTATGGGAATGGAATATAACTATGATGATAGATGGCACTACAAAACTTAAGCACAATACATTCTCTTAGAATATTATATAACTTATAATATAGTGTTACAATATAAAATTCATAAAAACCTAAAATGAAATAAATGTGATGCATTTTAAATAAAATAGAGCGACAAATTTGGGGTTTAAAGTTTTTGAAGTCATTCACTTATTTTTTTGATAGAGTTCAATGGTTTTATACAAGAACAATAAGAAAGAGACAATTAAAAATAATGTGAATAACCCATTAAATATATCATGATTGAAAAACTGAAATATAGTTATTGTACTAAGGGTTTCTAAAAAGCTTGAACCAGTTGTTTGAATTTCTAAAAAGTCAAAAGAAAATAGAATTAACGTAATGATTAACATATAACCAATTGCGATAAAAAAGAGACTTAATAAATCAAATAGAAATGTTTTTCTCATAACAAACTGCCTCCTCTCTTACTTTTCTTATAACCGAATTAAGGCGTATTAATGCTATATTTGAAAAATTTACAATAAATTAATATAAAGGATAGTTAAATCAAGCAACTTTAGTTTTTTAGAATAAATAATTGTTGAAGAAGAAATTGTTTTATTTTACTAAAACGTGTTAATGAATATATAAGTGTGTAAATAGAAAGGGAGGTTCGTTATGTATAAAGCAATTATTTTTGATGTCTATGGAACACTATTTGATATGTCCTCTTTAAAGAAAGATATGGTTCAGTTTGATGATGCGCAAGCAACATCAATTTCTAAATTATGGAGAAAAACGCAATTAAATCACATGTTTTTAAAACAAATTATGCAACGTTATATTCCATTTGATGAATTAACAAAAGAAGCGTTACGTTATACAATGGAGAGCCATGAAATACAATATAATAGGGAAGATGTTAATCAATTATTTGATTCATTTTTAGATTTAGAATATTTTGAAGAAGTTCCCCAAGTGGTATCACTATTAAATAGTAAAGAGATTGATGTCGGTATATTATCAAATGGAAATGACAATATGTTAATGCCATTGATTGATAACTCTGAGTTAGGTGATTATATTAACACGGTTATAAGTGTAAATGAAATTAAACAATATAAACCAAGTCCAGCGAGTTACGCATTAATATTAAAATATTATCATTTGAAGAGAGAAGATATCTTGTTTGTTTCTTCTAATTCATGGGACGTTACAGGTGCAAGTAATTTTGGTTTTGATACTGTTTGGGTCAATAGACATAATGAGCTTTTCGATTTTAATGGACAGACACCTACAATAACGGTTAATAATTTAAACGAAATAGTTAATTGGTTAGAAATAAAATAGAAAAAATTAAGCTATAGTATGACGAATTGATAGAAAAAAGGACGAGACATTTAATAAACGTCTCGTCCTCTTATAATCTTTCTAGGACATAAATAATGTTTCATCCTAGGATAGCCTATAGCCATTCCTACAAGAAGCGAGGTTAGGAAACTTGTTAGAAAAGATATCATTATCTATACGCTTCTATTCATATTAATTAGCATTATTTAAATACTGTGGTAATAATTGACTATATAAATCTATAAATTTAAGGTAAGTATGCTTATAAACATATTCATCGACTTGGTGTGCTTGCCCAGTTTCGCCGGGGCCATACATAACAAATGAAAAGTTGTCGTCTTTGTCTTTCATTAAATATGATGCGTCTGTAGTTGCAGTAGAAGATGTCACTTCTAAATCTCGGTCAAAGTATTCATCGCCTAAAGATTTAGCTAATTTTAAGAATTCATTATCCCCTTTAGTGTATACAGGATCACGATTGACATAAGGATTAACAGTGATATCAGCATTGCTTTCTTGTTCTACTCGATCTTTGATGCTGTTAAATAAATTTTCGAATTTATTGTTATCGTAGTCTGGAATTGTACGCATATTAAACAATGATTCAGCATAAGCTGGTATTGAGTTGACTTGATCTCCGCCAGTTATAATTGTAGAATTCATGGTCGGTGTGCCTAATAAGTCACTCTTAATATCTACTTTACTATATTCATTGTTTAAATAATGGATAAAATCTACTAAAGGATTAATAGCATTATAGCCTAGTTCAGGCATTGAGCTATGTGAAGATTTACCCTTGGATACAACTTGTATATCCATTGTCCCTTTATGTGTATACACAATACCATCTTGTGAAGGTTCTGCAATTAATAGCGCTTCTACATCATCCATGTAGCCTTTCTTATGTAGTAAAGCTGCGCCATTACTTGTTATTTCTTCTCCAGCTGTTGCCATAAATCGAATTGTACCTTGCTCTAATGTACCAGCTTCTTTAATTTCTATTAAACTAATTGCTAATGCAGCTAGTCCAGATTTCATATCTGCTGAACCACGACCATGTAATCTACCTTGGTCATCTTCTGTCAGTTTAAACGGATCATAATTCCATAAACTATCATCGCCTGTTGTGACAACATCCATGTGTCCTGAAACGCCGATGACTGGTTTCCCATTACCTATCTCAGCTACTAAGTTAGCTCGCGTAGATTCACCTTCTAGTTGTTCAATTTGGGTTTGGATACCGTGTTTATTAAATAGTTTTTCTAAGTAATGCGCAACATCAAGTTCTTTTTCATTTACAGATTGAATTTCAATCATATCAGATAAAATTTTAACACGTTCGTCACTTGAAAGTACGGACATACAAACACTTCCTTTTTGTATAAATTAATTCATAATCATACATACCACTATACTGAAATTTCAAAACTTGGGAAGTTGTTATAAAGTAACTTTTTTTATTAAAAAGTTGTGCTATACTTATATTGAATATGTTTACAAAGAAAAAGGAGTCATATTTATATGAATAAATGGGTAAGCAAACTTGTCACATTAGTTGGCGTGGCACTCATTTTATTTGCAATTTATTTATTTGCAAAACCGAAAATAGATGATTACTTCGCACAAAAAGACAATGAAAATAAAATAGAACATTATGATAAACATTCTAAAGAAAATAAAAATAAAAAAGTAGAAATACCTAAAGATAAAACTCAAATGGCAGGTTATTTATCAGTACCAGATGCAGATATTAAAACACCTGTTTATCCTGGACCAGCCACGCCCGAACAATTAGATAGGGGCGTGAGTTTTGCAGAGGAGAATGAATCATTAGATGATCAAAATATAGCGATTGCTGGTCATACAATGGTAGGACATTCGGATTACCAATTTTCTAGGTTACCTGAAGCCAAAAAGGGAAGCAAGATTTATTTTAAAGTTGGAGAAGCACAACGAGAATATAAGATTACAGAAATCTATGACGTAAAACCAGATGCGGTAGAAATATTGGATGAGCAACCAACGGACAAGAAGCAACTGACATTAATTACTTGCGATAATTATAATGAGCAAACGGGGGAGTGGGAAGATAGAAAGATATTTATTGCTGAAGCGGTGTAATTTTAATAATAAAAAGATAAAGCCTGTGTTCCAATAGCAACCTACTTTAGGTGCGCTTGAATACAGGCTTTTAATGTTTATTTTTCGATTGCTTCAATAAAACGTTTAGTAATTTCTTTAGGCCGTGTGATTGCACCCCCAACCACTGTACAGTGAACATTTAAATTTGTAACTTGCTTAAACATTTCAGGCGTGACGACATTTCCTTCAGCAATGACTTTCGCATTGACGTGTGTTAGTACGTCTTTTAAAAATTGGAAATTGTTTTCGTATAGAATATGCCCTTTTGTATAAGAAGTGTAGCCACGTAGTGTTGTGCCTATGTAATCAAAACCTAATGTATCAGCGTACTGTGCTTCTTCAAGCGTAGATACATCCGCCATAATTTCTACGTTTGGCGCATTATGACGGATATATGAAACAAGTTCTTGTAAAGTTTCTTGAGGGCGTCTTTGTTTTGTAGCATCCAAAGCAATGACCTCACAGTTACTATCTATTAATTCATCAACTTCTTTGCTAGTAGCCGTGATAAAAACGTCTGAATGAGCATAATTTCTTTTTACTATGCCGATGACAGGTAAATTCACTTCTTTTTTAATTGCGATGATGTCTTCTTTAGAGTTTGCTCTGATACCAACAGCGCCACCTTCGTAAGCAGCTAGAGCCATTTTAGACATAATGAAAGACGAATGTAACGGTTCATCTTCCAAGGCTTGGCATGAGACAATCAATCCTTGTGGTAACATAATTATACACTCCGTAACTTTAGTAGATTTTATAAAATGCTTAATTTGTTAATTGATTTATAGTTTTAATATAACATTGAGAAAATAATAATCAATATATTTCATTGTTCTGAAAAACATTTTCATTTATAATATAGCTAATATGGGGATGGAAAGGGTGTATATGATGAAATTTGAGAATCGCGTTCAGCGTTATCATCATTTGTTTACTAAAACAGATAAATACATTGTAGAATATATTAAAAACAGCGAATTTGATGACACATTTTCAACAATTAATTCATTGGCATACGCGATTGGTACTTCGCCTGCAACTATTACGCGATTTAGCAATAAGTTAAATTATGAAAACTTTCAAGATTTGAAGTTTAATTTGCAGCAAGAAATGTCAGAAAGAGTGATTGAAAATAGTCCATTAATTCAGCGTATTCATAAATATCATCAAAATATTATTCAACAAACAGGAGAGTTTATTTCTGATGAAAAAATTCAAAGCTTTGTTAATCAAATTATTCGAAGCCGGCAAATTATATATGCAGGTTTAGGTAGTTCTGGATTATCAGCTACAGAGTTTTATTATCGCATGATGAGGATGGGGTTGAAAGGTAACGTTTCTACCGACGCACATCAAATGAAAATATTTGCTTCTCTTTTAACGCAATCGGATACATTTGTAGCTATTTCAAATAGTGGTGAAACAACCGAATTAATTGCTGCAGCTAAAGTCGCACATGACGCCGGCGCCTATGTTGTCGTCATCACTAATTATGAAGGAAGTCCAATAACAGAATGTGCAGATTTAGTATTAATTACTACTGATCAATCGAGAAATCGAGATACCCAATTTATAAATACTCAAATTGCAACATTATTTTTAATCGATATTGTGAGTTATTTATTATTGGAAGATGACTACATGCATCATGTATATCAACATACTAAAAAAATCATTTTAAACGAATAAAAATAGTAATAATTTTAGCTGTTTTACTTTTTTACAGCTGTTATTATTCATAACGTAAATAAAAGCTAAGGCATCTGTTGATGCCTTAGCTTTATTTTTTAAAATTTAGAAACGGCGCCATAAAGAGAAGCGTGGTTTTGTGTTCGTGTAGTTTGTATTGAAGCATGACCATATTGAACAGGTAAGTAAAGCGCAACTTTAGGAATAATATACTTTAACAAATTTTGACCTTGTGAAGAGACGCCACCTCCGATAAGAATTAATCCAGGATCATAAATGATTTGTATTTGGGCAATCCCTTCCGCGATTGAATCACTCCATTGATTGAGTATAGATAAGGCGAGCGCATCTTGCTGATCTGCTAGTTCAAATAATTTGGGTACATCATCTTTATAAGCAAAGGATTTTTCTATCATGAGTGATTTCAAAGCAGATGTTGAAGCGCGTTGTTCAAAGGTCTTTTTTGTTTGGGCATCATAAAGCAAATACCCAATTTCATTGGCTCGATTTCGTTCGCCATTATAGAGTTGAGACGACTGATTATAAAAAGCACCTCCAATGCCTGTTCCAAGCGTTAGACAAAATATGTTTTGTGCTTCGTAATCATGAAATGAAAGTTCTCCTAATAACGCTGCATTTACATCATTAAAAACCTGTACTTGAGCATTTAATGGCTTGAGTATAGTTTTGAAGTTCGTCCCCGTGTAGTTTGGAATCGTTGGCCCAGCATATTCAACTAAACCATTATGCTCATCTACAACCCCTGCACTAGAAATACCTACATTGAGTGGTTCAATGCCATATTTTGCTTTAAACATAGCTACAAGTTCGTAAACTGTATCTTTAATAAATGTGTCGACATTATTCGGTGTTTGTATTTTTATGTAATCTATGAACTTTAGCTGTTGATTGAAAACAGCTGCCTTAATTTCTGTACCACCAATATCAATAGCGATATTATATAGATTCATTTATGAAACCTCCTCAGATTATCAAATATACTGAATTATTTTGAAAATTATTTTCATAAATATTATTGATAAATGATGTATTTTTTCAAAAAGCTATTGTCACATTTTATGATAGCGTTTACAATTTGAACTGTAAATAGAAAAATAAAAGATGTTTTTTATTGCATTATATAGTTATATAAATGTCTAGGAATAATAACTTAAATACATAGATGGAGGGGTTATCAATGGAAGAGAATTTAAAAGGATTATATGCGGCGTTATTAGTACCGTTTGATGAAAAAGGACAAGTGAAAGAAAAGGGATTAGTGCAAATTGTGCAAAATGCGATTGAAACTGAAGGCTTAGATGGGCTTTATGTTAATGGTAGCTCTGGCGAAAATTTCTTGTTAAATAAAGAACAAAAAAAACAAGTTTTTAAAGTAGCTAAAGAAGCTGTTAACGATGATGTGAAAATGATTGCACAGGTAGGTTCTTTAGATTTAAATGAAGCGATAGAACTTGGTAAATATGCAACTGAATTAGGATATGACGCTATTTCAGCAGTTACACCGTTCTATTATCCTTTTTCATTTGAAGAAATTAAAGACTATTATTTCGAATTAATTGAGGCCACGCAAAACAATTTAATTATTTATGCTATACCAGATTTAACTGGAGTTAACATTTCAATCGACCAATTTGGTGAGCTGTTTAATCATGAAAAAGTGGTAGGTGTGAAATACACAGCACCTAACTTCTTTTTGCTAGAGCGTATTCGTAAAGCTTATCCAGACAAGCTCATACTTTCTGGATTTGATGAAATGCTAGTACAAGCAGCTATTTCTGGAGTAGATGGTGCAATTGGTTCTACTTATAACGTCAATGGTAGACGTGCAAGACAAATTTTTGAAAAAGCTAAAAATGGAGAGATTGAAGAAGCGTATCAAATTCAACATGATACAAATGACATTATCGAGAATGTGTTGTCTATGGGCATTTATTCCACACTTAAAGAAATATTAGCTACACGTGGTATTGATGGTGGTGTACCAAAACGACCATTTAAACCATTCGATGAAGATAATAGAGAAAAATTGGGAGCATTAATTAATACGTATAATTTATAGGTTACCGTATAAGGGGTTGAAATGAATGGAACAAGTTGGTTTTGGTATATGGAACTGGGTTGCAGTTGTTAGTTATTTAGTTGTGATGCTGTTAGTAGGCGCATATTTTACCAAAAGGGCAAGTCAAAGTACAGATAGTTTCTTTACTGCTAGCGGCCGTTTACCTTCCTGGGCAGTTGGTTTCTCTATTTACGCTACAACATTAAGCGCGATTACATTTATGTCGACGCCTGAAAAGGCATTTTTAACAGATTGGTCGTATATCGCGGGGAATATTGCGATTGTAGCAATAATTCCATTACTTATTTATTTTTATGTACCATTTTTCAAAAAATTGAAGGTAACTTCTGCTTACGAATATTTAGAGGCTCGCTTTGGCCCTAGTATTCGCGTTATTGGTTCGCTATTATTTGTCTTATTTCATATCGGTAGGGTAGCAATTGTCATCTATTTACCTACGTTAGCTATTACATCAGTATCTGATATGAATCCATATGTAGTCGCGAGTCTTGTTGGCATTTTGTGTATATTGTACACATTTCTTGGTGGATTTGAAGGGGTGGTATGGAGTGATTTTATTCAAGGTGTGATTCTTTTAGGTGGCGCAGCAGCAATTATTATATTAGGTGTTATAAACATTCAAGGCGGCATGGGTACTGTTATGAGCGATGCGCTTGAGCATAAAAAGATTATTAGCACGGATAACTGGAAATTTAATACTGCAGCAGCAGCAATCCCAATTATCTTTCTAGGGAATATTTTTAATAACCTGCACCAATATACAGCAAGCCAAGACGTAGTTCAACGTTATCAAGCATCTGAATCTATGTCAGAGACTAAAAAATCATTATGGACAAATGGCGTCTTAGCTTTAGTATCAGCGCCATTATTCTATGGAATGGGAACAATGCTTTATTCATTCTATAGTCATAATACTGCTTTGCCTACAGGATTTAATACATCTTCTGTCGTACCATATTTTATTTTGACTGAAATGCCACCATTTGTTGCAGGTTTGTTAATTGCGGCGATTTTTGCAGCTGCTCAGTCAACGATTTCTTCAAGTTTAAATTCAATTTCAGCTTGTATTTCTGTCGATATTAAGCATAGATTTTTTGGAAAAGGAAATGAGAAAAGTGAAGTAGGGTTTGCTAGATGGATAATTATACTTGCAGGACTGTTTGGATTTGGTATGTCGATTTATTTAATTGCATCTGATTCTAATGATCTTTGGGACTTATTCTTACTTATTACTGGATTAGTAGGTGTACCATTGGCAGGCGTGTTTGCAGTAGGCATATTTACACGTCGTACAAATACGTTTGGTGTTTTGATGGGATTAATATTTGGAATCATATTTGCCTATATCTTTAATGGTATGGGTGGTGGCAATTCGCCATTCTACGTGTCTATCATTTCATTTTTAGTAGCATTTATTTTCGCTTATATTATAAGTATTGTCGTACCAGGAAAGAAAAAAGACATTACAGGTTTAACTATTTATGATATCAAAGAAGAAACAAATTATATTTCTATCGTACACTTTAAAGAAGACAGTAAGGAAAATTAAGTTAAAAACAGTTTTCAATTATATATTATAGTTTTATATGAATTGTAGACATTTAAATTAAATCAAGCTATCATTTCTGCATATATTTTAAAGGATTGATTCAGTAATAGGAAATATACATCGATAGTTTAGTTAGGTTTAGCATGTTAGTGATGAATGATTGAAAAATTGCGATAATGTGACTTGTTGTCATACTTGACAGAGCAGGGCTACGAAATCTTGTAAGAAAAGTTTTCTATCCTGCTCTGTTTTTTATTCAGTTTTTGATATAAATGAAGTACAAATCAATGTATATGGGCGATTTATTTACTTTGATTCAGCGATTATTGTAGATATAATAGGTTACAAATATAACATAAGATTCGAGGGGAATAAGCATATGATAAAAGCAATTGCAGTAGATATGGACGGCACTTTTTTAGATTCAAGCAAACAATACGATGAACAAAGGTTTAATCGTATTTTTCAACAATTAGAAAACGAGCATATTAAATTTATAGCAGCCAGTGGTAATCAATATGCTAAATTGAAATCTATTTTTGGTGATAGAAACATGTTTTTTGTTGCTGAAAATGGAGCTGTTATTTATGAAGGAAATACGTTATATGATTATCAAGCTTTTGAAAGAGATTTTTACCAAAGTGTCGTTAACTATTTAAATATAGATCGTGGTATTAAAGAGATCATTGTGTGTGGTTTGGATAGTGCTTACATATTAAAAGACAACCGAGAATCATTTAAAAAAGAGGCGCATTTTTATTATCGCCAATTGAAAGAAATTGAGTCATTTCAAAATTTACCTAAAGATGAATATGTAAAAATTGCTTTAAATATTAATAGAGGTACACACCCTACACTCGATGAAGATTTAAAAAATTACTTTTCAAAAGATTTAGCATTAGTGTCCAGTGGTCGTGATAGTATCGATCTTATTATACCTGGTATGACTAAAGGAAGTGCATTAGAAAGATTATTAAATAAATGGGATTTAACTAAAAATGAATTAATGGCATTTGGAGATGCAAATAATGATTTAGATATGTTGCAATTAGCACATTATAGTTATGTGATGGAAAACTGTGAGGATGCCTCATTATTCGAAGCCGCAAATTATGTAGCGCCTTCAAATAATAAACAAGGCGTTTTATCTGTTATTGAAGATGAAGTACTTAAAATTAATAATTAAGTTTTTCGCTCACATTTAGTATAGACTATAAACATATTATTTTAATCAGGATTATAAATTATCCTATACTAAAAGGTATAATATATAATTCGAAAGGATGGCAAACAAGAAATGAATGATATGCAACAAACAATCATCAACGCGTTTAATTTTAGACATGCAACGAAGCGCTTTGATTCAAATAAAAAAGTGAGTGAAAGTGATTTTAATACTATACTGGAAGCGGGCAGATTGTCTCCAAGTTCGTTAGGTTTAGAACCGTGGAAATTTGTGGTAATACAAAATCGCGAAATTAGAAATAAATTAAAAGAAATTAGTTGGGGGGCACAAGGGCAATTAGATACTGCAAGTTATTTTGTAATTATATTGGCTCGTAAAAATGTAACTTCTAAATCGCCATTCGTACAACATATGATCCGTGAAATCAAACAATATAGTGAAGAAAGCATACCTGCAACAGAAGTGAAATTTGATAATTTCCAAACAAATTTTCATATAAATGATAGTGAGTATACATTATTAGAATGGGCGAAAAAGCAAACTTATATTGCGTTAGGAAACATGATGACAAGTGCCGCATTATTGAATATTGATTCTTGCCCTATAGAAGGTTTTGATTTAGATGCAGTTACACAATTCTTAATCGAGGAAAATATTATGGATGCAGCGCATTTTGCACCATCTGTTATGGTTGCATTTGGTTATAGAGAAAGTGATTCAAAAGAAAAAGTGCGTCAACCTCAATCTCACGTAGTAGAATGGGTTGAATAATATAAAGCTTGGAACAATGAATTGTTTTTCATTGTTCCAAGCTTTTTACTTATGTCTTATCAGCTACTAATTCTGTATGATTGTGCACTGTAATAGCTAATCCATCAATTGTAAACATACGTACAGTGTTGATATGAGGTTTATAAATATCAATATGAGCCAGCCCATAACTTTTACCGTTTTTAACTCGAGGCATATTAGCTTGCCAAGTATTTACTGCAATGTGGTGATGGTAATTTTTGGTAGACATAAACAGAGCTTGGGGAAAATTGGAAATATGTGTGAGTTCTAATTGGTTAATATAAAAACGTTGAGCTATTTCTAAATCAGAAGTTTTTAAATGTAAATGTCCAATTTTAGCGTTAGATGGCATTTTTTTCCAACCTATTTCTGTTCTTTGTTTAAGCAAATTATTAATGTCTACTTGTAGTGTATCCATTTTTACTTTATTGTCTTTCCATAACCACTCATTTTCAGATCTATCGTAATAAACTTCGATACCATTTCCTTCAGGATCATTAAGGTATAAAGCTTCACTTACAAGGTGATCTCCGCCACCTACTGGAATGTTTAATTGAGAAACGTGAAAAAGAAAGTCTGCTAAATCTTTTCTTTCAGGTAATAGTAATGCAATATGAAACAGTCCTGCTTCTCTGATAGAAGGCTGACGTCCGTCTTGAATCTCGAATAATGTCATTGTATGACCGTTCAGTCCAACTTGTAAAGTCGCAGTATTTTCATTTTTGGACATAACTGTTAAGCCTAGAATATGTGTATAAAAATCAACCATATCTGTTAAATTTTTAACATTTAGTGTAACGTTCGTTACTTGTATTGCAGATTTATCGTGAAAAGTCATCATCTTGCTCCTTTATATTAACTTATGCTTTATAAATATAAGTTAATATAAAAATTATACCGAGTCAATTTGTCTGTCTCAGAGGAAGATTAAATTTTATAAAAGGGCAAAAACACTTGTATATTTACATTTAATAACTTGTGGTAAGATGTGTGCATAAGCAATTGGATTAATTTTGGGGGTGAGCGCATGCAGGTGTTTTGGAAGTTGGGATGGTTTTTTAAACAACATAAGAATAAATACATTTTAGGACTTATCACTTTGTTATTAATTGCTTTAATTGAAATTGTACCACCTCAAATTATTGGTAAAACCATTGATCAGATGACAACGAACAAATTAACGCCTAAAGTATTAGCTGTTTACCTTGTCATTTTAGTATTTGTTGCTATTTTCACTTATATTTTAAGGTATGTATGGAGATTATCAATTTTTGGCACAAGTCAAAAATTGGGGCAGATATTAAGAACTTCTTTATATAAGAAATATACAAATATGAGTGCTATTTTTTTTCAAAATAGAAGGACTGGCGATTTAATGGCACATGCAACGAATGACATAAGGGCAGTTCAAAATGCTGCAGGGGCAGGTATTTTAATGATCGCAGATGCTTTAATAACTGGTGGAACAGTTGTGATTACAATGGCTGCGACAGTGAGTTGGCAATTGACATTGATTGCAATGATACCATTGCCTTTTATGGTTTTGTTAACAAGTTATTATGGTTCACTACTAAGCAAAGGCTTTAAAAAAGCACAAGCGGCGTTTAGTAGATTAAATGATAAGACACAAGAAAGTGTTGCAGGTATCAAAGTAACTAAAACGTTTGGTTACGAAACAAGTGATCAAAAGGACTTTAAAAATTTAAGCGATGATGTTGTAGTAAAAAATTTAAAAGTTTCAAAAATTGATGCATTATTTGACCCCACAATTACATTGGTAATAGGAATTAGTTACTTTTTATCCATCGTCTTTGGAGCGAAATTAGTATTTAATCATGATATCACGTTAGGTCAACTCATTACTTTTACAACATATTTAGGGATGTTGGTTTGGCCTTTATTAGCTTTAGGTTTGTTTTTTAATATTGTCCAAAGAGCTAAAGCATCTTATGAACGGATCGAAGAAATAGGTAATACGCCAAATGGTATAGATACACATTTTAAAATAGATGCAAGCCCTGTAGGAAATATTGAATTTCATATCAAAAAATTCCATTTCCCGGGTAATAAAGAAGATGGCATTCATGATGTTCATTTTGAAGTTAAACAAGGTTCAACTGTAGGTATTGTAGGTCGTACTGGTTCAGGAAAAAGTACATTAATCCGATTGCTACTTAGAGAATTTGATACAGCAGAAGCTAATGAAATTAAGTATGGCGGTTATCCAATACGAGATTATAATGTGAAAAATTTACGTGCACAGTTCGGCTATGTGCCACAGGAACACTTTTTATTTTCAACTACGATTCGAAACAATATTGCTTTTAGTAATGAGGAAATCGATGATAATAGTATTTTTGAAGCTAGTAGAGCCAGTCATATCCATGATGATATTCTATCTTTTCCGAACCAATACCAAACGGTAGTAGGTGAGCGTGGTGTTTCCTTATCAGGAGGTCAAAAACAGCGTATTTCGATTGCTAGAGCGTTATTAATTGGCCCAGAGGTGTTAATTTTAGATGACTCTCTTTCCGCGGTAGATGCGCAAACTGAAGAAGTGATATTGGGTAACTTAGAAAAATTGAGGAAAGGTAAAACCAATATCATAACGGCTCATCGTATGAGTGCGGTGAAACACGCTGATGAAATTATTGTAATGGAAGGTGGCACGGTTGTTGAAAGTGGGACACATACAGCATTAATGAATCAAAAAGGTTGGTATTATGAAACGTATCGAGCTCAAGCATTACAACAACAACTCACTCGTAATTTAGATGACCTTGCGAAAGGGGACGATGCAAATGACTGAAAATGTTAACTTAACTGCAAAAGATCAAGCTCAAGTTTTAGTTAGATTATTCAAATATACAGTCCCTTATAAAGGCATTATTGCTTTAGCATTCTTTACATTAACTTTATCAACAATTGCAAGTATGCTAACACCTTATATGGTAAAAATATTTATTGATGATTATCTTACGCCGCGCCATTTTCCTCAACAATCGATGATTTGGCTTGTCGTTATTTTTATTAGTATTCAGGTTATTGGTGCTTTAACAATGTATTTAAGTCAATATCTTTTTCAATATCTTGCCTTTAAAGTCATTCAACAGTTAAGAATCGACGCCTTTAATAAATTAGGGAAATTAGGAATGAGCTATTTTGATAAAGTGCCTGGAGGTAGTATTGTTTCTAGATTGACTAATGATACAGAGACCATTGTAGATATGATTGTAGGCGTGTTTTCAACATTTGTAATAGCATTTTTTATGATGATATCAAGCTATATTATGATGTTTATTTTGGATGTGAAATTGGCTTTAATCGCTTTGGTTTTTCTGCCCATTATCATTATAATGCTAGCAATTTATCGTAAATATTCAGCTGTTTTATTTGCAAAATCAAGACAAAGATTGTCAGATTTAAATACAAAATTAGCAGAATCTATAGAAGGTATGAAGATAATCCAAGCATTTAATCAAGAAAAACGATTAAATAAAGAGTTTAATGATATTAATGATGAACATTACCAATATATGTTGAAAACAGTAAAACTCGATAGCCTATTATTGAGACCAGCAATTAGCGCGATTTCTGTATTTGCGACAGTTATGATTTTGGGGTATTTTGGAATAATTAGCTTTACCACAGGAATTACTGCAGGCGTCGTGTTTGCCTTTGTACAATATATGGAACGTTTTTTTGAACCGATTAATCAAGTAAGTCAGAATTTAAATATTTTACAACAGGCATTGGTGTCAGCGAGTAGAGTATTTACATTGATTGACGACCGTACTTATGAACCTAAACAGCATCCAATATTAAACCATGGCATCCAAGAAGGGAAGATTGAGTTTAAAAATGTTAGTTTCAGTTATGACGGTGAGACAGATGTATTAAAAAATATCAATTTTACTGTTAACCCTGGTGAAATGGTTGCACTTGTTGGTCACACAGGATCTGGAAAGAGTTCAATCATCAATTTGTTTATGCGTTTTTATGAATTTAACCGTGGCGCTATCGAAATAGATGGCTACTCAATTAAAATAATACCAAAAGAAGAATTAAAGCAGAAAATAGGATTAGTGTTGCAAGATGCTTTTGTATTTTATGGTACTGTGGAATCAAATATTAAACTGTACCACCCGACGATGACATTTGAACAAGTCAAAGCTGCTGCAGAATTTGTGCACGCTAATCATTTTATTGAAAAACTGCCAGGTCAGTATCAACATAAAGTGATTGAAAAAGGGAGTGCTTTTTCAAGTGGTGAACGCCAATTATTAGCATTTGCGAGAACGATTGCTACAAATCCTCGAATATTAATATTAGATGAAGCAACAGCTAATATTGATTCCGAAACGGAAGAACAAATTCAACAGTCTCTAGACACGATGAGACAAGGAAGAACCACTTTAGCCATCGCACATAGACTTTCTACGATTCAAGATGCAGATAAGATATTGGTGTTGAATCATGGTAGGATTGTAGAACAAGGTACACATGAAACATTAATTCAGCAAAATGGTATTTATCGTAATATGTATTTATTGCAAAATGGTTAAAAAACGGGACAGAAATTAAAATTTTATTTCTGTCCCGTTTCTTATATTTGAATTTAGTTTGTAAAAAACTAACCTGAGTACACATCTTGATATTCTGCATTTTTCTCAATCACAGATTTAGCAAAAGGGCATGTTGCAGTAACTTTTAAATTATTATCGCGAGCGTAATCAACTACGGATTTTACAAGTTGTGAACCTAAACCTTGGCCGCCAAGTTCGTCTGGTACGCCTGTATGATCAATATTGATTTGGTTATCACCTTGTTTTTGAAAAGTAATTTCAGCTTGAGGGTTATTTTCATTATCGCCTACATAAAATTTATTTGTACCTTGTTTAATTTCCGCCATTTAAATCACTCCTTGTAGATTAACTTCATACTTATTTAATATCACATTTAAGCTAAAGTTAAACTCATAATAGGAATTAATCTATATTTATGGGAAAAATTAGCTAAGAATTATTATAGAATAAGTAAAAACCATTGAAAAATTAAGAAAATAAGTTTATAGTTTTAACGGAATAATTTCGATTTGGAGGGGCGTTTTTTGAAAAAAAGAGTATTATTTATACTGACTTGTATATTTATCGTATTGTTGAGTGCTTGCGGAAATATAAATACTGAGAAAAAAGACGTCAGTTCTAACAATAAACTTAAAATATATACAACGGCATTTGCATTTCAAAGTTTTACTGAGCAAATAGGTGGTAAATACGTAGATGTCAATTCAATTTATCCACCTGGAGCAGACATGCATTCTTTTGAACCTACGCAAAAAGAAATGATTAATATTGCTAAAAGTGATTTATTTATCTATTCAAATGAAGAAATGGACCCAGTTGCTAAAAAAGTTGCAACTTCAATTAATAATGATCGTTTGAAGTTACCAGTTGCGCAAGATCTTAATCATGGTGATTTAATTGCTAGTCACGAACACGGACATGAGCACGACCACGAGCATGAGCACGAAACGCATACAGAACATGATGGCCATGATAGCCATGAAGGTCACAATCATGAAGGACAAGATCCACACGTATGGCTTGACCCTGTATTAAATAAAAAGTTTGTTAAAGCAATTAAAGATGACTTGGTAGAGAAAGATCCTAAACATCAATCTTATTATATGCAGAATTATAAACGATTGATAAAAGATATCAATCAAATTGATAATAAGATGAAAAAGATAACACAGCATCCTAAACGTGACACAGTTATTATATCTCATGATTCTATAGGTTATTTAGCTAATCGCTATCATTTTAAACAGCAGGGTGTCAGTGGCATGAATAATGAAGAACCTAGCCAACGGGAGTTAATGAATATTGTTCGAAATATGAATAAAACAAAACAACCTTATGTATTATATGAACAAAATATCACATCCAAAGTAACAGATGTGATTCAAAAAGAGTCCAATACTACACCGCTAAAATTTCACAATATGGCTACTTTATCAAAAGAAGAAGTAAGTGATGACGAAATCACTTATCAATCATTGATGAAAGAAAATATGAAATCTTTAGATAAAGCACTTAACGAGTAGTACAGATTTAGTTATATAATAATAATCCCTCAACATTAGTTTGATACTTTAAATCATAATGTTGAGGCATTTCTTAATATCTAATTATCTTAATCATATCTAATATATGAAACAGTAGTGTTATAATATTCTTCTAGCCCGCGTACACCGTCAGCGCCACCTAAACCTGATTCTCTCCAACCAGCGTGATATCCGTTTACAACTTCTTCTGCTTCGCAATTGGCATAAACTTCACCAAATTTAAGCGATTCGGTTGCTGTCATAATTTCTTTTAAATCTTCTGAAAAGATATAAGATGATAAACCAGCATTTGTGTTGTTTGCTTGTTCGATGGCTTCGTCAAAGTTGTTATATTGCACAATTGGCAACACAGGTCCGAAAATTTCTTCTTTAAACGCGCTATCTTCTGGATCTACTTGATCTAAAATGGTAGGTTCATAAAAATAGCCAGGACGATCGATGATGTGGCCACCTGTAATTAATTGAGCCCCATTGTTAACTGCATTTTGAACTTTTTCATCCACATTATTTAATTGTTTTTGATTAATAAGCGCACCATAGTCTGTTTTATTATCAAATGGATCTCCTACAGTTAAACTCTGCATTTTTTCTTTTAACTTATTGATAAATGTTGAATGAATAGCTTTGTGTACAAAAATGCGTTCAGGACAAGTGCATACCTGTCCGGCATTATTAATTCTTGCTGTAACGATATAATCAACTGCTTTATCTAAATTCGCATTTGAGGTGACTAATACAGGTGCATTACCTCCAAGTTCAAGATTTACCTTTTTAACTGTATTTGCACTCTTAGCAAAAACTGATTTACCTGCGCGCATGCTACCCGTGATTGAAATGAGTTGTATATCTGGGTGTTCAGCTAATTGCGTACCTAGCGCTTCTCCTTTACCTGGAAGGATTTGAATAAGTCCTGCAGGTATAGTAGATTGACGAAATAGTTCAGCAATTTTTAGCGTGACAAGTGAGGTTTCTTCACTAGGTTTAATAACTACAGAACAACCAGTTACAATAGCAGGGATCACTTTTCTCATTAACACCATTATGGGCGCATTCCAAGGCACAATACCTGCTGTTACACCAATTGGTTTTTTAGTTAACAAAATCGTTTCGTTTTCACGGCTGTTTTGCAAGACTTCGCCTTTATTATTCATACTTTGGCTTGTCATATAATCTATAAAATGTATAGATTTATCTATTTCACCTTTTGCCGAAGCAAGTGTTTTTCCTTGTTCTTGAACATACAATTTTGCAATTTCATCTTTATGTTCTTCTAATAAAGGGATTAACATTTTTACATGGTCTGCTCGTGTTGGTTGAGGCACTTTTTCCCACTCTAATTGTGCATGTTTTGACTTTTCTACAGCTGAGTTAACTTCAGATTCTGTTGCGAAAGTAATTGTGTCTATCTTTTCTTCAGTTGCAGGGTTAATGACGTCCATTGTGTCAGTAGATTTGCTTTCTACAAATTCATTGTTTATAAATAATTGATTCATTATGACACCTCCACATTATGATATATACCACTAATTTGAATGGTAGAAACTGAATAAATAAGCAAATGTAAGTTTATTTTTGTATAACTTTTAAATGACAGTATAATTTTTATACTCAATGTGTTGACTTGTTTAAAAAACAGTATTATAATTTATCTCGAAATCGAAATAAATTGAAAGTTGGTGATGTGATGAATCGAACTAAAGCGTCGTTAAATACATTTGTTGGTTTGAACCGAACTATCGATCATTTGGAACAAATAGTTAGGAATGACATTCAACGTTATGGACTAAATGTGACAGAGTTCGCGGTATTAGAGTTACTGTACAATAAAGGCGATCAACCGATACAACGTATTGGTGATAGAGTATTAATTGCGAGTAGTAGTATCACATATGTTGTAGATAAATTAGAGACAAAAGGGTATGTAATAAGAATACGAAATGTACAAGACAAACGAGTGACTAATGCTTCGCTCACTGAAGCAGGTTGTACATTGATGAATGAGATATTTCCTAAGCATGCTGCAACATTAGAATCAACTTTTTCAATTTTGTCAGATGAAGAATTAACAACATTACAGCACGTTTTGAAAAAATTAAGTGCACAACCTATGATTTAGGCTTAGCACTTAAAAATTTTATTTAAAATTACTTCGAAATCGAGATAAATATAAAAAGAGGAGTTTTATTATGACAAATAATCAATTATTAGGTATACACCACGTAACAGCAATGACAGATGATGCTGAACGAAATTATAAATTTTTTACTGAAGTATTAGGTATGAGACTTGTGAAAAAAACAGTAAATCAAGATGACATTTATACCTATCATACATTTTTTGCAGATGATGTCGGCTCACCTGGTACAGATATGACATTTTTTGATTTCCCTCACGTTCCTAAAGGTCATTCTGGAACAAATTCAATTACGCGTCCTTCCTTCCGCGTACCTGATGATGCAGCGTTAGCGTATTATGAAGCACGATTTAATGAGTATGGGGTTAAACATGAAGGCATACAAGCGCTATTTGGTAAAAAAGTGTTGCCATTTGAAGAGCCTGATGGACAAAGTTATCAATTAATTTCTGATGAAAATAATAAAGGCGTAGCACCAGGACAACCATGGAAAAAAGGGCCAGTACCTACTGATAAAGCAATTTATGTTTTGGGACCTATTGAAATCACTGTAAGCTACTTTGAAGATTTCAAAAAAATCTTGGAAGAAATATTTGGTATGAGAACAATTATTGAAGAGGAAGATGTTGCAGTATTAGAAGTTGGTGAAGGTGGCAATGGCGGTCAAGTATTTTTAAGAAAAGACACGACAGCCCCTGAAGCTAGACAAGGTTACGGCGAAGTGCATCATGTTTCATTCAGATTAGAAGACCATGAAGCTATTTCAAAATGGTTAGAAAAATATGAACAATATGGCATCGGAAATTCAGGTTTAGTAGATAGATTTTATTTTGAAGCATTGTATGCCCGTATTGGTCATATATTAGTTGAAGTATCTACAGATGGACCAGGGTTTATGGGAGATGAACCCTATGAAACATTAGGTGAGAGTCTTGCATTGCCACCATTTTTAGAGAAAAAACGTGATTATATAGAATCGGAAGTACGTCCTTTTGATACGAAACGATCACACTAAATTTTTTGGATTGTTTTTTTAATAATAAACTAGGAGGGGTGGAGATGGATCCTATTCATCACATTCATCATATTTCAGCAATTGTAGGTAATCCAGAAGAAAATATTCAATTTTATCGAGATATTCTCAATTTAAAATTAATAAAGAAAACAGTGAATTTTGATGACCCATCAACATACCATTTATACTTTTCAAATGGTGGCGTTGACAATGGCACGATATTGACATTTTTTAACTGGCCCAATCATTATAAAGGCCGTACTGGCGCGGGACAAGTGCAACATATTGCATTTAGGGTGCCCCGGGGTTCATTAAAGCAATGGGAAACACATCTAAAGGTACACGAAATTGAGACAGTAAGAACACAATTATTTGGAAAAGATACGCTTGAATTTGTAGATGCACATGAGTTGCCTTTGGCGCTTGTTGAAGATGACAAGGAAGCTTTAGATAAGCATAGCATAGATATTGTTGGTTTTTATGGTGTTACTATGTTGTCTAATAATCCATATCAAACAGTTCAAACGTTAACTGAAGAAATGGGCTTAGCATGTGTAAATGAAAATGATATGTATATCCATTTGAAAACAGTAGGCGATTGGCAACATCACGTTATGGTAAAAAAAGATGTACCAAATGAACATGTTCGTTGGGGCGTAGGTGTGGTCCATCATATCGCATGGTCAGTGCCAAATAACCATGTTCATAAAGCATGGCAAACGAAAATGTTAGATAGAGGTTACCATGTAACTGAAGTCAAAGATCGTCATTATTTTAATGCAGTCTACATGAAAGAACGTGGTGACATTATTTTTGAATTTGCCACTGAAGGGCCAGGCTTTACAATCGATGAACGTTTCGAAGATTTAGGTACACGCTTGATAATGCCCCCTCAATACGAAGAAAGAGAAGATGAACTATTACGTTTATTACCACCGATACGTATATAATTAAAAAACACTTAAAGGAGATGAAGAGTATGGAACATATTTTTAGAGAAGGCCAGCCAAACGCACCAACCTTTATTTTATTACATGGAACTGGTGGTGACGAAAATGATTTATTGCCTTTAGCACAAGCGCTTAATCCTAAATATAATATATTGAGTGTAAGAGGAGAAATTTCAGAAAATGGAATGAACCGTTTCTTCAAACGTCATGGCGAAGGGCAATATGACGTGGAAGATTTAAACTATAGAACAGACAGATTAATTCAATTTTTAAAAGAAGCGGCAGAAACATACCATTTCGATTTGACTAATGCTGTACCTGTAGGTTTTTCAAATGGTTCAAATATTGCGGTTAGTATGATACTGCATCCAGATATTACATTTAATAAAGCATTACTTTATGCGCCATTATACCCTGTGGATTTAGTAAATGATAAAGACTTAAGTAATGTAGAAGTATTATTATCTATGGGTGAAAATGACCCTATCGTTTCAATTCAAGATAGTCAAAATGTTATAGATATTTTTGAAAATCGAGGCGCTACTGTAAAACAAGTGTGGGTAAATAGTCACGAATTGACGCGCGAAGGTATTATCGCAGGACAATCATTATTAAAAGATGATTAATTAATATAACAAGCTACGTATTTTATGTAATGTTGGCTGAATTTAATAGTAAAATATTGACTATAAAAGAGCCCCAGATGATGAATTTAACGTATTATCTTGTCTAACTGACTGAAGATCATAGCGTCATTATCATTTGGGGTTCTTTATCATGATTGATTTGATTTACGAAAAACACCTTTGATAAATATAGGTATTAATAATATAAAACCGAAAATACCCATGACTGGAAATACCTTGCCAATCAACTCTATAAAACCAATAAACGTAGTAGCAAATGTAACGATTGCCATTATAATGATTAAAATATAATAATTTCTTTGATATGGCTCTGTAAAACGAGAAGCAAATGCATACATTAAACCAACAACTGTATTATAAATAACTAATATCATAATAATCGCCATAAATGTGCCGATAATAGGTGAAATATGATTAGCTAATAATAACGAAGGTAGTGCGACGTCTGTTATATTTGTAAATTCAGTTACCATACCAAGGTTTAACATTAATAATAAAAATGTAACAATGGCGCCACCTAAAATACCACCATATATTGTAGATTTTTCGTATTTTAAGCGTCCTCCCATAACAGAAAGGAAACTAAAAGCAGCAGCAATTTGTAAGCTACCATAGTTAATAGCATCAAACCACCACCATTTATCTGTACGGTTATCGTTATTAGCGTATTGATCTGCTGAATTAAAATCAAAGCTACCAGTAGTAAAATAATAAATAGCAATGATTGTTACAATAATAACTAAAAATGGCGTTACCATTCCTAAAACGGTAATCAAGCGATCAAATTTTAAAAAGAGTGTGGCTAATATAATAAGTACTAAAATTAAAGAACTGATGGCGTAAGGTATGCCAAAGCTTTCATGAAGTGTTGAAACACCACCAGCTGTCATAATCATTGCTAACGCAAGTAAAAATAAAGTTAATATAATATCAAAAATGGCAGCAATTGTTCGTGGAAGATAAAATTTTATAGGTTCGGTGTGATTATGTGAGCGCAAACGGTACCCTGTATTTAAAACAAACACACCCCCTATAGTAATAATAAATCCAGTAATAAAAACACCAAACACACTGAATTTGCCATTACTTGTAAAAAATTGGAATATTTCTTGTCCTGTTGCGAAGCCTGCGCCTACAACAACGCCTACAAAGGCAAAGGCTACTATAATCATTTCTTTTAATTTAGGCATATACTTAGAATCCTTTCATGCAATTTACTTTGTAAAAAACACTTATTTAATAAAATATCACAAGTACCTATTTTAGCTGAAAATAAACGAGAAATAAACACAAAAGTTTATATGAAACATACATTTGTATTTTTTGTATGAACGAAAATCTATCAAGCGACCTGAAATTTAAAAAGGTATCAAAAAAGAGGCGAAGTTTAAATCAATATTGATTTAAACTTCACCTCTTAAAATGTTTCATATCATAATTTAGATTATGATATGAAAAGTGTGTGATTTATGAACCTTTAGTGGACAAAACGGTCGTGCATCAACACTTTTAAAACATCAATTTTCTCTTGTATTTCACGACCAGTATTGGTATCACGAATTTTCTTACGTTTTAATTCTTTATCAACGACACGACGAATAGAAAGTTCATCGCCTCCATTAAGTAACACATGTTTTTTAGAATTAAAATGTTGATGCGCCACGAGTTGCATACCAAAGGAATTATAAAGTAACGTGTAGCCTGCGATACCAGTGGTGGATTGATAAGCTTTTGAAAATCCACCATCAATGACAATCATTTTTCCATTAGCTTTGATTGGGTTTTCACCATCAATTTCTTTTACTGGCGTGTGTCCATTAATAATATGTCCTTCTTCTGGGTCAAGGCCAAAGTCCTTGAGCATTTTTTTACACATTTTCACATCTTCACGTAAATAATAATATGGATTTTTAGTTTCTTTGTGTGCTGATTTATCTTTAATGAAATAACGCTCAAATGTTGTCATTGCACGTTTTCCAAATAATGAAGAATACTTACCCGTCCATAAATACCATACAAGGTCAGTTGCTAAATCATCATGTATATCTTTATGATCGAACGCTTCTCGTACAAAATATTCAAAGTGGTCAAGCAAATCTCTGCCATAACATTTTTCTCCATCGATGACCATAGATTCCATTTCACCATTTTCATCTACTGGGATACAGCCATGGATTAAGAGGTTACCATTGTATGGAAGGTACAGCTTACCTTTTTGCATTAAGAAGGTCATATGACGTTTCAGTTTTTCAGATTGTTGTACTGATAATAATAATTTATTTATCACTTCTTGCTCGTCTTCAGTTAATTCATTAGGATTGTTAGGGTCTATAGTTTGAAAACAAGTATGCTCTAATGGATAAGTTTTACCGTAAAGTGTCGCTTCGTTATGCTTATAATCGATACTTTCTAATACTAGGCGCTCTTCCATTTCAAAGTCGGGACGGCGTTTAATGATAGGCGCTTCTAATTTAAATTGAATAATAGCAATCGCTTGGTGGATTTTTGTAATTTGTTCAATTTCAGATTGAGATAATGCTTCAGCATTTTTAGGCTTGAAAGCAGAATTGTCACCTGAATAATGTTTTTCAGCTAAAGTCAATAAAGGGCGTAAATTAATACCATAAGCATCCTCAATAATATTTAAATTATCATAACGCGCACAAATTCTTAGTAAATTGGCTAAACACACTTTGGAACCAGCATATGCACCAATCCACAGTACATCATGATTTCCCCATTGCACATCTACCGATGGGTAATCAATCAACGTATCCATGATTTTATCTGGTTCTGGACCACGGTCATATATATCGCCAACCACATGTAAATGATTGACCACTAGGTGTTGAATAGTAAAAGATAGTCCGATAATCAAATCATCTGATTGCTCAAGCTCGATAATTTGATTCATTAATGTTTGATAATAAGAATGTTTGTTATTATATTTGTTACTTTTATATAAAAGTTCTTCTATTATAAATACGTAATTTTGAGGTAATGATTTACGTAACTTGGTACGTGTATATTTTGAAGAGGCGTAGGTGACTAATTTAATAAGACGATTGATCGTCGTGATATACCATGCGTCTAGACTTTCTTTGGATGTAAAACTATTTTTTACTAACTTTAATTTTTCTTCTGGATAGTAAACAAGAGCAGCAAATTCATTGATTTCCTTTTGTGTTAACGTGTCTTGAAATATATCGTTGATTTTTGAACGTACATTACCTGAACCGTTTCTTAATACATGCTGGAATGCGTGAAATTCACCGTGCAAGTCACTGACAAAATGTTCAGTGCCTTTGGGAAGTTCTAATATAGATTCAAGATTAATAATTTCAGTGGCTAACTCTTCTTTATTATTAAATTGTTGAGATAGCAAATCTAAATATCTTTCTTTTACACTTTTTTCTGTTGTATTATGCATGATTTATGTCACTCCATTTAAGTTGTTTTGTTATTCATCTCTATATAATAAACCGCTTTCATCGTATATATGATATTGTAGCATTTATTCTAGAGAGAATGTCTAGTTCTAATTCGTTTATGAGTACTAGTTATAAATCATCTTGGAATATCAAACATATTTCAAGCTTAATTACGATATTAGCAGAAGATGTCAGGGATGAAAACATACGCGTATTAAGTTTTTAACTATTCATTGAGAGCACTGTGACGTCATATTTAAAATGACATTGATGTTACTCAAATATGTATTTTAGGGTATAAACATAAAAGTTGTAGGAAACATACATTTTTTTGAATCACTATATTACTTATTTGTCTTTTTAAATGTAAAACTACAATTATAATTTTAATGTGCCTGAAGGCTTTAATAACAGTTGTTCAAGGCGTATTTACAGCATTTCGTCTCTATATTATAAAAATTTTTTTCAAAATAACGGTTTAAATTCTTTTTAAGTTTTGTATAATAAATGCATGTAACAAAATTATATAAAGGGAGTTTATTTTATGTTTACATTGGGAGCATCGTTATCGAGCCAAGTTAATCCAGACTGGCAAACATATATTATGCTTGGTGCTTACTTCGTTGTTTTATTAATTATTGGATATTATGGTTATAAAAAAGCAACGGGAAATATTAGTGAATATATGTTGGGCGGTAGGAACATTGGACCTTATGTTACTGCGTTATCTGCTGGTGCATCCGATATGAGTGGTTGGATGATTATGGGATTACCTGGTGAAGTTTACACTACAGGTTTATCCGCTGCTTGGTTAGCCATTGGTCTAACAATTGGTGCATACATAAATTACCTCGTTGTGGCGCCACGTTTACGTGTTTATACAGAAAAAGCAGGAGATGCAATTACATTACCTGATTTCTTTAGAAACCGTTTAGATGATAAATATAACGTGATTAAAATTATTTCAGGTGGTATTATTGTTGTATTCTTTACGTTGTACACGCACTCGGGGATGGTCTCAGGTGGTAAATTATTTGATAGCGCCTTCGGCTTGGACTATCATTTTGGTCTATTATTAGTTGCCTTTATCGTCATTGCGTATACATTTTTCGGAGGTTATTTAGCCGTATCGTTAACGGATTTCTTCCAAGGTGTCATTATGTTAATCGCGATGGTGATGGTGCCGATAGTAGCAATGATGCAATTGAGTGGGTTAGATACTTTATCACAAGCTGCAGAATTAAAACCTACAAATCTAGATTTATTTAGAGGGACAACAATCATCGGTATTATTTCATTCTTTGCTTGGGGATTAGGTTATTTTGGTCAACCACATATTATTGTGCGTTTTATGTCTATTAAGTCAGTGAAACAATTACCAACAGCTAGACGCTTTGGTATTAGTTGGATGGCGATTAGTTTATTAGGTGCAGTTGGTGTTGGTCTTGTAGGCATTACATTTGTCAATGATGGCGGTGTAACGCTTCAAGATCCAGAAACATTATTTATTTTAATGGGTCAAATACTCTTCCATCCACTTGTTGGTGGATTCTTACTAGCAGCCATTTTAGCTGCGATTATGAGTACGATATCATCACAATTATTAGTGACTTCAAGTTCATTAACCGAAGATTTTTATAAATTATTTCGTGGTGAAGAAGCGGCTAAAAAACATGAAAAAGAATTTGTGCTTGTTGGTCGTCTATCTGTAATTGTAGTCGCTATTGCATCAATTATGATTGCGTGGACACCAAACGATACAATTCTAAATCTTGTAGGTAATGCTTGGGCTGGTTTTGGATCAGCATTTGGACCTCTTGTACTATTAAGTTTATATTGGAAAGGTTTAAGTCGTACTGGTGCAGTCAGCGGAATGTTATCAGGCGCAATTGTAGTCATCATTTGGATTGCATTTGTTAAACCTCTGGGTGACATTAATGATTTCTTTAATTTATATGAAATCGTGCCAGGATTTTTAACAAGTCTAATTGTTACCATTGTAGTTAGTAAAATAACGAAGAAACCTCAAATCGACGTTGAAGGCGATTTAGAAGAAGTTCGTCAAATGGTTAAAGGTGACAATCAAAAAGCTTAAACATAGTTGATTAAGGGGTAAAATATTAACTATGTATCATATTAAACAAAAATAAAGAAATGCTTTAAAATGCTTATATTTTAAAGCTTAGGGAGAAAATATAGATCGTGAAAGGCTAACTTCTAAGGGGGAAGTTAGTCTTTTTTATATAGAAAAATCAGGTAAAACTCATTTCATCTAATGACTTAACTTAATGGAAAATAAATATAAAGTTATATAACCATTATTACGAAAGTATATATTTATTGCTGTGTACTATTCTTTTTATAGATTCGAATGCACAGATAGATGATTGCAATGGTGATAACGATATACATGATGTATGAATAAGTATGTAAACCATTCATTAGTACATCCCAACTGTTACTTAACATACTTCCTAAAAAGATTAGGGCTATATTCCAAATTGTCGTACCTATTAATGAGAGCACAGTAAATAAAATGATATTCATGCGATTAATGCCAGCAGGTATCGTAATTAATACACGTAACACTGGTATAAAACGACAAATAAATACGGCAATGGCACCGTATTTTTTAAACCACTCATTCGCTCTGGCGATGTCTTTACCTCTTAGCTTAATCCATTTCCCATATTTATCTACAAAACGATATAAGCGTGGTTCAGATATAATGCTACTTATATAATAAAGTAGTATTAACCCAATCAAAGACGCAATAGTGGATATCATAAAGAGTAAAGGTATCGACAAATCAGATTTAACTGTCATTAAACCGGCAAAAGTTAAAATAATTTCAGACGGTATGAAAGGCAATATATTTTCTAACAAGATTAATATTGCAATCGCAGTATAACCCCAAGTATTAATAAAATTTGTCAGTATTTGTTCCATGGCGACAAAATTCGCTCCTTTATATAGTAAAAGTATAACTATAACTATGATTTTTATATTACTTATACATTATAATCCAAGTTATCACATTATGCATAATTGAATAAAATATCAGACTAAAATGATTTAATAGATTTAAGCGAAGCTAATGATAACGAAATAATGTATGGGTAGTTAAATGGTTTACTGTCTTAAAAGGTTACTTTAACCAAAATTAAATAATTTCAAACTTTATATGTGTTTATGCCAGTGTATTTTATAACTTCCATAAATACTTTGATGAAAGGAAAAAAAGTTATTGTAAGCGATTTCATATTGTGGTAATATCTAGGCACACAATAGGTCATATGATGACTAGTGAAATAGGGAGAAAGTGTGGAGACAACATGGAACAAAAAAGAACAAACATAAGATGGTATTTCGCTATTGCATTTTTTATTATAGGCGTTATTGCTTATATGGATAGATCGAATATATCGATCATTGCTGGTCCTATGATGGAAGATTTAAATTTAACGAAAACGCAATTTGGTTTACTAGCTTCATTTTTCTCGCTTGGCTATGCATTGATGCAAGTACCTTCGGGTTTTTTAGCAGAAAAATTTGGTTCGAAAAAAATGTTAACAATTGCGCTTGTTTGGTGGAGTGCTTTCACGATTTTAACAGGTGTTGTTAAAAACCATGGTCTATTATACGCAGTACGTTTTTTATTTGGGGTTGGTGAAGCGCCAATGTATCCTTCCAATGCAGTGTTTAATTCATTTTGGTTTGCAAAGGGAGAAAAAGGACGCGCATCAAGTGCTTTATTAGCAGGATCCTATTTTGGGCCTGTTATCGCTCCAGTAGTAACGATTGCGATTGTTAATATGTTTGGATGGCAAGCTGTATTTTATATTTTTGGTGCAATTGGTATTGTTATTGCATTGTTATGGATAGTCATTGCGAAAGATTTACCAGAACAACATAAGATGGTAAATGAAGCAGAAAAAAGATATATTATGGCAAACCGTGACATTATCAAAATTGAAAAAAATAATGCGCCATGGAATATATTTTTAAGACGCTTTAGTTTTTACGCATTGGCAGCACAGTATTTTGTTGTGCAATTTGTCGTATCACTATTTTTGATATGGTTACCTACGTATTTAACTGAACAGTACAATGTAAAACTAACTGATCCTGATATGGCATGGGCAGCTGGTGCACCATGGATTGCTATGTTTTTACTTATTCTATGTGGCGGTGCAATTTCTGATAAATTATTACAAAAAGGCAAATCTAGGTTTATTGCAAGAGCAACGATAGCCGTTATTGGATTTGTAGTATTTTGTATTTCATTATTTATGTCAATTCAAACTAACAATTTAGTAGTTAATGTTTTATGGCTATCGTTATGTTTGGGAGGGATTGGTATTGCAACTGGTATGAGTTGGGCAGCAGCAACCGATTTAGGACGTAATTTCTCTGGTTCTGTATCAGGGTGGATGAACTTATGGGGAAATATTGGTGCACTGCTTAGCCCATTGTTAGCAGGTATGTTGGTTGATATTGTAGGTTGGACTGTGACTTTAGAGTTAGTCATTATTCCTGTAATATTTGCAATAGTAATGTGGTTTTTTGTAAAACCAGATCAACCATTAATTATTGAAAAGGATACATTATAATGTTTGTTAAAGTACGTTTTAGGTAAACAATAAAAGGAAACAAACCATAATCAAGGGGGGCCAGTATATGATTGTAGTAACTGCAGTAATGAAGGTTAATCCCGACCAACGCGATAATTACTTAGCCCTAGTAGAGCGTTTGGTGTTACAAGCGAATAAAGAAGAAGGCGCATTATATTATGCTCACTTTGAAAAAACGGATGAGCCAGATACATTTGCTTTTATAGAAAAATATAAAGATGAAGCGGCTTTACAAGCGCATAATCAATCAGAGCATTTTCAAGTATTTTTTAAAGAAGTTGAACCTTATTTAATTGCAGAACCAGAAATAGAAATCGCTATAAGAAAATAATATATTATCAAAAGACTGTAAACCAATCTCATACGTTTACAGTCTTTTTACATAACTTGTTATGCTTTGTAAGCACAATGTTATTATGCTATGTATTTATATTGTATAATAGTTTGTTGTAAATAATTGTAACAGGTATGACACTTAAAAAGATACTTATATAAGGAGAGAAAAATCATGTTATATCAACATGGGACGCTCGGTACGCTGATGGCAGGATTGCTAGATGGCACAATGAAAATCAATGAAGTTTTAAAACATGGCGATTTAGGCATAGGCACCCTAACAGGATCTGATGGCGAAGTTATTATATTAGATGGTGTTGCATACCATGCTGATGCTCAAGGTAATTTCAAACAATTAAATGGTGATGAGATGACACCATTTTCTACTGTAACACCTTTCAAACCAGATAACCGTTTTGAAGTGAGACATATCACTGATTCAGATACTTTATTAGATAAAGCAATGTATCATGCTAAAAGCAAAAATATATTTTTGGCAGTGAAAATAACTGGGAAATTTGAAAGCGTACATGTCAGAATGATGCCAAGACAAGAGAAACCGTATACGAAATTAATTGAATCAGCAAAGCAACAACCTGAGTATATGTATGATCAAATAGAGGGTACCATTGTTGGTTTTTACGCGCCGCAGCTCTTCCATGGGATCGCAGCCGGCGGTTTCCATTTACATTTTGTAGATGAAAAGAAAACGATAGGCGGACATGTACTAGATTTTGAAATGAACCATGGTGAAATAGAGATAAGCAATATTGAAACTTTAGAGCAACATTTCCCTGTAAACAATCAAGACTTTTTAGAAACAGATGTTGATTATTCGACTGTTCATGAGGATATAAAACAGTCGGAATAAGTGCTCAATAAAATGTAAAATAGTATTTATTTAACATATTTATTTAAGCGTTTTGTAGGAAACACCCTAGCAGAAATTAATAAAAGTGTTAAAATAGTTTAGTAATCATTAAAAAGAGTGTATATGATTTCGCAATCAATAATTGTAAAAGTTCTGATTTTGTAATGATACTTCCCCTTCATAGATACTTGTGCGCGCTAAAGTAATTTGAGTCATATATTAATGTCTATCGTTTTGAGTGAAAGCAGGTAAAATGCAGTAGTAACTCGTGTTTAGATGCTTCTATCAATAAGCTTTTTTAAAAATCAAATCACCTTTAAGGGGCGGGAATATGAAATCAAATTATAAATTTTAGATTTCTAACCCGCTCTTTTTATGTTTTAGAGAAAACGCAAATCAAATGTAATAATTAAATTAAAAAATAAAAAGGAGATGTGTACCACCATTGATTAAATATTTAAAATCACTTACCAAATTTAATGCTATGAAAATCGATGTTGCTAAAGGTATTAGACAAGGTATATTAATGTTCCTTCCTCTAATGATTGGTTACTTAGTAGGGTATTTTTCAATAGGTCTGCTAATTTCAACTGGTACTTTAGCTCATATTTATGTGTTTGGCGGTACTGCTAAGTCCAAGCTTCGCACTGTCTTCTTAACATCTATTGTATTTGCAATTGCTATGATGCTCGGTACCTTAACAGTCAATCAACCTGTTATATTCGGAATATTGCTGTTAATCGTAGCAGTTGTGCCATACTATGTGTTTAGTTCCTTAAACATTCCGGGCCCATCGTCAACTTTCTTTATTGTAGCATTTAGTTTGCCAATTAATTTACCAGTTGCGCCTGAAGAAGCTGTAACTAGAGGTATAGCGGTATTTATTGGCGGTTTATTAGCAACACTTGTAGTTATCATCGTCATTTTACTATCAAAAGAATCTGCAGAAGTTAAATCCATAAAAAATGATTATAATATTATTAAACAATTGGTTTATAATTTTGATGATCCTAAAGCATTTGCAAAAGTATCACAATTTGTTGTTACTGCGTTTAGAAATACAGATAATCAACTGATTACTGCAAGCTCTGCCAAATCTCAAAAATCTCCAGAATTTCAACGTTTAATATTGCTCCATAATATTGCTCAGGGTATACATTCAGAATTATTAGAATTAAATGAGGAAAACGCACGCCCTTTACCTAAAGAAATTAGAGCGATGGCAGATTACGTGATCAACTTGGTATTTACACATGGTCAGACAAACAAAACATGGACACAACAAGTTGATATAGAAGAAACATACGAAAAACTCGTCGATAACATATTTAAGGTAGATGCTATCATGAATGCGGATGAAAAACGATTAGAACATGAAGTAGACATTCGTGTGCCTATTTATGGACACCGATTAGTTAATAATCTTACTATAGATTCTTTCGTATTTAGAAATACTTTGCGTTATAGCGTTATCATGGCCATTGCTATTTTTATAGCATTAATGTTTGATTTTGATAAGGCATACTGGATTCCGCTTAGTACACATACCGTGTTATTGGGGTCAACAACATTACACAGCTTTGAACGGGCAGGTTCCAGAGGGATTGGCACAATTATTGGAGTTCTAGCACTCTCTTTAATATTACTATCTATGCCACCCGTTCCAGTTGCTATTATACTCTTAGCTGTTGCTGCAGGTATTACAGAAATATTTGTTGGTGCTAATTATTCATTTGCTGTAATATTTATTACAATCCAAGTTATTTTATTAAATGGATTAGCATCTAATCATCTATCTATCTTAATTGCGTTACCACGTATTATTGATGTAATCGTAGGTATACTGATTGCTGTTGTATGTTTACTCGTCATAGGAAGAAAAACAGCTTCATCAATGTTACCTGGTACGCTTGCTAAAGTGGCACGTAATGAAGCAGTCCTCTTCCATTATTTATTCTCAAGTAATAAATATTCGTCAAGAGAACGTGATAAAAAAGAAATGCTACATTTAAGTGTTCAACTTAATAATATGAAACAGATTTACAGTAGTGCAAATGGTGAAGTATTTAGTAATAAAATGGTTATTCAATACTATTATCCTAGTATCTATGCATTGGAAGAAATAAGCTTTATGTTAACGAGAGCTTTAAGCAATGAACAACGTTACCATATTGATGATGAAACAATGGGACAATATTTATTAGTGTTTGAAAACATTGCTAAACATTTTGAAATTGGTTCAAACATTAATGTTGAAGAACTCACAACTTTACCACAATATATGTATATTAGAACTTCTCTAATGAGTATTCAAAGTAATTGTAAAAATGCTAGACAAGAAGTTAAATTATCTTACGCTTAATAGGATATAAAACGTTAGTCTATAATTATTTATAACCAATATCATATTTCAGGGTACAAATATTTATGATACAAATAAAAGTCACCTCCATATGTCATGGAGGTGACTTTTTGTGTTTAAATAACGACAACGCTATAGTGAAAGACATAATATAGATTCATATGATAAAAGTAATTAAATAAATTTAAAACAATCATATCACTCGGGCTAACTCGGTTGATTTATATAGGATAAGCATTGAAATAAAACGAGGTGAGTCTCACTGTAGTCTGAAATTTAATTAGAATCACTTTGTTCTCTCGCTTTTTGTTCTTCTTCTTGTTTTTTCTCTTGAATATCTTTTTGTGTTTGTTTTTGTTGCTCTTTTGATTGTTGTTGTTCTTCATGTAACTGTTTGTAACGTTGCTTTTGTCTATAACCATAAGTACTTTCAAGTATGAGTGCTTCGTTATTTAATCCTACACCAATTGCACCAGCTACGGTTGAAATAGATGCCGCAAACCAAGCAAGCTTTATATATATTATTAAATTTGCAGATGTTTTTAATTGTAACGTTTGTCCTAAATAACCCGATGGGAGCACGATTAACGCAGCGATTAAAAATAGTATGAATAGAATAGTATAATAAATCATTACAGAAACAGTTAAAGTCATAGTCGTAGTTAAATTGTATAACGTTGTGATTCTTTTATTATTACTTTCTTTTTTAGATTCCCATAAGCCATGAGCGACAATCATCCAAATCATCATTCCAAATATAGCGGCAAGCATCATCAATAGCAGCCGCCATCCAGCATACGCAAAACTTAAGTTCCACATAGTAGTGAAAATAATACCGAATGCGCCTGTGGTAAATGCAATTGCGACAACGCTACTTAGGCTTTTCAGCATATTGAATGGGTTGTTAGCAAATGTCATACCACTAACTAAACGAAACATACCTTTGGCTCGAGAAGAGACATAATACTGTGTATGTTGAGAAGTAGTATCTTTAAAATAAACAGTACGCGCTTGTAAATTCGATAAAGGAAATTGAGCATTCATAAGCTGCATGCCCCGATGATGTTCGCTATTTTTTTCTGGATTTTTAAATTCATCGATGGCTTGAAGCATAGCTAAAATAGAATTTTGAATACGTTTTTTGATAGGACGCCATCCATAAGCAGGTAAAGAAATTAAACTAGCGCCATTTTGTCTATTAATATCAATAGCAACCACCTTTTGTTGTTCAATGACAGGCAAATCAGTGAGCCCAATCGTATATTTCCAATTATTGTTATCTTGGTAGTCAGTGATTTTAGTAAAAATATCATGAACCGTTTCAGCAGAGCCTGTTAAAGGGTCGATGACTGTTTCAACTTTCCACTCAATTGAATTGTCGTATTGGTTGCTGAGTATATTCGGTAAATCTATTTCAAGATTACGTGCAATTTTTTCAGAGATACCTGGCGCGGCAACAATACCTATTTTAGCGACTGTCGTGCTCATTTAATCCCTCCTCGTGGTGTGATTGTTTCTTGCCTTCATAATAATCATCTTGAGCATAATCACTAGAGTTATTTTCATCTTCTTGTTCTAATGACTTAGCTCTATAATATTGTCTGAAGGAATAAGTTACTCTTTTAATTTTTTCAGCATTTTCAACAGTGGATCCCATAGCACCTGCCAATATACCTAGAGAAGTTATAAACCAGATTAAGTTAATATAATTGAGTACAGTAGGTTCTTTGCTATTTAATGACGTCCAGTTTGAAAACAATTCTGGTGGTACAAATAACAATGTACTTACAGTTAATAGAATATAGAGCGCTATAAAGTTGAAAAATGTAATGGTCGAAAGCGTCGCAAAAGTCGTTATATTATATATAAAGCGATAAAGTTTTTGCGTGTTCGGACTTGGTCGTTCCCATAATTTGTACGAGTATATCAACCAACCATTCCAAAAATAGAAAGAAACATCAATAAAATAAAGCGCCAATAACTATAATCTAAGCTGATATCCCATGGTGTAGAAAAAATGGCTATATAAGTACCTGTAGCAAAAGAAACAGAAATAATTTTTTTAAAATCAAAAATGGCAGACCATGGTTCATTGGCATAAGTCATGCCACAAATTAAATGAAACCAACCTAGTATAGTTGATTTAGCAATAACGCGTGATTTATGATCTGATTTCTTCTCATTAGGAATGACTTCATTAAACTGAGTTAGCTTAAAATATTTGGAATTTAAATCAAGTTGATTTTTATCTGGAGTATGCAAGTACTCAATTATAAAAATTAAACATTCTCGTAATTTATTTTTTAATTTAAAAGCACCTAATGTTGGTAGTGATAATAAAGCTGTTTTATTATCAAAATCCACGTCACATAACGCACTTTTGTTTTTAGAAAAATTAGGTAAATCAGTGATACAAATAGTATAATCCCAATTTTTTTGCTTTTTAATATTAGCAGCGATATCTAAGGCTTTATCCATATGTTCAGCAGTACCAATCATGGATGCTATATGCATATCAAACTGCCACTCAACCTCTGAATCAACGTGATTTTTAAAATCCTTTGGGAGTTCAGAATATATTTTGTTGATGAGTTTATGTGGCATGTCAGGAGATGGTATTAACCCGATTGTGACCTTCATGTTAGTTTGACCTCCTTTTTTAACTATTACACTTCCTATAATTAATTCCCGATAAATCAAAGATAAATCATATTGATTTTACAATTCATTAAATTTAAATAGCATAGGCTTGATTAGTTTAAACAAAAGGTGGTAAAAGAAAACTAATAAATATAATCAGGAGGTTTTTAATTTATGCCTTGGACTATGGAAGATTACCCACAAAGTTGGAAAAACATGGAGCCCTTAGAACGGAAGAAAGCTATAGATATTGGTAATGCGATGTTAAAGGATGGCTATAAAGAAGAAAATACGATACCAATTGCGACCAAACAAGCAGAAAATTGGTATCAAACGGCTTCTAAAAAAGAATTAGAAGAGTTGAAAAATAAAAAAATTACAGTACATGAAAAAGATGAATCAAGCAATCCAAAATTAAATAATAAGGACGTACATGTGTATTATGAAGACGATGCTTGGAAAATAAAATCAGAAGATGCGAAACAAGCTTCTGATAGTTTTGATAAAAAAGAAGATGCTATGAAACGCGCACGCAATATCGCAGATAATAGAAAAACTGAAATCATTGAACACAAAAAGGATGAGTAATATCAAAAATGACTATGAGCGTGGGCGTTTGAAAGTCACTTAAAGTGTTCGTTCGCATACACGTGTATTTACAGTTGTCTACTGTTAATATGATATGCCCCCTAAGATAATAATTCCTTTATATCTTAGTCTCAATAGTCTAATATTATGGCTGATTTATATACTATTTTATTTTAAATGTATTTTAATTCAGCTATAATATTTATAAAGTGAGAGTTATGGAGGTACGATTTATGTACATTGAACGCAAGCCTACTCTAAATATGGATGATTTAAAAGCAGAATTTAAAGAGAGTTTGGCCTATATAAACAACTACGAAGAAGCATTTGAAATGGTTATCGATTTTGTATCTTTAGAACAATTGTACTCTTCTGCACTTAAAGAAATCAGTACTAAACTTGATATCTTAGATGATCATTTCAAACAAATGTATAAGCATAATCCAATTCATCATATGGAACGCCGAGTCAAAGAAATGAGAAGTTTGATTAAAAAATTAGACCGAAAAGGTTATCCAATTAATACTGAATCAGCTAAAGAGTACATTTTAGACATTGCGGGTATTAGAGTTGTTTGCAATTATATGGATGATATTTATGTAATCGAAGAACTATTGTTAAAACAAGCGGATGTGCAACTTATAAAGCGTAAAGATTATATAAAAACGCCGAAAGGTAACGGTTACAGAAGTTTGCATATTGTAGTCTCAATACCAGTATTTCTAGCTCACTCTGTAGAAAAGGTGCCAGTAGAAATTCAAATTAGAACAATTGGTATGGATATGTGGGCGAGTTTAGAGCACAAGATTCGTTATAAAAATCAAAAAAATACTGAAGATTATAGAGAAGTTCTAAAACAATGTGCAAATGAAATAACGACGGTTGAAAGTAAAATGCAAAATATCCATACTGAAGTTTTTGACAATTAAGTTACTGTCTGAACTAAGGCAAGATTTTTTAACCCAAACTTGTATTCGTTAACTTAAGTTATTTTGTACGATTAAGGTAATAGGTCATCCTGTTACTGTAATCAAATACATTAATGAGCGTGTAATGGTACACATTGAGCTCAATCAAATAATTAATATTAAAAAAAGTGGTATGTCTATTCAAATTAGGCATGCCGCTTTTTTTGTGAAATAAAGACGTGAATTTTAAAGTGCAAGCGTTTGCATTTTTGTTGCTTGTATATTAATATACTTGTATACAAGTATATCGAATTGATAATGAGGTGACGGCGCGGTGAAATATTTATATCCAGAACAATGGCTTGAAGGTGTATCTAAAGGTGAAATGATTGCTTCAGAAATACGTTTGAGGATTGTTGATGGGACAATTACGCCAGATACACTGCTGACTGAAAACCAAATCGCTAAAGAATTTAATGTCAGTCGTTCTCCAGTTAGAGACGCGTTTAAGCTACTTAAACAAGATCAATTAATTAATTTAGAGCGTATGGGCGCAGATGTCTTGCCATTTAATGATAATGAAAAGAAAGAACTATATGATCTAAGAATTATGTTAGAATCTTTTGCATTTAATAAAATTAAAGCAAGTAATCACAAACAAATTGTTAAAGAGATGCGAAAACAGCTCGAGATGATGAAAGTTGCTGTGAAATTTGAGGATGCAGAAGCATTTACAGTGCATGATATGAAATTTCATGAAGTAACCATATTAGCTTCAAAGCATCAATACTTGAAAACGTTTTGGAATAACTTAAGGCCAGTGATGGAAGCGCTTATTTTATTATCAATGCGTGAACGTATGAATAAAAAACCTGAAGACTTTGAACGAATCCACCATAATCACGAAGTATTTATTGATGCGATTGCAGATAAAGATGCAACAAAACTTAGAAATGCATTTCATTTGAACTTTGATGACGTTGGGGAAGATATTGATAGTTTTTGGTTAAAATAAGAAGTGATAGTAGGAGGTAAAATCATGAAATATATGATTGGCGTTGATATAGGTACTACAAGTACTAAAGCTGTCCTTTATGATGAAAAAGGACAATTCATAATGAAACATAATATCGGTTATCCTTTACACACACCAAACGTAGAAGTTTCAGAAGAAAATCCTGATGAACTGTTCGATGCCGTGTTAATGACCATCAAATATGTAATGAGAGAAGCGAACATCGATAAAAAAGATTTGAAATTAATTTCATTTAGTGCGCAAATGCATAGTTTGATTGCAATGAACGCGAGTAATGAACGATTAACTGAAAATTTAACATGGGCTGATAACCGTGCGATTAAATACGCAGAAGAAATTAAAGAAAAACACGATGGCGATGCAATATATAGAAGAACAGGTACGCCGATTCATCCTATGTCTCCGTTATCTAAAATATTTTGGATGAAACATGAACAACAAGAAATATATAACCAAACAGCCATATTTGCTGATATCAAGACTTATATTTTTTATCAATTATTTGAAGAGTATGTGATTGATCAATCAATGGCTTCATCAACAGGTATGTTTAATCTTGAAGATTTAGATTGGGATAAAGCGGCTTTAAGATTATTAGGTATTAGTGCATCACAGTTACCTAAAGTTGTTCCAACGACACATATTTTAAAGGGAATGAAACGTCGTTATGCAACATTGATGGGCATAGATGAAGATACACCAATTGTTGTTGGTGCAAGCGATGGTGTACTTTCTAATTTAGGTGTCAACGCTTTTAAAAAAGGAGAAGTTGCTGTCACAATCGGTACTTCAGGCGCAATTAGAACTGTGATAGATCAACCACGCACAGATTACAAGGGAAGAATTTTCTGTTATGTATTAACCGAAAATCATTATGTAATTGGTGGTCCAGTCAATAACGGCGGTGTGGTATTACGTTGGCTACGAGATGAATTATTGGCAAGCGAGGTCGAAACGGCAAAACGTTTAGGTGTCGATCCATATGATGTACTTACTAAAATTGCGAACCGAGTTAAACCGGGTGCAGATGGATTAATATTCCACCCATATTTAGCAGGGGAACGTGCGCCGTTATGGAATGCAGACGCAAGAGGTTCATTTTTTGGCTTAACCTTAACGCACCAAAAAGAACATATGATTAGAGCAGCTTTAGAAGGTGTGCTTTATAACCTTTATACCGTTTATTTAGCTTTGATAGAAGTGATGAACGAAACACCTTCAACAATAAAAGCAACAGGCGGTTTTGCGAAAAGTGAAGTTTGGCGTCAAATGATGGCTGATATCTTTGACACTAATTTAATTGTTCCTGAAAGTTATGAAAGTTCATGTCTAGGCGCTTGCGTGCTTGGTATGAAAGCACTTGGTGAAATTGATGATTTTTCTATTATCGAAGAAATGGTTGGAACTACAAATGATCATAAACCTAATCAAGATAATGTGAAAATTTACCAGAAACTGATTTCAATATTTATCAATTTAAGCCGCTCTTTAGAAGACCGTTATGCTGAAATCGCTACGTTTCAGCGTGAACATATAACTAAAGACAAGGAACAAAAATAGAAAGAGATTAAATAAAAGACAGGCTATAAATAGAACTGAATCATCTAGTTGGGCTAGAGCTATTTATAGCTGTACTTTTAACCATAATAGAAAAATAAAAATTTTAAACACGAAAGTAAGCGTTATCAAAAAGAGAGTCGGTTTGATATCTTTACGATGATGTTTTCAGTGTTGAAAGGGAGAACGATTATGTTTGAAACAATTTGGCCATTAATTACTGTGGTTATAGGGATTGTCGTATTATTATCACTTATTATTTTCTTAAAATTGAATACATTTATTTCACTTATTATTACATCTATTGTCACTGCAATTTTACTTGGTATGCCTTTAGATAAAATTATTGAAACCATTGAAAACGGTATGGGTAGTACATTAGGTCATATTGCGTTGATTTTTGGTTTAGGGGCTATATTAGGTAAATTATTAGCTGACGGCGGAGGCGCTACAAGAATTGCTGACACACTTATTAAAAAATTTGGTCATAAACATGTACAATGGGCAATGCTTGTTGCAGCTTTCATTGTAGGTATAGCGCTTTTCTTTGAAGTTGGACTCGTATTATTAATTCCATTAGTATTTACGATAGCTAAACGTGCTAACGTTTCACAATTAAAACTTGGCTTACCAATGGTTGTGGCGTTATCTGTTACACATGGTTTCTTACCACCACATCCAGGTCCAGTGGTTATTGCAAAAGAGTTACAAGCTAACTTAGGACATGTATTACTTTATGGTATTATTATTGCGATTCCAGTTACAATTGTGGCTGGACCATTATTTAATAAAGTAGCACAAAAGATTACACCTTCTGCCTATAGCCGAGAAGGCGACATTTCAGCTTTAGGCGCACAAAAGGAATTTTCAGAATCTGAAATGCCAGGATTTGGAATTAGTTTATTAACTGCAATATCACCAGTTATTTTAATGTTACTAGCCACTATCGTTCAGTTAATAACTGGTAATGAAGAAGCAACGAATGGATTTGAATCATTCATTTACTTTATAGGTACAGCAGGCACAGCAATGTTAATTGCAGTATTATTTGCTATTATTACGATGGGTGTGAAACAAGGTAGAAAAAATTCAGAAATAATGGACTCAGTTTCTAATGCCATCTATCCAATAGGTATGATGATCCTAATTATTGGTGGTGGCGGTACTTTTAAACAAGTACTTATCGACGGCGGAGTTGGTGACACAATAGCTAAAATGTTTGAAGGTACTGAAATGTCACCAATTCTTTTAGCGTGGGTCGTTGCAGCTGTTTTAAGAATTGCCTTAGGTTCATCTACAGTAGCTGCGATTTCATCAACAGGTATTGTGTTACCACTACTACAAGCATCTGATGTTAACGTTGCATTGGTCGTATTAGCGATTGGCGCTGGTAGTGTTATTTTATCTCACGTGAATGACGCAGGTTTCTGGATGTTTAAAGAATATTTCGGTTTAACTGTGAAAGAGACATTTTTAACATGGTCATTACTTGAAACGGTGATTTCTGTTTCAGGACTCGTGTTTATTTTAATACTAAGTATTTTTGTATAATGTCATATTCAGTACAGCAGTATGAATGAATAGTTGTTTTTTAAGTCCTTAACAGTATGATATAGTTAAGGACTTTTTTTAAAAGAAATCATTAATATTGAGAAAAGAGGCGTAAATGATGACAAAATTTGATTTGAATAGTTTTTCTTTAAAAGGCAAGAACGCTATTGTAACGGGGGGCGCGCGTGGATTAGGCATGTATTATACCATTGCTTTAACAATGTATGGTGCAAATGTAACTATCGTCAGTTCATCGACACAATCTTGGGAATATTTAAAGCAAATGGTAAATGATCATGAAGGCAATATAGCATTTATACAACAAGATATCACGAAACAAGGCGCTGCTCAAAAAGTAGTTGATGAAGCGGTAACTACTTGGGGAAATATAGATATTCTTGTCAATAATGCTGGTGTGCAGATTAGAAATAATGTACTAGACTTTAAAGATGAAGATTGGCAAAAAGTAATTGATATCAATTTAAATGCATCTTATTACATGGCTCACGAAGTGGCTAAAGTGATGACGAAACAACAATCAGGAAAAATTATTAATATAGGCTCAATGCAATCCTACCGCGCAGGTAAAAATATTTTTCCATATGCAGCAAGCAAACATGGTGTTGTAGGTATCACGAAAGCTTATGCAGATGCGTTGGCAGAATATAACATTCAAGTTAATGCATTATCTCCAGGTTATATTCGAACAGATATGACAAGAGTATTAGAAGAAGACCCAGTGAGAGGTCCAGAAATTAAAAGTCATATTCCATCTGGCGAGTGGGGTGTGCCTGAAAATTTAATGGGGCCACTTATTTTCCTAGCAAGTGAAGCGTCAGATTATGTTACAGGTGTTTCCCTACCGGTTGATGGTGGATACTTACTTAGATAGTATATTAAAGGAAATAAAAACGTAGATTGCGTTATAGCATTTACTGCTATAGGTCAAACCTATCAATCAAATTAAGGGTTTGTTTCACAAAATACAGTCAACCAAAGGTATTAAAATAAATTAATATGCTTAAAACGCAGGTATATGAAATCAGTCAAAGTTTTTGTGATTTCTAGCCTGCTTTTTTTATATAACAATTGAAAAATAGGTTTGAAGTTTTGGTACATTTGTACCAAAAATATAGTTGTATATGGTATTTCAACATAATTTACAGATAAAATGATAAAATTAGATAATTATAGTGATTTTCAAATTGTAAATATACAGCTATGCTAAGCGTTTGTTTCAAAAAAGCATAATGTGACATCAATATATTACAGTTGAAATTTCACTTAACTTGTATATAGTAGACACAATAAGGGGGGAAATTATGAAAAGAATATTACTTATCGCAAGTGCTTTCATTGGCGTCATTGTAGGTGCTGGTTTTGCTTCCGGGCAAGAAGTACTTCAATATTTTACTAGTTTTGGTATTTTAGGTACTTTAGGTGCGATCATCACTACAGCATTATTCGCTTATGTGGGGATGATGTTAGTATGGTTAGGTAGCCGATTTAACACAGACTCACATAAAAATGTCATACATAATATCACAGGTGGAACATTATTTGGAAAAATACTAGGCTGGGTTATTGATTTAGTCATTATTTTCACTTTATTTGGCGTAGGCGTGGTAATGATTGCAGGTGCAGGCTCAAACTTAAACCAGCAATTTGGACTTCCATCAATCGTCGGTACAATTTTAATGACTATATTGATTATACTTGCAGGTATGTTGCGTGTAGAAGGTGTCGTTAAGGTTATCGGGAATATTACACCTTTTTTAATTTTGTTTATATTAATTATTTCGGTTTATAGTTTCTTAACCACAAACGTGCCATTTGCTGAACTGGATACAATTTCAGATGCTAAACCATCTACATTACCGAATTGGTTTGTAGCAGGTGTCAATTATGCTTCTTTTAATACAGCAGTAGGCGCATCTATGGCAATCGTTATGGGAGGAGCAGAAAAAAATAGCAAACTCGCAGCTGTTGGTGGACTACTAGGTGGTTTAACCTTAGGTGTCATGATTGTATTAAGTCACTTAGCTATTTTCACACAAATTAACATTGTAGGCGACATGGAAATGCCTATGTTAGGCATTGTGAACCATATATCTCCAATACTTGGTGTTATTATGGCAATCGTGATATTTGGCATGATTTTCAATACAGGTTTAGGTATGTTTTACGCATTCGCTACACGATTTACGATAGTAGACTCTATGCGTTTTAAAGTATTCTATACCATTACAGTGCTTGTAGGACTATGCTTAAGTTTTGTAGGCTTTACAGACCTTGTAGCTATTTTCTATCCTTTAATTGGTTATTTAGGTTTAGTTCTCATTTTCGTCCTATTTTATGCACCATTTAAATTGAAATTTGGAAAGAAAAATAAATAAAAAACCATATTGTTATAAACGTTTTAAATCATAATGGTCTATAAAGTGTAAAGAAAAACATTTTTGAAATTTTCTATTAATTTGATACTCTATTCCTTATTATTTAGATATAATACAATTATAAGGAATGGGGTGTTTTTTTATGAATGATGAAGCGCTAGAAATTTTGAAAATGCATGCTTTGCAATTATTAAGTATTCAATTAGAAGGTTATGATATGGATGACATGAAGGGGATTAGTAACCATATCAAGACACCATTTATAAATACAACAAGGAAGCAATTTAAAAACGAATTAAAACATTTTATCGTGCATATGCACAGCAATAAAATTTACCATTATAAAAATAGTTTCAATGTAAGTTTTTTAATTTTCAAATTTAAAAAATACAGACAAGTTTATATTATTGGGCCATATATGGAAAAAAGACCAAATGAACGGCAATGTAATGAAATGTTGCAAAGTATGAACATTAAAATTTCTAAACTATCGATACTGAAACAATATTTATTAAAAGTACCACTATGCCATCATGTTAAAGCACAAAAAATGTGTCGTTTAGCAATTCGCTTTTTAAAGAAGAGAAATATTGTTTATGAAACTGTAGATATTGATTTTAGTTTTCATACTAATGAAGCAATATTAGCAGAATCTAAAGCACAAATTGATTACACATTACAAGAAATAGAATATCGTTATCATTTAGAGAATCAGCTACTGACAGCGGTTGAAAATGGTAATGTCGAAGAAGCTTTGTCCATCTTAAATAATATGAATATATCTGTCGCTGGTTTGAGAAGAGTTAAAGACGATATTTCAAATGAGCAATATAAAGCATATTTAATTAATACGTTATGTCGTAAAGCAGGTGAAAAAGCAGGGGTTAGTTTGATTCATATTGATGAAATTTCAGCTAGATTCGCGACTATGATTGATCAAACAATGGATATTGAATTATTAGATGAATTAACGCATTCGATTGTTAAAGCATACGCTGAAAGAGCTATGAAGATAAAAGCAAACGCGTATAGTCCTAAAATAAGTAAAGTGATTCAATATATTGAAAGAAATTTAGATACACATTTAACGTTAGATGAGTTAGCAAATTATGTAGATTTAGCACCGAGTTATTTATCAAGGATTTTTAATCAAGAATGCCATCAGTCACTGTCTCAATTTATTACAACTTTAAGAGTTAAAAAAGGACGCGACTTAATAGCACGCACAAAAATGACTGTATCTGAAGTTTCAAATTATGTTGGTTTTAAAGAACAAAGTTACTTCACTCAATGTTTTAAAAAGCACTATGGTGTGACGCCATTGAAATATCGCATAGAGCATAAAGAATTCTACTAATAAATTTGAGTTAAAAAAACGTAAAAATTAATAATTACAAATAAAATTTGTAAATAAAATTAGAAAAATATCAAAAATATGATAATATCTTTAAAAAAACATTAAAATTAAACCACTTCACATTAAGATAGAGGTATATAATAGGTATCTCGCTCAGGTTAATATACAAAGTAACGTATCAATTTCGATTGGCGTTGTTACAGACTTTAACTATAGTTCAAAATGAAAAGAAATTAAAAAGATAACTACTTAATAATAACAACGTTGTTATTATTTCATTGACTGTTATTATTTTAAAAATATAATAAAAGTAAGCTCTCTATAAATAATGTGTTAAAGATGTAAACACGCGATAATAAAAATCGAATTAATTTATAGGGGTAAAAAAATTTATCTATAGTAGAAAGCGCTTTCAAAACTATGGATGATATAACGATTGAGGGCCACAATCATTAAAACTGACTATGAAATGACAAAGTTAAAGCTCATAACTTTGATTTCGATAGTGGAAAGAGGTAATCCTTATGGTTACAGCGAGATTAAAACCAGCAAATTCTAAGCTGAAAAAATTTAACGAAATCGAATCACCAAAATTAAAATTTAAAGAGAAATTATCTTATGGCTTTGGAGATTTAGGGAATGGACTAATGTTTGATATGGGGCAAATCTATTTGCTGCTCTTTTATACAGATATATTGGGAATTCCATCAGCCATAGGTGGACTGGTATTCTTAGTGGCTAAGTTCTTTGACGCTTTTGTAGATACGGGTGTAGGGACGCTTGTTGACAATCAAAAGAATTTTTCTAAACGTGGGAAGTTTAGACCGTTTATATTATATGGCAGTATTCCATTAGCAATATTAACGGTGCTGACCTTTATTTCTCCAGATATAAGTGAAACAGGTAAGATTATTTGGGCGTTTGGAACATATTTATTATTTAACGCTGCTTATTCTATCGTTAATATTCCTTATGGTTCATTATCTGCTTCAATGACAATCAATGCGGATGACCGTACACAATTATCAGTATTTCGTAATTTAGGTTCGCAAGGTGCAATGTTTATTTCAGGTATTATTATCATTCCTTTAGTGAGTCTTTTTCCTAATCATGCCATCGGATACCCAGTTGCAGTTGGAATTCTTGCGGTTGCGGGTGTGACGCTACATATGTTGTGTTATAAAGGTGTTAAAGAGCGTCATACAGTAGAGCGTCCTCAAATTAAAGGGCTAGGTCGTAAAGCGTTTTTTAATTTACTGAAAAATAGACCATTTATTATTTTAGCCATTTATACTTTATTAACGATTACAGCTTTATTCTTACAACAAGGTGCACAACTGTATTATTACAAAAACGTACTGGGATTCGATAACTTAATTGGTATTGTGAGTACATTGAATTTTATTGTATTAATACCAGCGTTGTTCCTTACAACGTTTTTAAGTAAACGAGTAGGTAAGAAGATGACAGCGATCATCGGTGTAAGTGGTTTTATCATCTTCCAAATATTAAATTTCTCACTATTTTCAGAACAAATCGTACCGTTTTTAATTATTAATACGATTGCACAATTGTTTTTAGTTATTCCAAATACGGTGACATGGGCATTTATTGCAGATGTTGTAGAATATGGACAATGGCAATCAGGGCTAAGATCTGAAGGTATTATTTATGCAAGTTATAGTTTTACAAGAAAAATTTCCCAAGGTTTAGCAGGTTTTATACCAGGGATGGCGTTAACAATTATTGGTTACGTCCCTAATGCGGCTCAGACACCAGATACAATATTTGGTTTGAAAGTTTTATTCTTTGTCGTACCCGCAACAATTTGTTTAATTGCAGTGATCTTATTCTTCTTTGCATATCCACTTACGGATCAGAAGCACAAACAAATTGTTAAAGAATTAGCGCTTAGAGAAGAAATATAGATAATTCACATTTTAATATTATGAGAGGAGCATCGATATGCTATATCCAGTAACGAATGAACACAGAAGCATTATTGATTTAAACGGTATTTGGCAGTTTAAGTTAGAAGGTAATCAGGACACGATAGACGTAACACGACCCTTAAATACTGATTTAGTGATGGCAGTACCGGGTTCGTATAATGACCAAGGCGTGACGACAAACATACGTAATCATGTTGGAAATGTTTGGTATGAAAGAACATTTACGATACCTAAAGTTTTATCAAATGAGCGCATTGTTTTACGGTTTGGTTCAGCAACTCATAAAGCAACTGTTTATATTGATGGCCAAGAAGTCACATCACATCAAGGTGGCTTCTTGCCCTTTGAAGTAGAATTAAATGACCAGTTTTATTCAGGACAGCATCGCTTAACAGTATGTGTAAATAATATATTAGACGAAACCACTTTACCCGTTGGTGACTATAGTGAAACGACAGATAAAGATGGCAATTTAATTAAAAAGAACAAACCTAATTTTGATTTCTTTAACTATGCTGGGCTTCATAGACCTGTTAAAATTTATACAACACCTAGAACGTTTATAGAAGATATTGAAATTATACCAGAGCTTAAAGGCGATATAGCAGAAGTAGGTTATACGGTTGTTACAAATGCCACAGTGGATGAAGTATTAGTTCGATTAATCGATGAAGAAGGTCATATTGTTGCTGAAACATCTGGTTTTAACGGTTCTATTAAAGTAGAGCAACCTCACTTATGGGAACCATTAAATGCTTACTTATATCATTTAGAAGTGACGCTATTAGATAATAATCAAATAATAGATAGTTATGCTGAGCGCTTTGGCATTCGTTCTGTAGAAGTAAAAAAAGGGCAGTTTTTAATTAATAATAGACCATTCTATTTTAAAGGCTTCGGAAAACACGAAGACACATATTACAACGGACGCGGCTTAAATGAAGTTGTAAATGTAATGGACTTTAATCTGATTAAGTGGATTGGTGGTAATTCATTCCGAACGTCTCATTATCCATATTCTGAAGAGATGATGCGGTTAGCAGATGAACAAGGTATTGTAGTAATAGACGAAACAACAGCTGTTGGTGTGCATCTTAACTTTAGCACGATATTGTCTGGTGTTACTTTAAGAAATACTTTTGAAGAAATTGGTACGAAAGAAGCGCATGAATCAGTGATTAAAGGGTTAATCGAACGTGATAAAAATCATGCTTGTGTAGTCATGTGGTCCATTGCTAATGAGCCTGCTTCTACCGAAGCGGGGGCAAAAGCATATTTTGAACCGTTAGTTCATTTAGCGCGTGCATGTGACCCGCAACACCGACCAGTCACAATAGTTACCATATTAACTTCGCAACCAGACACATGCCAAGTACAAGATTTAGTAGATGTACTATGTCTGAATAGATATTATGGATGGTATACACAAACAGGTGATTTGGTAGCAGCTAAAGAAGCCCTGAGAACAGAATTAGATGGATGGACTGAAAAACAACCAGATAAACCGATTATGTTTACGGAATATGGAGCGGATACGGTAGCGGGGATACATGCAATTAGTGATGAATTATTTACTGAAGAGTATCAAGTTCGATATTATGAAGCAAACCACGAAGTAATAGATGAATATCCGCAGTTTATTGGTGAACAAACATGGAATTTTGCAGATTTTGAAACATCTACGGATATTATCAGAGTTCAAGGAAATAAGAAAGGTATCTTCACACGTGAACGACGTCCTAAAGCAGTGGCGCATTACTTTAAAAAGCGTTGGGAAAATATACCTGATTTTGGTTATAAATCATAAGTTACCGCACTCAATAAAAATAAATATTATCATAATCACCCCAAATTTTGTTATTAGCCGTAAAATTTGAGGTGGTTTTTATTTAATGAAATTGTGAAATATATAATATAACTAAAATTAAGATGAAACAATCCCTTCAAAGTTTTCACTTATTGTGTGTACTCTGAAAGGATTATTATTTTTTGATAATTTTATTTTTTCATGATAACAGGTATAATGGGTTATAATTTTGCTTGCCATTTGTCTGTCCATACTAAGTCGTTATAGGCGCCTTTGAATTCGCTCTCGCCCATGATTTTATCAATAGTTTGTTTGATTGTTTCATGATTTGAATGGTATGCGTTAATATATGCCTTAACCATTGTTGCATCGTGTAGATGTGTAGTGAAATTAGTTGAAACAAACACAGTTGGCACTTCATGTACGTACCATGGAATTTCATTACTCATGGCAGTGCCCCACTTGATACGGTAGTTGTTTTCTGCTGCATAGCCAATAATATTTGCAAATACTAAAGCTGCATCTACGTTGTTGCGGTATGCTAGCGTTTTGCCTTTAATACGTGTGGAACCGTCATTTAATGTGACGTTGAACCCTCGAGATTCAAGTTCTTTAATAATATCGTCTGCTACGTTGTTAGCAGATTTGTAAATGCCGTCTTTTTCACCTTCAATGACATAAAGCATAATATTTTTATGCGTTTCAGGACGGATAGGTAATTGGTTTAAAGTATTTTTTACAAGCGTAATACCTAGATCTGCAGCTTCTGCACGCATTTCCAAATGTTCCGTACAACCGATGATATCCAACGCTTCTTTAGGTTGAATAATTGAACCATCTTTTTGTTTTTTATGAAGGCTCAACTGTGCTTTTAACACTAGTACGCGTCGTACTGCGTCATTTAACCGTTCTTCAGTAATAACGCCTTTCTCATAGCCTTTAAGCATGAATTGATAATCTTCTTCTAAATCATTAAAAAATAAGAACATATCACAACCGGAAGCAATTGCTAATGGGACGTAATCTTCACGGCGCATGGAAGCGGTCATACCGAGCATGTGACTTGCATCGGTAACGACTAAACCATTAAATTTCATGTCGTCTTTTAATAAGTCAGTGATGAGCTCAGAAGAAAGCGTTGCAGGTAAGATATCTTTATCTTCAAGATTAGGGTTTAATTTTTTCGAATAGGCAGGTTGTGCGATATGACCAGCCATAATCATTTGTACACCACGATCGATATGATGTTGATAAACTTTACGGAAGCTATCATCCCATTCTTGTGTTGTTAATTCATTTACGCCAAGCACTAAGTGTTGATCACGTTCTTCTGTACCGTCACCTGGGAAGTGCTTAATACACGTGATCATGTTACGTTCAGCGTTAAAACCGTCTATAAATGCGCTTGAATATTTAATCACTGTTTCAGCATCTGTGCCATATGAACGCGTATTAACAATCGTATTACGCCAATTTTTTAGAATATCAACACAAGGATCGAAGTTAATGTGCACTCCTAATGCAGAAGATTCACGTGCCGATACTAGGCCAGCGTTATAGGCAACTTTTGTATCTTGTGCTGCTTCACATTGTGCAGCACTTGCTATGTAGGTACCGTCTTTACATGCCCCATTACCACCTGAATCACAGTTTGCTGCTACAAGTACGGGCACTTTTGTATGCTTTTGTAAGTCATTAAGTAAGTGTTGCACATCTTCTTTATTGCCACCTTCATAACGTGCGCCTCCAATATGGTAGCGTTTAAGCACATCTTCGTTAGTTAAGTCGGCGTCGTAGAATTTTTTTCCACCTTCTAATGAAAATAAATTAAAAAATAGCTGACCTATTTTTTCTTCATCTGTTAAATTGTTAAGTGTTTCTTCCACCCATGTTATCTGATCCGTATTTAAATAATATGGTGCTGCTGTTAAATCTACTTTAACCATAATTTATTCCTCTCCTTCAAAATTATTGAAAAATAAATCTTTTAATGCTTCTTGTATCTCTTGGTTGAACTTACTTTCTTTAAATAATTTTAGATATTTATTGTTGAAATCGAGCCAAGATTGGTTTTCATGGCCTGCAAGTATCGGATAAAAGTACATATTATGTGATTGAGCTGCTTCTAAATCGCCTTTAGCATCTCCTAACATAATGATGTCTTCTAAATTATAATGCTGCTTTAATTGTGCTAAACAGTATTCTTTTGTGCCTGCTTCTTGTGCAAACATACCGCTTAAATAGGGCGTAAGCTTGTAAGTTTCCCATTCATATTCTACTGCTGATAAATTTGCAGACGATACGATTGCGATATCAGCAAAAGTTGAAGCACTTTGCAACGATTCCTGTACATATTTAAACGGGCCTATGCTTGGTAATGTTTTGATTATAGCGTTGACGTTATGCGACCAAGAGAGTGCTTTTTTTAATCCGATTTGATTAGGATTCGCTTGTATCGCTTCTTCCAATGCAGGATTAGAGAAGGCATGTGTTGTTTGGACCCAATGCTTAATATCTTTGTATCCCTCAATGTTTATACCTTGTTCAACAAGTTCACTTAACATACGTTCTAATCCTCTAAAACGATTAATACCTCTAGTGATTTCATATAAATTTAAATCATTCCATCGTTTTAATAGTTCAGACTGGATATTTTCTAACCGCCATTCTGCAACAAGTGCAGGGCCGAATGCACGCTCGTGTTTTATTGTCATAGAATCAATAGCGCATCCGTCTGAATCAACACAAATTAGTTTTTTGAACTTAGGTTGGTAGTTCGGTAAAGAATCAATCATTTTAAATGTTCCTCTCAAATAAAATTACAATCATTATGATTATTTAATTAAAGATATAGACACGCACTTTCTTTATATTCATTGAATAATAGATAAGCTATGTATGTTACATACTCAAAGAAATGAATTAATAATGGTTTGCTTCAAGTGTGAAACGACAATTCGCTGTGAAGGTTAAAATATAATAAAGCGCTTTCTTTATACTGTTAAAGTTAGCACGCATATTTAAAAAAAACTAGCCATTTCCTCGGGAAATAGTGATTAAATTCACAAAGTTGCCAGTTTATGACATTTTTTTATAAAAAAAGTCATTTTATTTATAAAATACATCGAATATACCAAAAATAGTCGCCATATAGGTTGTAGGAAACAACATTTATTTAAGAAAATATTGTTTAACTATTCATTGTGAAAAAATACACAAATATATAGTACTATCAACACTTTTCAAGTTATTATGGCGAGCGAATGCGTATTGAAATAAATGAAGCAAAGTTATGTATACATACTATAGTAATTGACTAGAATTAGATAAAAAATATAATTAAATTGAGCGATGTAAATAAAACGAAGAGGAGCAGCAGCATGGAAAAGACACGTATTTTACAACAAATGAACGATAATTATCTGGTTGCAGTTGTCCGAGGGAATTCCAGTGAAGATGCAATATTAAAAAGCGAAAAAATAATTGAAGGTGGTATTCTGAATATAGAAATAACGTTTACAACACCTTATGCAGAATTGGCTATTAAAGCATTAACAAAGAAGTTTAACAAAGAAGTTGTTATTGGTGCAGGTACAGTATTAGACGCAGTAACAGCACGTATAGCCATTATGAATGGTGCGCGTTACGTTGTTAGCCCACATTTCGATGTACAAGTAGCTCATATATGTCATTTATACCAAATTCCTTATTTACCTGGGTGTAGTTCAGTAACAGAAATTACAAACGCACTTCAACATGGTGTTGAAGTCGTTAAATTGTTCCCTGGTAACCTACTAGGGGCTAAATTTATAAGAGATGTCCACGGTCCGTTACCACAAGCGAAAATGATGCCGTCCGGTGGTATTTCGTTAGAAAATATGGAACAGTGGTATAATAATGGCGCCTTTGCAATCGGTATTGGTAGTGCTTTAACCCGAAATGTTAAAGAAGGCGAAGAAGATATCATTGTGGCCCAAACACGTGAATTTGTACAGAAATTTCAATCAATACGACATAAGTAGCATGCGTGTCATCACATTCCAAATCATAGTACGAACGCTAAGCTATCACTTATTCAAAATAGAACGAGTAGTCTTATTTGATATGAGTAATACAAATATAAATCTAGTCTCTAGGTGATTTGCGACAGTCAGAATTATCATTAACGTGTGTTTTGTAAACAACCCAGTAGACAGTCATACAGATAGTAAATGTATATAAATTAAAAAATATTGATGTGCTGTCGGTTGTTAACATTATCGTTTCAATTGGAGATTGTTAAAGGGTGAACGAAACAAAAATGAGTTTACATATAGAGTAGAAAAAATTTTAGCGCTATTAGAAAACGTTTACATTAATTACTTTTCTAAGAAAAAAGATGATATATACCCATGATATGTTTGGTTTAGCAATTGAAATTTGTACGAGATCAGTAGATTTGAGGAAACGATTTATATAAGAATGAAAGGGTTTGGTATAGAAATGTGAATCCAATGAGATATGCATCTATGTTTTATAAACATAGTGTGACAGTTTATAACTAAAGTGTTTTTAATCGCATGACATGAACAATAATAGGCAACCACGATATTAAACGATTAGGGAGAGATAGGTTATGGTTTCTAAAACATCCGAGCAAGCACATTCAACTCAAAGTAGACTTGAAAACATAGCTACACCCAAACTGAAATTTAAAGAAAAACTATCATACGGTTTGGGAGATCTAGGGAACGGTATGATGTTCGATATGGGGCAAATTTATTTATTAAAATTTTTTACAGATATATTAGGGATATCTGCATTCTATGGAGGATTGGTTTTCCTAGTGTCTAAAATATTTGATGCTTTTGTAGATACAGGCGTAGGCACTTATATAGATTCTAGAACCAATATCGGCAAACGCGGTAAATTCAGGCCCTTTATACTTTATGGAACAGTGCCTCTAGCAATTTGTACAGTTTTATCATTTATTTCACCTCATTTAGATCAAACTGGAAAAGTCATTTGGGCATTTGCTACGTATATGTTATTTAACGCAGCGTATTCTTGCGTGAATATACCTTATGGTTCACTTTCAGCATCCATGACAGTTAATTCAGAAGATAGAACGCAACTATCTGTATATAGAAATTTAGGTTCACAAGCTGCATTGTTTGTTGCTGGCATTGTGGTAATTCCTTTAGTTAATCAATTTCCAAACCACGCGATTGGTTATCCTGTAGCAGTAGCAATACTGGCAGTAGTTGGCGTTATTTTGCATTTAATTTGTTATAAAAATGTTAAGGAAAGACACGTCATTCAAAGACCGAAACAAAAAGGATTAGGGAAAAAAGCTTTCTTGAGTGTTTTGAACAACGGTGCCTTTGCAATCTTGGCAATTTATACATTATTAACGATTATGGCGATGTTTTTGAAACAGTCATCTCAATTGTATTACTTCCAGTATGTGATGGACGCACCTAATTTAGTAGGATTAGTTAGTACTTTGAATTTTATTGTTTTAATACCAGCGTTATTTTTAACAACATTGTTAAGTAAAAGCGTTGGTAAAAAGATGACCGCTATTATAGGTATCGGTGGGTTTGTAATTTGTGAGTTTTTGAATTTTATATACTTTGGGGGTCATCTTACTACTTTCTTAATTGTAAACACAATCTCTTCATTCTTTCTCGTGATTCCTAACACAGTGACATGGGCTTTTATTGCCGATGTTGTAGAGTATGGACAATGGAAATCTGGCATTCGTTCTGAAGGGATTACATATTCAAGCTATAGTTTCACACGTAAGATTTCGCAAGCGTTAGCTGGGTTTATTCCAGGTGTTGCACTGACAATGATAGGATATCAACCGAATGTTGCCCAATCAGCGGAAACGTTAACTGGTCTTAAAATATTATTTTTTGGTGTGCCTGGCGTAGGATGTTTAATTGCATTACTTATATTCCTGTTTGGCTATCCATTAACAGATAAACGTCACAAACAAATTGTTAAAGAACTCGCTTTAAGAGAAGAAATTTAATGAAATGAAAGGAAATAAAAAGACTATGACATCATTTATCACTGAAACATTTATGTTGCACAATGAGACAGCAAAATCATTGTATCAAAATTATGCTAAAGATATGCCTATTTATGATTACCATTGTCATTTAGATCCTAAGCAAATTAGCGATAACAGACACTTCGATAATATTACAGAATTATGGTTAGGTGGAGACCATTATAAATGGAGAGCCATGAGAGCTCAAGGCATTAATGAATACTATATTACAGGCGATGCACACCCCAGAGAAAAGTTTAGAAAATGGGCACAAACGTTAGAAAATGCTGTAGCGAACCCATTATACCATTGGTCTCATTTAGAACTTGCAATGTATTTTAATGTACATGAAGTTTTAAACGAAGCAAATGCTGACCGTATTTATGATGAAGTGAACCAATATTTAAAAGAAAACCACGTGACGACACAAACATTAATTACACAGTCTAATGTACGATTAATTTGTACAACGGATAATCCTACAGATGATTTAGCGTACCATGATGAAATCAAAGCTCAAACAAAATTTAAGACAACAGTATTACCTGCCTTTAGACCAGATGTTGCTTTTAAAATAGGTGAAAAAGCATTTGTCACATTTATTGACACATTGAGCGCATTGACACAACCCATTCGTGATGTTTCAACATTTATAGATGCATTGGAGCAAAGGATAGTATATTTTCATAGTAAAGGCGGACGACTAGCAGATCATGGACTGAATACATTAGAATATCAACCTTACACTGAACAGGAAATTCAAGACATATTTAAAAAAGTCAAGTAGGGGAAATTGTAACATCGTACGAAAATGCCCAATTCCAAACCTTTTTATTAAACGAATTAAGTAAATTTTACGCCGAAAGAGAATGGGTTATGCAGATACATTTTGGCGCAATACGAAATAATAATAGTCAAGGTTTTGAAGAAATAGGTCCAGACGCTGGATTTGATTCCATTCGTGATCAACAAAACTTAGCATTCAATTTAAATCATTTGCTCAATATGATGGCATCCGAAGGTCATTTACCTAAAACAATACTTTATAATTTGAACCCAATGTTTAATGACATTATAGGTTCAACAATTGCAAATTTCCAAAACGAACCAGGCATCCAAAGTAAGATACAACACGGTGCAGGATGGTGGTTTAATGATACAAAACGCGGCATGTTAAATCAGATGACTTCACTCGCCGATCAAGGGTTATTAATGCACTTTGTTGGCATGTTAACAGATTCAAGAAGCTTTATTTCATATTCGAGACATGATTATTTCCGTAGAATCTTATGTACATTTATAGGGAATTTAGTAGAAATTGGTGAAATTCCAAATGATCCAATGTTACTCAAAAAATTAATAGAAAATATTTGTTACAACAATGCATATTATTATTTTAAATTAATTTGAAAAGGAGCTGCTATTTGTTATGAAAATGACGTTTAGATGGTACGGGAAAGATGATCCAATCAGTTTAGAGTATATTAAGCAAATTCCAGGTGTGAGAGGTATTGTTAGTGCGATTTACGATATTCCAGTAGGTGATGTATGGCCATTTGAAAAAATAAGGGCTTTGAAAAAAGAAATTGAATCAGCAGACTTAGAACTTTCAGTGATAGAAAGTGTACCAGTACATGAAGATATTAAATTAGGTAAACCGACTAGAGACCAATATATTGAAAATTATTGTCAAACCCTACGTAACCTAGGAAAAGCCGGTATCAAAGTAGTTTGCTACAATTTTATGCCTGTCTTTGACTGGACACGATCTCAATTAGATTATCGGTTAGAAGATGGTTCTACAGCACTGATATATAATGAATATGACATTGCTAAAATGGACCCACTAAAAGGAGAATTATCATTGCCTGGTTGGGATTCAAGTTATTCTAAAGAAGATTTGGCGTCTCTTTTTGAGGCGTATAAAGTGATAGATGAAGAAAAATTATGGGAACATTTAGCATATTTTATAAATAAAGTAATCCCAGTAGCAGAAGAAGAAGAAGACATATTAATGGCCATTCATCCAGATGACCCACCTTGGAATATATTTGGCTTACCAAGAATTATAACGAGTAAGGCAAATCTAGAACGTTTTATTCAATTACATCCTTCAAAACATAATGGTTTAACGATGTGTTCCGGATCGCTAGGTTCAGATAAGAAAAATGATTTTCCAGATATGCTAACCTATTTTGGTAAAAAAGGGCGCGTACATTTCGTTCACGCGCGTAATGTGAAATTAGTTGGAGATAAATCATTCCAAGAGTCTGCACACTTATCTGAAGAGGGATCAATCGATATGTATAAAGTTATTAAAGCATTACATGATTTTGAGTATGAAGGGCCCATTCGGCCTGACCATGGACGCATGATTTGGGGAGAAATAGGCAAGCCTGGATATGGTTTATATGATCGCGCTCTAGGTGCAACATATTTAAATGGTTTATATGAAGCAATACAAAAAAGCAATCAAGTATAAGGAGGCTGTTACATGCTACCATTTAAAGTAGACTTAACGTATAAAACAGTTGTGATAACAAGTGGCGCCGACGTTATCGGAAGTAAATGATCAAAATCCTTAGCAAAATGTGGTGCTAATGTCGCAATCATTAATCATTGGTATGAATCAAGAAAAAGGTGAAGCAGTAGCCAAACGCATTGAAGGTATGGGAGGTAAAGCAATATTCATTGTTGCTAATGTTATAGACAAAAAAGCAGTAGAAAAAGCTAAGACAATCGTCCACAATACATTTGGCAAGATAGATATTTTGATTAATGGCGCTGGGGAGAACCACCCCTAGGTACCACAGACGATGAGCGATACGATGTCAACAGTCAAAAAGATTTGAAAACATTTTTTGATTTAGATGAACAATCTCTAGGTTTCATCTTCGATTTAAATTTTATAGGTACATTTATTCCATCACAAGTGTTTGCACAAGATATGATAGATAAAGAAGGCCCAGTGATGATTAACATTTCATCTTTGAACGCGTTTAGCCCTTTAACTAAAATACCGGCATACAGTGGTGCTAAAACTGCAGTAAGTAATTTCACCCAATGGCTAAGTGTTTATTTCTCACAAACGAATATAAGCGTTAATGCGATTGCACCTGGATTTTTATTAACAGATCAAAATAAATCACTACACTTAAATAAAGATGGAACTTATACAGAGCGTTCTCAAAAAATATTGAACGCAACACCTATGAAAAGGTTTGGGCAACCTGATGAATTGATAGGCGCATTATTATTTTTAATAAGTAAGCCAGCCTCTAGTTTTGTTAATGGTGTTGTCTTACCCGTAGATGGCGAATTTAATGCATATTCAGGCGTCTAAATAAACTTTAGAATGTAAAAGATAGAACTTGTATATAAATTGTATAAGTGCGAACTGAGCATAACCGCAGATGCGTTCAAAAAATGATAAAGCATAAATCATTTTTTATGAACACCTATGAAAGACCTAACAAAAGTATTTTTAGCATTAAGGAAATTAAGATTGTCAATCTGAATGGTCGCTAAAAAAAGAGAAAAAGATGAAAAGTGATAAATTTGTGAAATGAATCACAAAAACCTTTTAATTCTTAATATTATAGATTATGATAAGAGTGTAGAAGATACCAATGCTTAACGAAAGAAAAAATACGGAGTGATTATTAAATGAGAAAAGTAATTGAAGAAGTCATTTTTTCAAATGAAAGCAGTTATGAAATTTACACTCGTACGGGTGTGAACCAAGGTATTATCAATGATATTAAAGATGGATACAGAAGTATTGATTATATAGCTTATATTGATGCAGAAAAAATATACAACTATGGTTTAGAAAAAAAGCTACTAGTCAATAATTAATATGCTGTATTCATCTAGCAGTATTGAAGTTGAATACACGTATCTTTCATCGTATGATTTGTATTCAACTTCATGCATATTTTTCTCCCTAGTATCATCTTTCATGATTTATTTAGAGCCCTTAAAAAATAGAAAAGCCTATGTTACTGTTCATTTAGTAATGTAGGCTTTTCTTGTATTATATGTCGTTTAAGTTCATGTAACGTTTTTAATGTTAAACATAAGCTTTAAAGTTATGTTTGATTTCATTATAGTCATAAACAGCATTATACATACGCATTCGAATGTGATCTTCTGAAGCGTATGGAATGCGTAACTTATCACTTTCGTTTACAAACTTGCGGAATTCACGTTCTAATTGTTGTCGTTTAGTTAATGATAGTTTAAGCCAATCTTCTTTAACAAATAATTGTTCAAAGCGGAAACTAAAACTGGTTCTATCAATGGATTGTCTTAATTGTGTGATGCTGTCTTCAAAGTCCATAATAACCCCTCCTTAACGATATGATGAAATAATGATTAAGATATGTATTATATACCCACTTTATAATTAATTATGAAATATAGCAAGTGCTTCTTAATAAGATGAATTTTTGTTTTGTAAGCGGTTATCCATGGTAGAATACATGTGAATAGGGTAATTTAGTAATATAAATAATAATGAAATGAAAGGAAGATTAAATGGTTGAAATAGAAAATAAAGTTGCAATCGTTACTGGCGCAAGCAGTGGTATAGGTGCTAGTATAGCAGAGGAATTAGCTAATAAGGGTGTACAAGTATTATTATCTGGACGTAACGAAACACGACTTAAAGATGTTGCTGATCATATTCGTTCTAAGGAGAATGCTACACATATTGACTTATTAACAGTCGACGTAACACAACAAAACGATGTAGCACGTTTAGTTCAGTATGCAAAGGATAAGTTTGGTCATGTAGATATCTTGGTTAATAGCGCAGGACAAATGCTTTCTTCCGCTATTTCTGAAGGTGATGTAACCGCGTGGGATTCAATGATTGATGTAAACGTAAAAGGCACCTTATATGGTATTAATGCAGTCTTGCCAACTTTCTTACAACAATCCAGTGGACATATTATTAATATTGCTTCTATTTCTGGTTTTGAAGTCACGAAATCGAGTACAATTTACAGTGCTACAAAAGTAGCTGTACATACGATTACGCAAGGATTAGAAAAGGAATTAGCTAAAACAGGCGTTCGCGTTACGAGCATATCTCCTGGCATGGTGGATACACCTTTAAGCGGAGATACAGATTGGGGAGGACGTAAGAAATTAGACCCTCAAAACATTGCAGAAGCAGTAGTTTATGCATTACAACAACCAAGCCATGTGAATGTAAATGAAATAACAGTTAGGCCAGTTTAAGCTATTTTTCTGATGCCTTTGGGTATCATTCGGCAAATTAGACATGTATATCGTCCACGGAAAGTAGGAAGACAATGAATTTTAGGTATCTTAATAGCAATGATGTAGAAGCATATCGTTCACTTCGTTTGAAATCACTTCAAACGGATCCTAGAGGGTTTGCATCAACGTATCAACGAGAAATTAATTTCCCCATTGAAAATTTTAAAAAAAGGTTAGTTTGTACTTCTACCCATTTTACGATAGGTGCGTTTGATGGCGGAAAATTGGTTTGTTTTGCAACTTTTTATAGCGAAACCTTAAATAAAATTAAGCATAAAGGTAATTTAGTCGGGGTTTACTGTGACCCAAATTATAGAAAGTTAGGCATCACGCAACAATTAATTCAAAAAATAATTGATGTTGTGACTGAACAAGGTTTAATTAAAACGATAAACTTATCAGTACTTTCGGAAAATAACGCTGCTATTTCATTGTATAAAAAATTAGGTTTTAGCAAATATGGTGTAGAACCTAAAGCGCTATACGATGGTACTATTTATTACGATGAAGATTTAATGATATTGGAACTGTAGTTTAAAGTGATTTACTTTTAATAAGAGATAAAAAACATAATAACAGATGAAATTAAACTAGGCTAGGACATTAATTAAATGTCTTAGCCTGAATTTTTGTTATGCTGTAAATGCCTAATTTGAAATATGTATATGAGATATAGCCTCTTTACTAGACAGTAGTATAATAATGCAATTACATGCCTACGCTTATTGTATTGCGGTAATATATTATATAGCTGTACATTATAGTGAATTGGTGAAAGATTTTTATTTCAGTGATTTATGTTAAGTATCATAATATGAAAAGTTAATTTACTAAATAACGTCTATATAATAAACATGAAATTATTACATAACTATTATTTTAAAAATAATAATAATTAAGTTGACATTGATAATCGTTTTCAATTATAATGAAAGTAATATATTATGAAAGAGGTCATTATTTTGAAAAGAATTTTAATTACAATGTTATGTTTAATATTATTTTTAGCAGCATGCGGCAACGGGGATGATTCAAGTAAGTCCAATTCTAAAGAGGACAAAGGTACAAAATCCTATACTACGGATGATGGTAGTAAAGTTAAAATACCAAAAAACCCTAAAAGGGTATTAGTATTAACTGCCAATTATGGCAATTTTAAAAAATTAGGTGTTAAACCTATTGCGATAACGAGTGTTTTTCCTGATTCTAAATATTTAAATATGGATAAAATTAAAAAGATTGACCCAGAGGACGTTGAAGCGGCAGCCAAATTGAAACCAGATTTAATCATTACATATAAAGAAAATAAAAATAATAAAAAGTTATCGAAAATAGCACCAACTGTGCCACTTAAAGTTCAAAATATGGATTACAAAGATACACATATCGAAATAGGGAAGTTAGTCAATCAAGAAGCAAAAGCTAAAAAACAAGCCGACAAGCTTTCGAAAAAATTAGCGGAAGATGGTAAAGCAATCCAATCACATATCGGTGAAGATAAAACATTTTCAATTATGGATATCCAAGCTAAAGATATTTACCAATTCGGTCCCAGGTTTGGGCGGGGTAGTGAAGCAATATACGAAGGGTTTGGCTTAAAAGAAGATCCTGAAGCTAAAGAAGTGATGCCAAAAGAAAAATACATGAAAGTGCCAAAAGAAAAATTCAATGAATACTCAGGTGATTATTTATTAGTACCAACTGAAGATGGCCAAAAACCGAATAATAACTTTGTAAACTCTGATATATGGCATAACAATAAAGCTGTAAAAAATGATAATGTCATTTTTTATCCAATGGACGAAGCTATTTATGCAGACTTGATTTCTGTCGAAAAACAAGCAGAATTATTTAAAAAAGAACTTATGAAGTCATAATGATTATTTAAAAACTTGTATTTATATCGATAAAATAAAGCAGGAGTGATTGCGTGAAATTCACAAAATCACTCCTGCTTTTATGTTCAATAAAGATATATTCAAAGTAATTGAATTACCAATCTTTAATATCTGAACGTTCTCCTTTAAAGTTATTTGGTACTTGATGCCGTTGTGCAAGCACCGCTTCAACATCTTTAAATTCTATATTTAAAGCATGTAATAGTACGAAAAGGTGGTACATTAAATCAGCAGTTTCGTTTGTCACTTCTTGGTGATCAGATTTCATCGCACCGATGACAACTTCAAATGCTTCTTCACCAAATTTTTTAGTTATTTTTTCCAAACCTTCGTTTAACAAATATTGCGTATACGAATTTTCTTTATGAGATGCTGCGCTATCGCTCACGGCATCTTCTAATTGTTGTATATAAAACGGTACATCAGTATTGAAACAGCTTTGACTACCAGTATGACAAGTGGGGCCATTTGGTATTACATCAATTAGTAAAGTGTCTTGATCACAGTCTAAATGAATATCTTGCACAACTTGTGTATGGCCAGATGCTTCACCTTTAGTCCATAAGCGCTCTTTAGAACGAGAATAAAAACAAACTAATCCATGAGTGACTGTTTTGTTATAAGCTGCTTCATTCATATATCCAAGCATCAGTACTTGTTTCGTATTGACATCTTGTAATATTGCGGGTATAAGCCCTTTACTAAAATCTGGTTGTTGAGTCATCTAATTGGGATACCTCCTTGTGCCATTGTTTGTTTGATTTCATCTACCGTTGTTTCTTTATCATGTAGTATACTAGCAGCTAGTCCTGCTGATACATTAGTTTGTTTAAACAAGTCAACAAAATGTTTTGGTGTTCCACCGCCGCCTGAAGCAATAATGGGGATATTAACAAGTTGCTCAATTTCATGTAAGTGTTTGACATCAAAGCCTTGTTTCATACCATCATGCGTCATACTGGTAATTAAAAGCTCTCCAGCACCTAGTGACTCGACTTCTTGAACCCAATCATACACACGTTTGTCTGTACGTTTTTTTCCACCATGCGTATAACAAAAATAATCATTTAACTCACTGTCAAAGTTACTATCAATTGCTATACATATACATTGGCTACCAAATTTTTCACTAACTTGCTTAATAAAGTTAGGGTGATTTAATGCACTCGAGTTGAGAGAGACTTTATCAGCACCATGGTTTAACAATTGAGAAATGTCATCGATTGTGGATATACCGCCACCGACAGTCAACGGGATGAAAAGTTTTTCAGCAGTTTCTTCAATTACATCTAGCATGAGCCCGTGTCCGGCTTCCGTACGAGATATGTCTAAAAAGACTAACTCATCCGCGCCTTGCTCATTGTAATAAAGTGCGTAATCAACAGGATTACCAATATCGCGTAAGCCTTTAAATTGTATGCCTTTGACAACACGCCCATCTTTAACATCTAAACAGGGTATAATTCTTTTTTTAATCATGATAACCCCTCCCAAAAATCAGCGTTATGCGCGGCCTTACCAACGATTGCAGCATAGACACCAGCATTTTCTAATTGTGTTAAATCTTGTTGATGACGAATACCACCAGAAGCGATAACAGGTTTTTGAGTTGCTTTTACGAGTTGAGCAGTTATTTCAAAATTGGGCCCGGATAAGCGGCCGTCTTTAGAAATATCGGTATAAATGATACCGCCTAAGGGCAGCGACTCAATTTGTTTAACTAAATCAAATAAATCCAATTGTGCATCTTGTTCCCAACCATTTATTTTCACTTCACGATGATAAGCGTCTACCGAAAGATACAGTTGGTTTGGATATTCATGAGCCATTTCAGTTAACCAATCCATATCTTGAATGCCTTTAGTCCCTATAATACAATAGTCAATGCCATCATCTAGGTAGGCATCTATAGTTTCATGACTACGGATTCCACCACCGACTTCCATAGGTTTATTTGTTAAGGTTCTTAGGTGTTTAATGTAGTTTTTTTCAATTGAGGTTTGTTGCTTTGCGCCGATTAAATCAACGATGTGAATACGATTGACACAGTTAAATTGATTGTAAAAAGTAATGCTTTCTTCAGCGCTACGTGTCATTCTTTCTTCTGAATCATATTTTCCTTCTGTTAGCCTTACACTTGTTGCATTGATTAAATCAATTGCTGGCCAAATTTTAATCATTTAAGAAACCGCCTTTCAAAGCTTGGTTAAGTATAGCCAAACCACCTTCGCCACTTTTTTCTGGATGGAATTGGATGCCGATATAATTTTTATATTGGACGACTGCCGGAATTAATGCGCCATAATCTGCATAAGCAATCACGTGTTCAGACATTTCAGCTTGGTATGAGTGTACAAAATAGACGTCTTGTGTTAAAAGGTTACGGTTGCTAATTAAATTATTCCAACCCAAATGGGGTACTGGATAAGCTGTATGGATAGGTATAATATTTCCTGGGAAAAGTTGTAACCCGTTCACATGACCTTCATCACTATGCTCAAATAGCAGCTGCATACCTAGACAAATACCGATAATAGGCTTGTCTGTTATAGATTGTAAAATAGTTTTCAAACCACGATATTCAATAGCTTGCATAGCATCTTTAAAGTGACCTACGCCAGGCAAGATAATGATATCTGCTGCTATAATAGTTTCTTTTTTATCCGTTAATTTCGTTTCATAGCCTAAATGTATTATCGCACGTTGTATATTTTTAATATTACCTAAACCGTAGTCAATAATGGCAATCATTCAATCACGCCCTTAGAAGAGGGTGTAACCTTAATATCGATTGGTGTTAATGCATCTTTTAACGCACGCGCAAATGATTTAAAAATGCTTTCGATTTCATGATGCGTGTTACCACCACGTAGCAAATCAATGTGTGTTGTTAGACGTGAATTGATTACTAATGCTCTGAAAAATTCTTCTACAAGTTCAGTATCAAATGTGCCTACCTTCTCTTTGCTCAATTGCGCGTTAAAAGACAAGTAAGGCCGACCGCTAATATCTATTACTGTACGCGCTAGTGTTTCATCCATTGGTAAATAGCTTACACCATAGCGTTGAAAGTATTTTCGTTCTTTAACTAGTTCTAATAATAATTGGCCAAGTACAATACCGATATCTTCTGTAACATGATGGTCATCTACTTGTGTATCACCATTTGCTTCTATTTTGATAGATAATTGACTGTGAAATGTAAAGAGTGTCAACATATGATCTAAAAATCCAACACCTGTATTAATATGGCTTTCACGGTGGTCATCAGCAAGAGAAATCGTTAATTGGGTTTCAGCTGTATTGCGTGTTTTGTTGACTATCATAGTTTGACCTCCAATTTTTAATAAGCGTATATAATTCATCTAATTGTTCATCTGTTGCAATAGAATAGCGTACATAATCAGCCATTTCTGGTTCGTCATATAATCTCGGTAAGTAACCATGCGCTTTAATATATCTACCCAAACTTTGTGCAGTTGCGCCTTTAGTTAAGACAAAATTAGTTGCAGAAGGATAGACAACCATTACATCTGATACTAATTCATTAAACATTGCTTTAAGTTTATGTGCGAGTTGTCTTTGATGTTTTACAAAATCACGTATCATTGCTTGATGTTCAAACATGTAAATTGCAATATGAAGTGTGATGGTATTTAAGGGATAAGGGTGTTCGATTCTTTGAATGAGTTGAATTGTGTCTGTTGTACCAATTAACACACCTAGACGCAACCCAGCAATTCCGAATGCTTTAGAGAGCGTGCGCATTTGAATGATATGAGGTTGCATCTTGATGTCATAAGGCTCACCAAAATCTAAGTAAGCTTCATCGATAATAAAATACCCGCCCACAGCATGCATCTTGTCAGCAATAGCTGTTAAAAAAGTTGTGCTATATTGCACACCTGATGGATTATGTGGGTTACTCATAATAAAGAATGACGGTTGTACTTCCTCAATACGATTAAGAATATCTTCGAGAGCAAAAGTTAAATCTGGATTTGACGATACAAATTCAATAGGGCGCGCAACCTGTTGTGCGTATGCTTGGTACATAAAAAAATCAGGGTTCAATGTTAACGCTGGGCCTTCTGGCATGATTAACATCAATTTTTGAATTAGTTCGTCAGATCCATTACCAGCGATGACTTGATCCGGTAATATTTGATGGTACTCAGCGTAAGCTTGTTTAAAGCGTTCATATTCATCATCGGGGTAAAGATTAAATGCCGCCTGTCGAATAATTGTTGCAAGCTGTTCATTAGATAATGGTTTGAGTGGGCTTTCATTTTTGTTAATTCTGATCATTGTGCGTCTCCTTTGCTGTTCGTGTTTCAATTGATTGTTCGTGGTTATATAAGTGCTCAACGTTCGCTAACCTACGTGCTGATTGTTCGATATCATTAAATGTCTGTTGGGATAAATCTATGACAGAATGACGTGTTAAGAAATCATTTACAGATAATCCATTTGTAAAACGTGCCGTTTGATTCGTAGGCAGCACGTGACTTGGACCAGCAACATAGTCGCCAATCACTTCAGGAGAATAATGACCTAAGAAAAGTGCGCCTACATATTTCACATGATTTAAATAATTGTATGGTTGTTTAGTTTGAATAGAAGCGTGTTCTGGAGCAATTTGATTCATCAAATCGCATGCTTCTGCGAAATCGTCTACTGCAATTAAAAAATGGTTATGTGCCAAACTTGCTGCAACGATGGGTTGACGTTCAATTTGTGATAGGGCTTGTTGAATTTTATCTTCTAATTGGTGTAATAATACTTCATCTTCACTGATAACAAATGTTCTAGCCAATTCATCATGCTCTGCTTGCGCAAAAACATCATAAGTGATGGCATCTAAATCAGCTGTATGATCAATGATTAGCGCAATCTCACTTGGGCCAGCAATTTGATCTATACCGACTTGACCAAATAAATACTTTTTAGCGTAAGCAACATATTGATTTCCAGGGCCGACAATTTTATCTACCTTGGGAATAGTTTCTGTGCCATAAGCAAGCGCAGCAATACTTTGAGCACCTCCTACTTGATAAACTTGATCAACCCCAGCAATATAACATGAAGCAAGTACAACATCAGGTAAGCCTTCGGGTTGTGGTGGCGTTACGACTACGATATTGCTCACGCCGGCAACTTTTGCAAGCGTTACAGTCATTAATACGGTAGAAGGATAGCTGGCTTTCCCACCTGGAACGTAGACACCAACCCGTTCTAAAGGATGATATAACTCATAACATTCAGAAGATGTTTGTTGATGATCATATTTAATTGAGGTTTGATACGCTTTGATTCTTGCGTGGCTATGTTCAAGTGCTTCACGTAGTGATGCATCAATACGGTTATAGGCTATTTTTAAGTTATCTTTTGGAATTTCTAATTGGGGCGTATCTACATGATCTAATTGTTGATTATAATGTTTTAATGCTTCATCGCCTTGTTGCTTAACGTTGTCACAAATGGACTTAACAATGGGATATAAATCTTCATTTAATGATGATTGATTTAAATAGTTATTTAAAAATGTTGATTTATTTGTAATCAATGAGAGACACCTCCAATATTTTAATTAAATCATCGATTTCAGATGATTTTTTAAAGTATGATGCTTTATTTGTAATCAATTTTGCATTAACATTTTTAATCTGATCTTTTTCGACTAAACCATTTGATTTTAAAGTGGTGCCTGTTTGAACGATATCAACTATACCATCTACCATATCGACTAAACATGCTAATTCGATTGAACCAGATAGCTTAACAAGTTCTACATCTAGACCCTGTGCTTCAAAATACTGACGTGTCGTTTGTGTAAATGAAGTCGCAACTTTATTAAATGTATGTGTCTCTGGTTTAGCCGCTAGTGCGAAATGACACTCACCAAACGGTAAATCAAGCAAATTATTAATAACATAATTGCCTTCCTCTAATATATCGCTTCCGACAATACCGATATCTGCTACACCTTGTTCTACATAAATCGGTACATCACTACCTTTTACTAAAATGAATTGTATTTCATTTACAGTTATTAATAATTGGCGTTCTCTTTGTTCCAGTGCACGCGCGATGTTTGGTTCTTCAACCTCATTTAAATACTTAATAAAACTTTTAAGTAGTCTCCCTTTTGCTAATGCGACAGTAAGCATGACATTCTCTCCTTTGTTAAAGTATAAATCCTAAACCAAAACCTTCTAACGGGCCTTTATAAAATCCACCTGTGAGTCGTTTTGTTTTGTTGTTTTTTAAATGACATCTCATAAAAGCGCCTTTGTAATAAGAGCGCGGCGGCTGGGGTGTGATATCTAAATGAATTTCTGTAATGCCTTGTGATTTAAACCATTGTTCCCAACGACGTAATGATTGAATGGTACGGTGATCATTGGGAAACAATTGACCTAATAGATCGAGCTGCTCAGTTGTTTTAGTAGTTAATAATTGAACCACAGGGTGAGCAAGACCTAATTGAGCTGATAACTCTGAAATATTACGCTCTTGTACAAGGTTTAAAATACGTTGTGTTTGAGCTTTAGAAGATAATAATAAATCAATTAATTGATAATGACCTAAGATGACGAAATCAATATCATCGTTCAATGTATATTTAATATATTGGTAAAATGTTTTAAAGTCGTTTTGCATATCATTAACAGTTGGGTTGTAATGTTCAATACCCAACTGAGTATAAACTTCATTATTTCTGACAATTGGTCCAGCATAGGCAATGCATTGTTGTTGCGGTTGATAGTTACTATAGTAACGTAGTAATTGATCAGTAAAATCATTGCGTAACGCAAAAATATGATGGTCATGTTGCCAAAAACTACGCTCAGTCATTTGTTGTAAATCATCAGAAGTAAGTGATTGCCAAGATAAAGATTCTATAAAACTAAAATCAACAAGACTAAAACCTGCTTGCTGAAAGTGTTTTAAAAAATCTAATTCATATTCTTTATTAGTAATAAGTGTTTGCGTATTCATAATATAATGACCATCCTTTATTGATTACTTTGTTTCTCTACCGAACTAAAGTGAATTGATAAAACATACTTTAACACAGTTAAATTTAGAATTCAATAAATATTCAGAAAATAATTGTTACCATTTATTTAGAAGGATAGTTGGTATATTGTTTTTAGATCATAAAGTTAAGAAGGGATTAGGGTAGAAATCGTATTTTATAAAATGATTTCGCTACCCGACCCAATAAGGAAGAATAGGGAAAAGAAATACAAGCGCTAAGGCGCTTGTATAAGGGCTAGCATTTTAAAAGAATGCTTTACAGTTTCTGTTTATATGATATTATTGCTTTCCTTGTTCTACGTATTTGAGCATTTCTTCTTTAGGTACCATATTCCCTCCTGTCGCCCAAACGATATGGTTAGCGTTAGCTAGGTTAATTTTATGGCTATCTGCATGATTTAATACTTCCTTTATTCCTGCGAAGCCTGCAGCTGCAGATGGTTCAATAAATATTTGTTCCTTTTCACTAAGCATATATAAATAGCGATACATTTGTTGATCTTCTATTGTATAAGCACCATATAATAATGTGTTCATAATTTCACCAACCAGTGTAGAAGGTCTCGAGACTGCAAGGCCATCTGCATCTGTCTGTCCATCTAAACCAATATCTGTGACAGCTATTTGGTCATGATATTGTGTCATCATGCCTAAAGTCATACAAGGCGCATGTGTTGGTTCAGCGAATAGACAATATACATGCTCACCAAATACTTGGTTCAAACCAAAAGCGACACCACCAGGGCCACCGCCAACACCACAGGGTAAGTATACAAAAAGGGGATGCTCTGCATCTACTTGTATCCCTTCATTACTGAGTTGTGTTTTTAATCGTAATGCAGCGACTGTGTAGCCTAAAAATAAATCAGCAGAACCTTCATCATCAACAAAATGGCATGTAGGATCACTTTCTGCAGCTTTTCTTCCTTCAGCTACCGCATATTGATAATCAGATTGATGCTCTACCACTTCAACACCATGGGAGCGGAGTAAGTCTTTCTTCCATTGACGCGCATCACTAGACATATGCACGGTTACTTGAAAACCAAACTGGGCGCTCATCATACCAATACTTAAACCGAGATTGCCAGTTGAACCCACGGCAACCGTATATTGGTTAAAGAGATCCTTAAAATAGGGCTCTGCTAAAACTTGATAATCATCAGATTGTTTTAAACTACCATCTTGTATAGCAATTGTTTCAGCTAATTTAAGAACTTCATATATGCCACCTCTCGCTTTAATAGAACCTGATATAGCAAGATGACTATCGCATTTAAGCCATAATTTACCACTTTGTTCGAGATGTTCAGATTTAGTTAATGCTTGTTGCATGAAAGGGATTGCTTTTAGTGGAGATTCGATGATGCCATTATCTTTTTCGGTTTCAGGAAAAACTTTACGAATATAACTGCTAAAACGTTCTAATCTTGCTGCTGCATCTTCTATGTCATTCAATGTAAAAGGAAATGTTGCATTTTTACGGAAATTTGGATTTTTCCAAAATATAGGGTTATAGTGTTGCATTTCATTTATTAATGGAAAATGCGCTTTTAATTTTTTAAGTTCTATCATGGATAAACCACCTCGTATAGGAAATTATATGCATTCATTATAACAAAGATTAATAATTGAAATGGGTTTAAAACCAAAATGTATAACGACATATATGAGGTTGAATAGCAAAGAGCATGTCATAATGAAAATGTCATATTTCATGGATGGTGTCTGATGGATGAAATTTAATTTGTCATTGAGTATTAAGATTATAAAAACGCCTCAGACGTTAATTTATGTCTCAGGCGCTTTTTGGTTATAGGTAAAGTTAATTTTAAGCATGATTACAAGTACACTCAGCGTTTAAAAGTGTCTTTTAATTTAGAAAACCATCTATTTTTAGATTGTATGGGAGATGCTTCAGGGCGGGTTGAAGCTTCCTTCAATTTTTGGCCAAATGTGATAGCTTCTTTCATTAGATAGGCTTGAGAATTTAATGGTGACAAATTGTTATGAATGTAATGATAATGCCCTTGTTGGTCTTGATAACGACCTTTTTGGTTATCTGATAATTGTAAATTCATATAGTCTAATAAACGTTTTGCGATGGCTTTATCTTCTACCGGGAACAATATTTCTACGCGTTTAATCATATTACGTGTCATTGCATCAGCTGAAGAGAGATAAATTTGTTCATCTCCGTTGTTATGAAAGTAATATATGCGCGAATGCTCAAGAAAACGGCCAACGATACTTACGACCTCTATGTTGTCGCTGATGCCTGGTATACCAGGTTTTAAGCAACATATACCACGAATAATTAATTGAACTTGAACACCAGCACGTGAGGCTTCAAATAGTTTAAGAATAATATCTTTATCTGTTAAAGAGTTCATCTTCATCATAATTTTCCCATTACCATGTTCAAGGTGAAGTTTAATTTCATTATCGATTCGAGCTAAAAATACATCACGTATATCATATGGTGCAACAATGAGCTTATTATATTCCGGTTTAAGTGTATAGCCGCTCAGGTAATTAAAGAAGTTGATGGCATCTTCTGCTATTGCTTTGTTTGTTGTGATGATACCCATATCTGTATATAATTTTGCAGTTTTGTCATTGTAGTTTCCAGTACCTAAATGTACAAATGAGGTAAGTTGATTATTAGTACGTTTCACTACGAGCGAAATTTTACTGTGTGTTTTTAAATAAGTCATGCCATAAATGACATGACACCCTGCGTCTTCTAACATTTTAGCCCATTGAACATTATTTTCTTCATCAAAGCGTGCTTTTAATTCAACAAGCACTGTCACTTGTTTACCATTTTCAGCAGCTGTCTTTAAACTATTGATAATAGGAGAATCTTTACTTACACGATACAGTGTTTGTTTGATGGCAATTGTACTAGGATCATTTGCAGCTTCACGAATAAAGTCTACAATTGGTTCAAATGATTCATAGGGGTGATGAAAGAAAATATCCCGTTTTAAAGATAAATCAAATATATCTTCACTTTCTAATGATTGAGGTGGTTGTGGTACATATTTGTTATAAGTTAAATGCTTTAACCGATTAGATAAGTAATCAACTAGCCCAAACAACATAGTTAAATCCAAAGGACCGTCTACAAAATAGACATCGTTGTCATAAACTTCCAGTTGGTTCATAATCCAGAGGATGTCTTCATGCGTTGCGTGTCGTCCATCTACCTCTAAACGCACTGCGGTACCGCGTTTTCGCTCTTTTAAAAAGCGTTCTATTTCAATTAATAAATCCTCGGCACCATCTTCATGAATGGTTAAGTCTGCATTACGTGTGATCCTAAATGTAAAGGTGTTTAATACCTCGTAGCCAGTAAACAAAAGATGAATATAAAATATAATGATATCTTCCAACATTAAAACGTATTGAGTTTGCCCTTGATTTAACGTATAAAATCGTGGGATTAATGAAGGAATTTGTACAATAGCTGAATTGATTGCTTCTTCTGTGTCGATATCTACAAATATGTTTAAACTTTTATTATTAAGTTTTGGGAAAGGATGGTAAGCATCAATACCTAATGGTGTTAATGTAGGTAAGATACCTGTTTTAAATTCGTGTTCTAATTGCGACAATAATGACTCAGGTAATAATTCAGGACGTGTTATTTCAACACGGTGTTGTTTTAAATTTTCAGTTAACGCTTTATAACGTTTATATTGTAAATCTACGTATTTTGTATTTTTAATCTTTATTTGTTCGAGCTGTTCTTTAGGCGTTAATTGTGCTTTATTCTCTGGTTTATCATATCCCATTTTAACTTGGTCTTGTAAACCAGCTACACGAACCATAAAAAATTCATCTAAATTGGAACTAAATATAGAAATGAATTTAAGTTGCTCTAATAATGGATTATTTTTATCCTCTGCTTCTTGTAACACTCTATAGTTAAAGTCCAACCAGCTTAATTCTCTATTGTTATAATAATTTGGTAAATTTAAATCCTTCTCTCCCAATTTCTTCTGCACCATTCTAATTCCACCTTATTGTAGTCTTAATAACATGTTTTACTACGTATAATTTATCATATGAATTTTAAGATTTTGTAAAGATGATAGAAAGATTTTCTTTTAAAATTTTCTCGATATGTTTTTTTTGTCTAAGAGATTGGTATGATTCAGCAATTGGTTCACCAATATAATGAACGTATAACGTGAATCCATTACTATCGTGACGTAATTCGAGACGTTCAACGGGGTTTGTATGTGATATGTTGAGCGCGTTTACAAATTTGATAATGCCACCTAAAAATTGAATGTTATCTAACGCTTTACCGCGTAGCCATTTCGTTTCTTGATTGTAAAATTTTAACAGTGATTTATTTTTAAAGCTTGCCAACATTGCTAATTTGACACGATCTTCATGTGAGAAGCCATCAATCATTGAATTCGCAATAATATAATAGGTGTGGGGCGAACTCGAATCAGAATCAATAAATCTACCTAAATAATATAAATACGCGCCTTCAACAAATAGTGCTTGTTCTTTATGAGTAACTTGAATTTTGTCTAGTTCAATAAGCTGCGTTAACAATGACTGGGCTAATTTGACGCGTTGTTTTGCACTTGATTCTTCAATGCTATACTCGTTAGCCAAATGATATAATGCATCTTTTTGAATATTTTCTTTTCTAAATTCTCGAGGATGGCGTTCAGCGATTGTTTTCATAACATAACCTTCACGTAGTCCTTTACGTGAGAAAGTAAAGTGTGTGGCATTTATCTTTTTGAACAGTGTTTTAAATACGGAAACTGCAGGTATTATGATGTCTATGCGATCTCTACTTAATCCATCTATGTCTTTTAACGCGTCACGGGAACTTTTCTTGATTATTGTATAAACCTCATCAATATCTTCCTCAGACATTGTGTAGTTATGAACGCCACCGATAGGGTAAGAATGCTCAGATTGATGTATACGTGCAACATTACGAGCTGAGCCACCAATTCCTACTAAGGCAATTTCTCTATCTTGTAACCATGGAAGTTGTTCAAATTGCTTGGATAAGAATTTCTCCATCGCTTTAATAGCAGATTTATCATTATGATCTTTATTTTCAAAGAATTTTCGTTTTAATGTTACCACGCCAAATGGAAAACTATGTGCTTCAATCATTGCCTTATCTTTGAATAAAGTGACTTCTGTAGAGCCACCACCGATATCGATAGACACACCGTTTTCTACATCAGTTGTGTGTGTGATGGCATAAAACCCATAAAATGCTTCTTCTTGCTCAGGGATAATTTTAATATTTATATTAAGTTCATTTTTGATATGTTCGATAATAGCGTGTTGGTTCGTAGATTGTCGTATCGCGGCAGTAGCAATAGGATGTAATTCATTTACTTTGAATTTATCGGCAACTGCTTTAAAACTGTGTAGTGTGGATGTCAATACGTCGATACCATCTTGGTTCATAGTTAAATCATCGGTTAAGTATTGGCTCAAACGTGCCGGTGTTTTAATATTTAAAATTTCATTTAATCCTGTTTTTGAATCGAACTCAAAGATAACTAATCTAATTGTATTTGATCCGATATCTACTAGGCCTATGCGTTCCATAATGTCCTCCTAAACAAGTGAGGTAAATTTACTTTTGTAAGTATTATTTACCCATTTTTGTTCTTTATATTACAATAAATAACATAATTTGTGATACTTTATTTAAATATTATTCAATTAAACATTTATTTTTTTGAACAGATCTATCTTTGATATTTAAAAATCTATTAATAACTGTTGGTTTTTCTCTCATATTTGAAGACACCGTAACGACCTCCTTCAGTAAGTTATCGAAATTATAACAAACTCATTTTGAAATTAGTATTATAAATTTTTAAAAATATATTGTAAGTATGTGACAAACAAGTAGTAGCAATAGATAAGACTACATATAAGTTTCAAAGTTAATTAAAAAAGGAAATGAATAAAATAAAGAGGGTTGAAACAGAAGAAAGAAAAATTAAAAAAGAGGTGTAATATATGGGAAGATTAGATAACAAAATCGCTGTATTAACTGGTGTGAGTACCGGCATTGGAGCAGCCGCTGCTCGCATTATGGCTGAGGAAGGCGCGCACGTGTTAGCTGTCGATATATCAGAATCTGTCCATGACACTGTGAAAGCAATTAATAATGCCGGGTATAAAGCTTCAGGCTATACAGTTGATGTCTCAGATGAGCATGCTATAGAACGACTGGTTCAATCTATTGAATCGGATTATGGACAAATTGATGTATTATTTAATAATGCAGGTGTTGATAACCCAGCAGGCCGTATTCATGAATATCCAATTGATGTATTTGACAAAATTATGAGTGTAGATTTAAGAGGAACATTTCTCATGACAAAGTTTTTCTTACCATTAATGATGTCAAAAGGCGGTTCCATTATTAATACTTCGTCATTTTCGGGCCATGCTGCAGACCTAAATCGTTCGGGTTATAATGCCGCAAAAGGAGGCATTATTAATTTTACGCGTTCAACGGCAATTGAATACGGCCGTGAAAATATTAGAGCAAATGCAATCGCTCCCGGTACTATAGAAACGCCACTTATAGATAAATTGACGGGGACAAAATCCGAGGAAAATGGACAAATATTCAGAGAAAATCAGAAGTGGATGACGCCTTTAGGTCGATTAGGAACGCCTGAAGAAGTAGGTAAACTTGTTGCATTTTTAGCATCAGATGATAGCTCGTTTATCACTGGTGAATCAATTACAATCGACGGTGGTGTGATGGCATACACATGGCCAGGTGAAATGTTGAGTGATGATAGTTGGAAAAAATCCGCTAAATAACGAATTGCTAAATTCATATAATTTGAAACCAAATGTTATAAAGTGGTATTAAAAAGCCGTGAGCAAATCAATTTGATTAATGCTCACGGCTTATCTTATTTCATATTTAGTTTATTACCAGATGATTTCATCCACTGTTTCATCATTTAGAGATTTGACTATTTCAGTTACTAAGGCTACAGAGTTTTTATAATCGTCTGTATGCAATACGGAAACATTGGAGTGCATATAACGTAGTGCAACACCAATTGATACTGTAGGAATACCTTCGTTAGCGACATGAATACTACCAGCGTCAGTGCCGCCACCAGGCGTGGAATCTAATTGAATATCTATGTTATGTTTTTGAGCAACTGCTTTGATGTGTTTTGTAAACCCAACATGGCCTATGTTGGATGCGTCCATAATAATGACAACCGGTCCTTGACCAATAGCCGTTTCGCTTGTTTGGCCAGACATGCCTGGTGTGTCATATGCAACAGCTACGTCTACTGCAAGTGCTAAGTCAGGTTTGATTTTATTAGCTGCAACTTTGGCACCACGAAGACCGACCTCTTCTTGTACATTTGCACCCGAGACTAAGTTAATATCGATAGATGCGTTGGTAAGGTTATTTAAGACATCTACCGCAAGGGCACAACCATAACGATTGTCAAAAGCTTTTGCAGTTAAATATTTATTGTTCGCAAGTGTTTCAAATTCACTATATGGTGTGACCATATTACCAATTTCAATACCGAATTGTTCAGCTTCTTTCTTACTTTTTACGCCAATATCAATAAACATATCTTTGATTTCTACGTTTTTTTTACGTTCTTCAGGCGATAATACATGTGGTGGTTTTGAACCAATGATGCCCCTGATTTTTTTGCCATGATCCGTTGTGATTGTCACTTTTTGTGATAACATAACTTGGTTCCACCAACCGCCAATAGGTGTGAATTTTAGGAAACCATCGTTATCGATTTTAGTCACTACAAAACCAATTTCATCTAAATGGCCTGCCACCATTAATGTTTTATTTCCGTTAGTAGTAGATTTTTTTCCAAATATACCCCCTAAATTGTCTTCGACGATTTCATCACTTACGGGTGTTAAATAATCGCGCATAAGTGTTTTTACCGCTTTTTCATGTCCTGCGATGCCATCCACATCCGTTAACGTTTTTAATAATTTTACTGAATTGTCCATATAATTCCCCCTAATATGATAATTATATTTATTTTATCATGAACTGCTAGATATTCTAATGGATTGCACTTTGGACCCTTCATTTGTAAAAAATATAACACGTTAATTTAATTCTTAGTAATTTGCTAAGACTAAAAAGGTGCAATCGAATCTTTTCCGTGATTCAATATAAATATAGATAAAGTGGGGGGATCAATTATGACGGAAATTAAACATTTAACATTTGGCTCAAATGATGCACCTATTAAAGTGGAATCATTTATAAATTTTGCGTGTCCTTATTGTAAAAATTATTTTTATGCTGCTGATACTGTATTAACGCCTTTAGTTGAGCAAGGAAAGGTGCAGCATGTCATTAAGCATTTTGATAAAACAAAACAAGCATTATTGAAAGGAACAGTAGCCAATATATATCTAGATTATCAACAACCAGAAACAACCTTAGAGATTATACGTGAGTTATATCAAACTCAGAACCAATGGAAAGTCGACTTTTCTACAATTGAAGCAAAGATGAAGCAAGCCTTTAATCTTTCACCTCATAAAGAAGCAGATGAACGTTCTTTAGCTATTCATGAAGAAGCATTTGAAAGAGGTATTAAAGGTATTCCTATTGTTTTTATCAATGATAATCCATTTGAATTTAATCCTTTAGATGATGATCAAGAAACAATAGAAGCCAAGTTAAACAAACAGATTAAATAAAAATAATAAGAAAAAACGCTCTGATATTTCAAAGTTTGACATTCACTTTAAATTATTAGAGCGCTTATTTTTGATATCAGTTATGTTCAAGTAGTTTTAATTTATAATCATATATAGATTGTAAGTTGCCGTCTTTCTTTTTGATAATAATATGTTCTTTGGATATTTGGGTAGGTGAGGCTGCACCTACCGCAGCGGCGATGTTAAATAACCCTTCGTGTAAACTGGTTACAAAATTAGTGACGCGATATTCTTTTTCTTCTATAATTAGGCCTTTTTCTCGTTTAGGGTCAGTGGTTGCGACGCCTACTGGACATGTGTTCATATGACATTGTCTACTCATAATACACCCGACGCTAATCATCATACCACGTGCAACATTGACTAAATCAGCACCTAAACCTAAAGCAATGGCGATTTTATCGGGTGTTACAAGTTTACCTGATGCAAAAATTTTGATGTGTTTACGAATACCATATTTTTCTAAAGTACCTGTCAATATAGGAAGAGCAGTGAACAATGGTAGACCCACGCTATCTTGTAATTCTTGGAATGTTGCGCCGGTTCCACCTTCACCGCCATCAACCGTAATGAAGTTAGGGTATTGATCTGTTTCAATCATAGTCCGCACAAGTGTTTCTACTTCTGAAACTTTACTTATAACCATTTTAAACCCAACAGGTTTTTGGCCATGTTGTTGTAGTTTTGTTATCCAATCCAATAAATCTTTAGAATTATTAATCGATTCAAAACGGTTTGGTGAATTAATCGTTTTCCATGGTTCTACTTTACGAATTTTTGCGATTTCTTCTGTCACTTTATTACCTTGCATATGGCCACCACGTGTTTTCGCACCTTGGGCCAATTTAATTTCAAATGCTTTTATAGTCGTTTGTTTAGCCAAATTTAAAAAAGCATCCATATCAAATTGGCCATCTTCATTGCGAACACCAAATAAACCAGGCCCGATTTGGAAAATGATATCAACATTTCCAGATAAATGGTGTTTAGACAAACCACCTTCACCAGTATTCATCCAAGTTCCAGCTCGTCCTAATCCTTTTGATAGTGCTCTGATGGCATGACTTCCTAAAGCACCATAACTCATTCCAGATTGACCAACTAAACGTTTTAATTTAAACGGATGCTTTAATTCAGAACCTATGATAATGGCGTCTTCATCTGCTAAATAAAAAGGATCGATTTCTGCTTCAATCCGATGTTCATCTCGATCAAATAAGCGTTCGTTATCAATGGTATAAATAAATGACGAAATCATAGGTGACTGATCAATATGTAATTCTGTAGATTGTAATGGAAACATGGTATTTTGAATATAAAACCCATCTTCATAGTCATTTTGCGTGCCATAACTCGTCATTCTCGAATTATATTTTCCAGCTAATACAATATTAGTGAAATCATTTCTGGAAAAAGGTTTTCCTTTAGTATCTGCTAAAAATAAATATTGACGCAACTCAGGCCCTATTTTTTCACCGAAATAGCGAATACGCGCTAATAATGGATAATTGCGTAACACACTATGTTGTTTTTGGCGCTTATCTTTTATAAGTAAGATAGCCCCTAAAATTAGTACACTTAATATGAAAATAACAATGATAATGTTAACGATGAACTGCAAAATGGACAGTATAGTCATGTAACATTCCCCCTTTATATAATTATATACTACAATAAATCATACATTTTACAATGATATAAATATGTTATTCGAAATTTTATTTTTAAAAACACAAAAATTATAAAGTAACTTATAATTGAGGTATAGAATTATGTTATATTATTGATAAATAATCATAAGGAAGGTGTCATATGACTGACAAGCCATCAGAATCTCATATTACTCAATTTACACATACAAATATATGGCAAAAACAAAAAGTAGTAAAAAGAGATTTCTGGTTAATCCCCATTTATATCTTAGCGAATAATATCATACCGCTAATGTTATTAATATTTTTATTAGCCTTATACTCTGCTTTTAATTTAGATGATACTTCGCTTTTTAGTAATCATAATGTATTGATTATTGGCGGTGTCATAGCAGAAATAAGTATTATTTTCAGCTTTTATTTGATGCATATAAACGATAATTTGAAAACAATGACTACAAAAAGATTCAAACAAGTTCGTAAGTATGTACTTGTTATTTTTATTACATACATTTCTACTATTGGTTTAAATAGTTTTTATGATTGGCTTATGACACTTTTACCAGAAACTTTGCAATATAGTGAGACGCAAAACCAAATGATATTGGAGGATATGTTTGAAAATAATTGGATGCTTCCCTTTTTATTTGTGGACATTGTTGTTTTGACGCCAATCATTGAAGAATTATTATTTAGACATTTAATTATTCATGAATTAGGTAAAAAAATAACGTATGGTGTTGCAAGTGTACTCTCTGTTATATTATTTGCTGGTATACATGTATTAGGCGCAACATCGCCATTTGAAATTGGTAGTTATATATTTATTGCGTTAGGATTAGTATTTGTATATTTAAAAAGTGGTAAAAATTTAGCTGTTTCAATCTCTTTACATGCTTTCAATAATTTAATTTCTTTTATTGCTATAGTCTTTTTAAAATAAATAGTTATTTCATTTAATGGCATATTGAGAGTATAGATTAAAGTTATTTAACTTTTTCTAATGAATGACATAATAAAGTAATTATATTAGGGAATACGACTTATATATGTATTTAGGAGGTTCAAAATGTTAGAACTCAGAAATGTTTCATATCAAATAGATAACCGTAAAATCATTCAAGAGATTAATTTGAAAATAGAATCAGGGGAAACGATTGCTGTTGTTGGGCCTTCTGGAAGCGGTAAAAGTACATTATTTCGCCTAATTAATAATTTGATAAGTCCAACGCAAGGAGAATTATATCTAAATGGGGACGCATATGAAACGATTAACCCAGAAGAATTACGTATGGAAGTGAGTTATTTGCTACAAGAAAGTGATTTGTTTGATAGAACGATTGGCGATAACTTAGCTTTCCCTGCTAATATAAGAAACGATAAATTTAATCGTAAAAGAGCTAAAGCACTATTGAAAGCGGTTGGTCTAGGACACTATAACTTTAATACCAGTGTAAGTCATCTTTCTGGTGGAGAGCGACAACGTATAACCATAGCTAGACAGTTAATGTATAAACCAAAAATATTATTACTAGATGAAGCTACGAGTGCTTTAGATATACATAATAGTGAAAAAATTGAATCTCTCATTTTTAAACTTGCCGATGAAGGTGTAAGTATATTGTGGATTACACATAGTAATGACCAAAGTATGAGACACTTTCAAAAACGCATTAGAATCGTTGATGGTCAAATAGAGAAGGAGGAGGATTTAAGATGAGCACGACAGCTTTAGTACTTACCGGCACACTCTTACTTTTCCCAATTATCGTCTCATATAAAGAGAAGTTACATATCATAAAAGATTTGTTAATTGCTACTATTAGAGCGGTCGTTCAATTAGTTATCTTAGGTTATTTACTTCATTTTATATTTGATGTAAATCAAGCTTGGTTATTATTATTATTTGTCTTAATCATAATTGTTAACGCCTCTTGGAACACTATTAGTAGGGCTTCGCCAGTCATGCATAATGTTTTTTGGATTTCTTTCATTGCTATATTTGTCGGGGTTGCGTTACCATTATTTGGGGTTATATTAACTGGAGCAATTGATTTTAAACCCAATGAAGTTATTCCGATAGCAGGAATGCTTGGAAGTAATGGGTTGATTGCTATTAACCTTGCTTATCAAAATTTAGACCGTGAATTCGTGAAAGAAATGAGTCAAATAGAAGCAAAATTAGCATTAGGCGCAGATCCAAAACTATCTTCAAAAGGTACAATACGTGAAAGTATAAAAACAGCGATTGTACCAACGATTGATTCTGTGAAGACATATGGTATTGTGTCTATACCAGGTATGATGACTGGTTTAATTATTGGCGGTGTAGCACCATTAGAAGCAGTGAAATTTCAACTGATGGTCGTGTTTATTCATACGACTGCAACTATTATGTCAGCATTGATTGCAACTTATTTAAGCTATCGTCAATTCTTTAATCAACGCGATCAATTAATTGGCCGTCATATATCAGAAGATAATCGATGAAAATGTATATGATTGTTACAGTGCATGTCTGGCTATAGTGCATGCTAGTTATATATGCGAGAGAACTACAAAACGATGCACGATTTAGAAATACCTTGATTGCTGATTGCCCATTTATTTACAATCAATTTGTGCGGCAGGGGACAGAACATGAGACCAAATTCAATTTTGGATTTCTGTTCGTTTCCTGCCTTTAATTTGGAAATTAAAAATTTTACATATAGTGACATATTCATATATATTGACGAATGGTTTATAATAAAACAGTTATAAAATTTTTGAAATCAAAGCAAAGAGAGGAGGATATTTATGTCAATTATGCGTATTATTACGTTTATTTTAAGTATATTTATTGTTGGAATGGTCGAAATGATGGTTGCAGGGATTATGAATTTAATGAGTAATGATTTACAAGTCTCTGAACCTGTCATAGGGCAATTAGTAACTTTATACGCTATTACATTTGCCGTAGCTGGTCCTATATTAGTGAAGTTAACCAACCGTTTTTCACCACGAAAGGTTTTACTATGGGCTTTAGCAGTGTTTGTTGTAGGAAATCTTATTATTGCTATAGCGCCTAACTTTTCTATTCTAGTAGTCGGACGAATATTATCATCTGCAGCAGCTGCTTTAATTGTAGTTAAAATACTAGCGTTAACAGCCTTGTTAACTGCACCTCAACACCGTGGCAAAATGATAGGTATTGTGTATTCAGGCTTTAGTGGCGCAAACGTTTTTGGTGTACCGATTGGCACAATTATAGGTGATTTAGTTGGTTGGAGATATACATTTCTATTTATTGTTGTTATTAGTATACTTGTAGGGGTTTTAATGTATGCGTATGTTCCGAAATTAAGCAGTTATCCATCTACCAATACAGAAACAGATTCGAAACGTTCAAGTAGTTATTCTAAAGTGCTGAGACCAGTTGAAGTAACAAAATACTTAGGTATCACATTCTTATTATTAGTAGCGAACTCAGTTACATTCATATATATTAATCCATTGATGCTTTCTGGGGGACATGATCTGTCATTTGTTTCTGTTGCATTATTAATTAATGGTGTAGCAGGTGTAATAGGTACCTCAATGGGTGGTTTTTTATCGGATAGACTTACAAGTAAACGTTGGTTAATTATCGCTACTACTATATTTATTATCATGATGCTTATCCTTAATGTTTTCTTACCAGGAACAGGCTTATTATTAATGGTTATCTTTATTTGGAATATTATGCAATGGAGTACTAATCCAGCTGTTCAAAGTGGTATTATTGAACATGTTGAAGGTGATACAAGCCAAGTAATGAGTTGGAATATGTCCAGTTTAAATGCCGGCATCGGTATTGGTGGTATTGTGGGTGGTTTAGTTGTATCTAATTTAAACGTATATGCAACTACCTACTTCTCAGCTGCGATTGCTATCGTAGCATTCATTTTAGTGATTAGCCTTAAAAATGTCGCAAAATATAAAAATACTCAAATAAACACATAGAAAACAGCGGAGCCAAAAGGCTTCGCTGTTTTTATAAAGTGCATATTAAAAAGTTACAACGCCGATTAACATAGCAATGAGTAACATTACGATTGCAAATCCCCAAACCCAGAAGAAAGCATACTTAATATAAGTACCCATGTTTGCTTCTGCAAGACCTATAGCTAACCATAGCGCTGGTGAAAATGGACTGACGAATGTTCCTATAATATTACCAATAACCATAGAATAAGCTGTAGAAATACTAGGTACACCGAATTGACTTGCTGTTTGTTCTACGATTGGTAATACAGCAAAGTAATAAGCATCCGTACTCGTTAATAAATCTAGAGGTACACCAAATATACCCACTATAATATGTAAATACGGACCTACTGCGTCTGGAATAATATGAATAAAGCTGAGTGCAATAGATTCTAACATACCAGTTTCATTTAATACTCCTAAGAACATGCCTGCTGCAATGATAACTGCAGCCATCATTAAAGCATTTGGCGCATGCGCTTTTAAACGACTCATTTGTTCATCGACATTTGGGAAATTAATAATTAAAGCAATTGCAACACCAATCATAAATGCGAATTCTGGTGGAGCAATGTTAGCTAACATTGCTACAATGACTGCGATGGTTAATGCGACGTTCACCCAATTAATCCAAGGTTTTGTAACAGCAACACCACGGATAGGGAACTTAATATCTTGATCATGCTCATAAATTTCTACTAATTTATGTATGTCCACGTCTTGAGTATCTGGTAATTTACCAGAACGAATATCACGGCTGATGCGTGTTTTTTCTCTGAAACCTAAATATACAGCAAATATGAGTATAAGGAAGAACCCTATAATTTGAATAGGAATAACACCATACCATAGCTCGTTCACGTTTTTTATGTTTAAGACTGAAGCCGTACGCGCCATCGGGCCGCCCCAAGGTACCATATTCATAATAGCGGCACTTAAAGCAAGTAATAAAAGTAATAGATATCGATTCATATTTAAGGCTTTATACAGTGGTAATAATGCAGGAATTGATAGCAAGAATGTTGTTGCACCTGCACCATCTAATTGCGCGAACGTACCAATGATTGCTGTGACAATACAGACGATGATGACGTTACCTCTCGTTAACAAAATTAACCTTTTCACTAAAGGTTTAAATAAACCACTGTCACTCATGATTCCAAAGAAAATAATGGCAAAGATAAACATGATGACAACGTTGATTACTTGATCTAACCCACTATTAAAGAAATCTACTAAGTCTCCAATACTATAACCTAATATTAAAGCCCCTATACTTGGTATTAAAATCATACCTACCACAGGGCTGATACGTTTGGCTATCAATAAACCAACGATTAAAATGATAATAATGAGACCAACAATTGTTAACCAAATATTATCTTGTTGCATAAAACATCCCCTCCATAAACTTAAAGCGCTTACATAAATCATTTAACGCTTTACCACACACACTTAAAAAGTGATTATTTATAAGTGTAACAGAGATTAGGGATTGATTTTAATATTTTATAATGATTTTAATATAATTTTACTTATATTAAACCATAAGAAAAGCAAATCGCTACATAGATTAAAGATGTATTTTGATAAAGTGACTTATTTGAAAAAAGGGAGGCATGTTTGAATGTATTAAATAGTACATTGATACAAACTTCTTTGTGACTCTTATGTTTTTATAGTGTTTAACATATACATAACAATAGCATCCATTTTAAGTTTAATGGAGTGCTATTGTTGAAAAAGGTATTGAGACATAAATAATGTTTTAATCTTGAATATTGTGTTGGCAGGAGGTGAATGGAATAAAAATATAAAGCCTTACTTTACTAAAGAAAAACAGGTCTAAAAAGCTATTTCAAAAGTGCTACTTCTAAAGTGCCACTTCTTCATTTATGAAGATTAGTAGCACTTATGCATGAGTCGAAGCTCATGTAACCCACTGGGGGCTAGTAGCACTTATGCAAGCAATTCGGCTCTGGACTATTTTTTCTAGTTCTTCTTGATGGCGTGGATAAACGAAATCATTTTATAAAAATTTGGTTTTTGTCCCAGTCCTCATTTTTTGGAACATTTTTAGCGAATTGTATAGATTCAATAGATAAGTTTGATTTTTTATTAGAAAAATGAGCAATCAATGCAGAAATAAAAATATATGCAAATGTTCCCATAATATAACCTAATTTCAAATCTGAAATTAGCAAGTATGATTGATAGAGTAAAACGACAATGGCTGCCGTAGCGATGACCACTAGTACTGGATAAGGCAATTTAAAGAAAGATTGCTTATAAGCTTCAGGATATTTTTTAGGTAATTGTGTAACAGCTAGCGCAGGGAAAGCAAATACGATAAGTGAAATACCTGTACCTAACTGTGCGACAACATCTAGAGACATACCACTTACAATTGGTAAAATTCCGATAATATAAAATATTAGTAATAACCAATGTGGCGTGCCAAAGCGTTTATTAACAGTGCCTAACGTCTTGGGCAAGTATCCATCTTCGATAGCAATTAATAAACTTTTTGTGACCCACGTGAATGTTGCGTTCAGAGTCGTAGCTAAAGCGAACATCGCTCCTCCAACCATAAAGCAAATAAATACTGGTGATGGTAGCACTTCTTTAGCGACACTTGTTAAAGGTCTGCCTGCAACTTCAGGTATTGGTAAAACCCCAACTGCAATAGAGGCGATAAAAGCATATAATAACCCTACAAAAATAGTAGCTACAACGATTACAAGTGGTATATCTCTCTTAGGGTTTTTCATTTCTCCACCAAGTTCAGCTACTACTTGAGCTCCACCTGTAGCGAATGAAACGAGACCCACTGCTGTAAAGAAACCAGTAAAACCATCAGGAAACATGGATGAGGTGCTGAATACGCTAAAATTAACATGAGGTAAACCAAAAAGAATAAAGAATGATAAAGCTAAGATTAAAGTTATTACCATTAAGTTACCGACGATTGAAGCAGATTTAATGCCCACGATATTAACTACAAACAAAACGGTGAGTAGTAAAAAGCTACAGTTCTTACTGGAACACCAGGGAGTAAACCTTCAAGATATTGTGCAAAAGAAAGCGCATATAAAGATAATGTTATTTGTAAAAAGATGAATAATAATAACCAAAAAACACCTGTTTTAGGTGACAGTAACCGACTAGTATATTGATACATACCCCCTGTAGTAGGTAAACTAGAAGCTAAAATTGCTATAGGTAACATCGTAAGTAATGTTATAAGTGATGATAGAATGAATGCTGGCGTAATGCCACTTCCTGTCATTTGTATACCAATACCCGTTAAGGACATGACACCAGCGCCAATAATTTGTCCGATAGCAATACCCATAACATCAGATAAACTCAGCACTTTTTTTAAATGTTTTGATTGTTGCATTAGAACACCTCTTTATTTTATGTAAATTGAAAATAATAAAAGCATCATAACACAAATTATATTTAAATCATATTACACTAATCGGAAAACTTGGTTTGTTCTTTAGAATACTTTTGTAATGGCTTGAATTGCACTATTCATAGTAAAATGAAAATAAATAAAAAATAAAGGGTGAGTGCTTATGGTTGAAAAAATAAAAATATAAAGGTAGATGCATTTATTGATGGATTAAACGATTGGCAAGCCTCTTTTAAATTACTTAGAACAATTTTGCAAGAAACTGAATTAGTAGAAGATTATAAATGGATGCATCCTTGTTATACTTTAAATCATAAGAACGTTGTAATTATACAAAATTTTAAACAATACTGTGCTTTGTTATTTGAAAAGGGGGCTATCATGGAAGACCCCTATCATTCATTGATTCAACAAACAAAAAATGTTCAAGCAGCGAGACAATTAAGGTTTGAAAGTCTAGAAGAAATCAAAAACAGAAAAGATGAAATTAAATGGTATATTGAGGAAGCGATTCGTCTTGAAAAGTCTGGAGAAAAGGTACCTATGAAAACAACAGAAACATATCATATGCCTGAAGAATTAAAAAATAAATTAGAAGCATCACCAGCATTAAAAGAAGCATTTAATCATTTAACACCAGGTAGACAACGTCAATATATGTACTATATTGGAAATGCTAAAAAGGCATCAACAAGACAAAATAGAGTTGAAAAATATATTGAGCATATTTTAGAAGGCAAAGGGATGAATGATGACTAATCGCTCAATAAATTGGCGTTTTACTATACAAATCAGTTGTAGTTTGTAAACACACATTGCATGTTTTGTGTGTTACGAATATAAAAAGGGTTGTATAGTTATATCATATGTTTAAGTTAGTAAAAGCACGTATCACCACTTGATTAAACTGTTATAAAGTTATATAAAAAATATAATAATGTTGCAAGTTGATAATTTATCGTTTATAGTTTGCTCGGATAAACAAAAGATAAAAATACAAACGAAATTAAATTATTTAAGGAGGTGTAGTCATGGCAAGAGCGTCTAAACGTACGCAACTATTACAAGCAGCAGCGGCTATTGTTAACGAACAAGGCAGTGAATATTTAACTCTGGATGCAGTAGCCAAAAAAGCAGGTGTAAGTAAAGGTGGTTTACTGTATCACTTTAAAAATAAATTTGCGTTAATACAAGGACTTGTAGATCATGCAGATGAATTGTATAGAAATAATGTCAATGAGCATGTACAAAAAGACGATCAAGATGAAGGTAAATTACTTCGCGCCTTTATTGAAGCTACAAGAGAACACCGTTCAGAAAATGCATCCATTACTTCTGGAATGTTGGCTGCACAAGGTATAAACAGTAATTTATTATTGCCGTTACAAGATACCTATAAAGCATGGCAAGATAAAATAGAACGAGACGGACTTGATAAAGTAGATGCGACAATTATAAGGTTGGCAGTAGATGGTTTATGGTTATCAGAGGTGTTTGGATTAGATGCATTAGATGAGTCAATGAGGTCAAAAGTTTTAGAAAGATTAACATCTTACACTGAAAAAAATCGAATGCGACGAAACGATGCATAAAAAAGTTAAAATTATAAAAAAATAATTAAATTCTCAAATCGTGAGAAGTACTGATAGTATAGGGATAAATGACGAGACATCATCATTTATCCCTTTTTTTGGCCGTTTTAAGGGTTGAAACTAAACCGTCCAGTTGGTACACTATCCCATGTGATAAAAACTCTGTTGGAGGTTTATATATGAAAAAAGTTATGCTAACAGCAGCTTTAACAGGTGCTGGAGATACTGTAGATAAAAATAAAAGTGTTCCTGTAACGCCTCAAGAAATTGCAGATTCAGCAATTAAATGTGCAAGAGCAGGAGCTACTGTAGCACACATTCATGCAAGAGACCCAGAAACAGGGGGTATAAGCCATGATGTTGAATTTTTTAAAGAAGCAGTCAGATTAATTAGAGAAGCTGATGAAGATATTATTATCAATATTACTTCAGGTGGTGGCGGAGACTTTATCCCTAACCTTGAAGATCCGTATACAGCGGCTAAAGGCTCAGATATGCAAACACCTGCTGAGAGACACGAAGCAATTGGTGCCTTATTACCAGAAATGTGCACGCTTGATTGTGGAAGCGTGAACATGGGAGATGCTGTGTATTTAAGCCCAGCAGATTGGTTAAGAAAACAAGCACAACTTGTAAAAGATGCAGGCGTAAAACCTGAATTAGAATGTTTTGATAGTGGACATATTTCGTTTGCTAAACAATTAGTTAATGAAGGCCTTATTGAAGGTGAACCAATGTTCCAATTCTGTTTAGGCATACCGTGGGGCGCTGAAAATGACGCGGAAACAATTGAATATTTTAAAACACGTATTCCTGACAATGCACATTGGTCAGCGTTTGGAATTGGAAGAATGCAATTGCCAACTGTAGAAGAAGCAGCAAAACGTGGAGGCAATGTGCGCGTTGGATTAGAAGATAATTTATATTTATCTAAAGGTGTCAAAGCTTCTAACGAGCAACTTGTTGAACGTGCGGTTGAAATATTAAAAGATTTAGATATAGAACCGATGACGCCAGCTGAAGCGCGCGTGAAATATCAACTTAGAGATCCAAAAGGAGGCAAATAATGAAATTTGCAGTGGTAGGTACAGGTGTTATAGGTAGTGGTTGGATTACGCGTATTTTAGCCCACGGTCATGAAGTGGTAGCAACTGATCCGAGTGAAGGTGCTTATGAAAGAATGTTAAAGCAAGTAAAACAAAATTGGCCATATGCTGAACAATTAGGTTTAGCAGAAGGTGCATCTTTAGATAAGCTTTCATTCACAGCAAATTTAGAAGAAGCTGTAAAAGATGCTGATCATATTCAAGAAAATGTTCCAGAAATCGAATCAATTAAAGATCAAGTATTAACTGAAATTGATGCTTACGCTAAGCCAGATGCAATGATTGGATCGAGTACTTCTGGAATTATGCCTTCAGAATTACAACAAAATTTAAAACACCCTGAACGTTTAGTGGTGGCGCACCCGTTCCACCCAGTGTATATTTTGCCATTGGTAGAAGTTGTCCCTGGCAAACAAACGAATGAAGCTACAACGGTTAAAGCTGAAGAAATATATGAAAGTATTGGCATGGATGTATTACATGTGAGACATGAAATTGAAGGTCATATCGCTGATAGGTTAATGGAAGCATTATGGAGAGAAGCATTACATATTGTTAATGACGGCGTAGCGACAACAGAAGAAGTAGATAAAGCATTTACACATGCAGCAGGATTACGTTACGCACAATATGGGCCATTTATGACGTTCCATCTTGCAGGCGGCGAAGGTGGCATGCGTCATATGTTGAAACAATTTGGACCAGCATTGAAAAAACCATGGACAAAATTAATTGCGCCTGAATTAACTCAAACACTATATGATGATGTCGTTAATGGCTGTGAAATAGCTTCACAAGGTCAGTCAATGTCTGAATTAGATCAAAAACGTAATGAATTCTTAGTTAAAGTAAAAAAATTAGCGGAAGCTTATTGGCCGGGAGATACTGCCTCAATGAAAAAAGTTACAAAATAAACGGAGGTTAATATGACTCAATTTCAATATCGAACAACTGTTAAAGATATTTGGGTAGACCATAATCAGCATATGAATGATGCTGAATATAATCGTGTATTTAGTGATGCTACAGATGCTTGGCTTGCGGAGCTAGGTTTAGATATGGAAGCCATTGACAAACTTCAGTACACCATTTTTACTTTAGAGAATCATGTTATGTATTTAAAAGAAATTAAAGTAGATGAACCGATTACGGTAAAAGTGGCATTATATGATTATGATGCTAAACGGTTGCACGTATTTATGAATTTAGTAGATTCTCAAAACACACGCTGTGCAACGTATGAAGTGATGCTCATGGGGATGGACACAACGACTGGTAGACCATCAGCGTTCCCAGGAAAAATTAAAAATGCTATAGATGATTATGCGCAGTTGGGTGGGATTCAAGTAAAACCAAAAGAATTAGGACACCTTATTGACATAAAACGAAAATAAAATTTTAGAATTAATTTTGAGCTATTGAATGTAAATTTACTTCAATATTTTAATAAACAAAATTTACAGTTATAAATTGTTTATTTTCATTTATTGAGTTATCTTAATATATAGTATGGATAAAATAAGTCGAAATTAATCTTTTTGACCGACACATGAATAAAGTAGGGCTAGTTGTGCTACATGTTTTTACTTATTTTCGGATTTGTATAACATCCACAGGTAGCCCTATATTTATAAGAAACTTTTAATTGAGAATATAAGTATAGAAAGGAATTAACACATGTTAAGTATAAAAAACTTATCTAAAGTCTATGGCGGCACAAAAAAAGCTGTCGATAATATTTCATTAGAAATTGAATCTGGTGAATTTATCGCATTTATAGGTACAAGTGGAAGCGGTAAAACAACTGCTTTAAGAATGATAAATAGAATGATTGAAGCTACAGAAGGAGAAATTGCAATCAACGGCAAAAATGTTCGTAAAATGAATGCTGTTGAACTACGTAGGAAAATTGGTTATGTAATTCAACAAATTGGATTAATGCCTCATATGACCATTAAAGAAAATATTGTATTAGTCCCTAAGTTATTAAAATGGTCTGAAGAAAAGAAAGAGAAAAAAGCGAAAGAGTTAATTAAACTTGTCGATTTACCTGAAGAATATTTAGATAGATATCCTTCTCAACTTTCTGGCGGGCAGCAACAACGTATTGGTGTTGTTCGTGCATTAGCTGCTGAACAAGATGTCATTTTAATGGATGAACCGTTTGGCGCATTAGATCCAATCACGAGAGACACGTTGCAAGACTTAGTGAAACAATTGCAACAAAAATTAGGTAAAACATTTATTTTTGTTACACATGATATGGATGAAGCGATTAAACTGGCAGACAAGATTTGTATTATGTCTGAAGGGCAAGTCGTTCAATACGATACGCCAGATAATATTTTACGTCATCCTGCAAATGATTTCGTCCGCGACTTTATTGGTCAAAATAGATTGATTCAAGATAGACCTAATATGAGAACTGTTAAAGATGCAATGATCCGACCAGTAACAGTACATGCAGACAGTTCATTAAACGAAGCGGTTAAAATTATGAGAGAACGTCGCGTGGATACAATATTCGTAGTTGGAAACAATAGTAGGCTGCTTGGTTATTTAGACATTGAAGATATAAACCAAGGACTACGTGGTGGGAAAGAACTTATAGACATGATGCAACGTGATATTTATAGAGTGAGAGTAGATAGTAAATTACAAGATACAGTACGCACAATCTTAAAACGTAATGTAAGAAACGTACCAGTTGTAGATAGCGATGAAGAAACACTGATTGGATTAATTACAAGAGCAAACTTAGTTGATATTGTTTACGATAGTATTTGGGGCGAATTAGATGAAGATATCAGCGCACAAAAAAATGCTATTGTTGAGCCCGACAATGTAGGAGCTGATAAGTAATGAAAGACTTTATAGATCAATATGGTGGGCAACTGATATCTAAAACAGTTGAACATTTCTATATCTCAATCATCGCTTTATTAATTGCTATTGTAATCGCGGTACCAATAGGGATTTTACTATCTAAAATGAAAAGAACATCTAATATTGTATTAACAATTGCTGGGGTGCTTCAAACAATCCCAACATTAGCGGTATTAGCTGTCATGATACCGATATTTGGTGTTGGTAAATTACCTGCAATCGTAGCATTATTTATATATGTATTATTACCAATTTTAAATAACACTGTATTAGGTGTACAAAACATAGATGACAATATTAAAGAAGCAGGCACAAGCATGGGTATGACACGCTTTCAATTAATGAAAGATATTGAATTACCATTAGCCTTACCGCTTATTTTAGGGGGTATCCGACTATCTTCTGTCTACGTAATTAGTTGGGCTACTTTAGCCAGCTACGTAGGCGCGGGCGGTTTAGGTGATTTTGTATTTAACGGATTAAACTTGTATGACCCATTAATGATTATAAGTGCAGCGGTATTAGTTACTGCATTAGCTTTATTCGTAGACTTCTTACTTTCAATCGTAGAAAGATGGGCTGTACCTAAAGGATTAAAAGTATCCAGATAATTTGAGGAGGACATTATGAAGAAATTGAAACAATATTGTATTGTGCTTGTGTTGTGTCTGACGGTCTTATCTGGATGTAGTTTACCTGGATTAGGTGGCAACAGCTCAGAAGATGATGTCAAAATTACAGCGCTAGCAACAAGTGAATCACAAATTATGTCTCATATGTTGAGACTGTTAATAGAACATGATACAAACGGTAAGATTAAACCGACACTAATCAACAATTTAGGATCAAGTACGATTCAACACAATGCGTTAGTTAATGGTGACGCTAACATGTCAGGTACAAGATATAATGGTACAGACTTGACTGGCGCATTAAACGAAGATCCGATTAAAGACCCTAAAAAAGCAATGAAAGTAACACAAGATGGTTTCCAAAAGAAATTCGATCAAACATTTTTTGATTCATATGGTTTTGCAAACACATATTCATTTATGGTAACGAAAGAAACTGCAGAAAAATATAATTTAGATACTGTATCAGATTTGAAAAAGCATCCAGAACTTCGACTTGGAGTGGACAGTTCATGGTTAAATCGTAAAGGTGATGGCTATCCAGGGTTTACTCAAGAATATGGATTTAAATTTGACACGATTAGACCAATGCAAATTGGTTTAGTATACGATGCGTTGCATTCAAATAATTTAGAAGTAGCAGTGGGTTATTCCACAGATGGCCGTATTGCAGCTTATGATTTAAAAGTATTAAAAGATGATAGACACTTTTTCCCACCCTATGATGCGAGTGCGGTAGCTACAAATGAATTGTTAGACAAACATCCAGAATTGAAGCCAATTATTGATAAATTAGCTAAGAAAGTATCTACAGATGAAATGCAAAAATTGAATTATCAAGCAGACGGTGAAGGTCAAGAGCCTGCTGTGGTTGCAGAAAAATTCTTGAAAGCACATAATTATTTTGAAGACGATAAGAAAGGTGGTCAAAACTAATGGAAGGTAATTTATTACAGCAATTAGTAGAATATTATTCAGTTAACTATGGCTACCTTTGGGATTTATTTTTAAAACATTTATTAATGTCTGTATATGGTGTATTATTTGCATCCATTGTCGGTATCCCAATTGGTATCGTCATCGCAAGATACAGTAAGTTCTCTGGTTTGATTATTACGATTGCGAATATTATCCAAACAGTTCCAGTCATTGCGATGTTAGCGATTCTTATGTTAGTTATGGGGTTAGGTACGACAACAGTTGTAGTCACAGTCTTCTTATATGCTTTATTACCAATTATAAAAAACACCTATACAGGTATTATGGGTGTAGATGTAAATATTAAAGATGCTGGTAAAGGCATGGGGATGACACGAAACCAAGTGTTGAGAATGATTGAACTACCTTTATCGCTTTCAGTCATTTTAGGTGGATTAAGAATTGCACTTGTAGTAGCAATTGGCGTTGTAGCAGTGGGATCATTTATCGGTGCGCCAACTTTAGGCGATATTGTTATTCGCGGTACAAACGCTACAGATGGTACGACATTTATCTTAGCTGGTGCAATACCTATCGCATTAATTGCTATTTTAATTGATGTAGGTTTAAGATTATTAGAAAAACGCTTAGACCCAGCACACAGAGCAGAGAAAAGAAGTAAACAACAACCACAAACGATTAATGAATAGAAGGTCGTGAAACAGTTGGCAATATTATCGATTAATTATAATTCAAAAACAATAGGCATGCATCATCATTTTATGGTGGTTTTACCAGAAGATGCAAGTTATTTTAACAAAGAAGCACAGCCTAAACCCTTAAAAACTTTATTATTATTACATGGTTTATCAAGTGATGAAACGTCCTATATGCGCTACACCAGTATTGAACGCTATGCGAATGAACATCAACTTGCAGTTATTATGCCTAATGCAGACCATAGCGGTTATAGCAATATGGTATTTGGCCATAAATATTATGATTATATATTAGAAGTGTTTGATTATGTACATCAAATCTTGCCATTATCTCATAAAAGAGAGGATAATTTTATTGCAGGTCATTCTATGGGTGGCTATGGAACAATTAAATATGCTTTAGCTGAGGGCCATCGATTTGCAAAAGCTTGCCCATTATCTGCTGTATTTGATGCTCAGGCATTTATGGATTATAAATGGTACGATTACTCAGGAGAAGCAATCGCTGGCATATCTAAAAATGCAAAGGGCAATGAACTAGACCCATATTATTTAGTTGAACAAGCTATGCAACAACATAAAGCGATACCAGAATTATTGATTATGTGTGGCACAGAAGATGAATTATATGAAGATAATAAGAAATTTATTAATTATTTAGACGAAAAACAAGTGTCATACTTATTTGAAGATGGACCAGGCGCACATGATTATGCTTATTGGGATTATGCGATTAAACGTGCGATTCAATGGTTCGTTGAAGCATAATCATAAAGTGTTATCTTTTTAATTCTAAAATAAAAAGAAGACAATTTTCCAAATTACTGGGAAATTGTCTTCTTTTATGTGAAATGGGTTATTTTAATGTAGCTCTAATGTCATTTAATACGGGATGCTATATTTTGATTAAATGCACAGTACTATAATTATTATCGAAATACAAGGATATAAAGGTATATTATTTGAATTTTCTGATAATGGTAAACATATAATACAGATTTATATATTGAATGATCAAAGTAGAGGTATTGTGCTAATGAGATAAAATATTTGGTCACGGTAACTCATAAATAAGATAGTTTATATAAATGTTAAATTTCTTTCTAGGTATATTTATACACTATATGCACTGTTTTTTAGCAATATTAACCACTTAGTGTTATTTTGGATATATTGACTTTTGAAAAATCATTTGTTTTTTTGATAAGTAAAAAGTCATATCTATATTATAGTAATTATTTTAAAAGGGAGAAAAATGTTTTTGTGGTTTGATAGTCAAAGCCACTGATAATAATTACTGCTTGTTTCATGGGGGATTAGGAGGCAAAAAATATATGGAAACAGAACGACCGTTTGAAGGAGATAATCGGCTTCTTCTAGGTATTTTTTTAAGTGTGATCACATTTTGGTTGTTTGCTCAATCACTCGTTAATATTGTTCCCGCACTGCAATCATCTTTTGATACGAACTATGGAACAATTAATGTAGCTGTAAGTTTAACAGCATTATTATGTGGTCTATTTGTCGTTGGTACAGGTGGACTTGCTGATAGGTATGGCAGAGTTAAAATGACTTACATAGGTTTATTTTTAAGTATATTAGGTTCTTTACTTATTATTATACCTGGATTCATTCCATTACTCGTTATTGGGAGAGCCATACAAGGATTATCAGCAGCTTGTATTATGCCTTCAACATTGGCAATTATCAATGAATATTATATTGGTAGAAGGCGCCAACGTGCGTTAAGTTACTGGTCTATAGGTTCATGGGGCGGTACAGGTATCTGCTCATTCTTTGGTGGTATTATGGCTACATTTGTAGGCTGGCGTTCTATATTTATAATATCTATAATCGTAGCATTATTATCTATGTATTTAATGAAACATGCGCCGGAAACGAAAGCAGTTCAAACTGAGCTATCCAAACGTGCCAAATTTGACATCGTAGGATTAATTATACTGATAGTTGCAATGCTGAGTGTCAATCTAATTATTACACAATCTTCAAATTATGGTTTCTTTTCACCGTTTATTTTGATGTTAATTGTGATATTCATCATTTCAATTATTGTATTTATATTATTTGAAAGTAAAATTAAAAACCCATTAATCGATTTCAAGTTGTTTAAACATAAAGCGTATAGTGGTGCTACAGTCTCTAACTTTTTATTGAACGCTGTAGCAGGTACATTAATTGTTGCAAATACGTATTTTCAATCAGGTTTGCATTTCACATCTTTTCAATCAGGTGTAATGACAATCACTTATTTAGTAGCAGTTTTAGTTATGATTCGCGTTGGTGAAAAAGTTCTACAAGCAATCGGTCCCAAAAAACCGATGCTTATAGGGGCAGGGCTGAACGCTATAGGTATTATCTTAATTTCATTAACATTTTTACCGACAACAGTTTATGTTGTTAGTTGTGTGCTGGGTTATTTAATATACGGTATCGGTTTAGGGATGTACGCAACACCTTCAACAGATACAGCTGTCACCACAGCACCAGAAGACAAAGTTGGTGTAGCGTCCGGCGTTTATAAGATGGCGTCATCGCTAGGTAATTCATTTGGTGTAGCTATTTCAGGTACCATATTTAGTATGATGACAGCGAAGCAAAATATTCATGTGGGCGCCATGTATGGTTTATGGTTTAATGCTACACTTGCAATTATTGCGTTTATTGCTGTGTGGTTGCTAGTACCGAAACGCCAATTTAATAATTAAATATAATAAGCTAGCTCGTAAATTGAGCAGAAAAGATGATGCACCCCAAAAGTTGGATGGACAATTTGACTTTGAGGGTGCATTTTTAAATGCATATTATTGATTTAAGGAAGTAGTAATATAATTTTGTGCGGTAAAACTAAGTTAATTGTATATTTTAATGAAAATATTGGTTATCATCTAAGATACATATTATAATTTAGTGAACGTTTACATAGGAGGGGTAAATTTGAAAAATACACTATGGCAAAATGAAAAAGAGCGACTCGCTTTATTAAAACGGCTTGTAAAACATCCAACGGTTACGAATACCCAAGGTGAAAAAACTTTTCCTAGTTTAGTGCACCAATTATTGTCACAACTTAATTATTTTCAAAAAAACTCTGACCATATACAAAAAGTGTTGACTGAAGATGATAAAGAAGCACTCATCGCTTTTTATCATGGTACACGGACAGGTAAAACAATCGTTCTAGTAAGTCATTATGATACAGTAGGGGTATCCGAATTTGGTTTTTCAAAGGATATCGCTTGTGACCCTGATAAATTAGCTTATTATTTTCAACAAAATAAAGGCTATCTAGATGAAGATGCTGTAAATGATTTAATCAGTGGAGATTATTTATTTGGACGCGGAACAATGGATATGAAAGCAGGTTTGATGTTGCACCTGTCATTAATTGAGTTAGCTTCAGTGGAAGCGTGGGATATTAACCTTATATTAGTAACAGTGCCAGATGAGGAAGTACACTCTTCCGGTATGAGAAAAGCAGTAGAAAAACTCGCGGCATTAAAAACTGAATATCATTTGGATATTCAATTACATTTAAACAGTGAGCCTACGTTTCAACAAGCATCTATTGATGACCAACATTACATATATTCAGGGTCAATTGGAAAAATAATGCCTGGTGTGCTTTGTTATGGTAAAGAAACACACGTAGGCCAACCACTTGAAGGATTGAGTTCTAGCTTTATGATGAGTTACATTACGCAAGCACTGGAATATAATACCCAATTAAAAGAGTGCTTTGAAAATGAATCAACGCCTTTGCCTGTTACATTGATGACGAGAGACCTCAAAGATACATATGATGTTCAAACACCTTTTAAAACCATGGGATTATTTAATATATTTTTATTCAAAAAGACTCCGAAAGATATCTATAGCGCTTTTATTAATACTGTGATTACGGCTGTAGAACGTTGTGAATCAGAATGGCTTTCTATATTAGAAGAAGAAAATTATCAATTTGATACGAAAATAAACGTTCTGACTTATGAGCAACTTAAGCAGTATGCAATCAAACGATATGGTGTGGATCATATAAATCAAGTTATAAACCAGACAATCAAAGAAACAAGTGAGTTACATTTACAAAGCGTTAATGTCGTAGATAAATTGATGCAATTATGTAAAAATATTGCGCCTGCTGTTGTAACATTTTTTGCTTCACCATACTACCCTGCGGTTAATACTTCGTATGACGAGGGTATAGAATCAACGATTCATTTAGTCCAAAACACACTGAAAAATCAATTCCAACGTAATAGTGAACGTGTACATTATTTTAATGGTATAAGTGACGCCAGTTATTTGAAGTTTGAAACTGATATGGATGATATGACATTATATGCTCAGAATGCGCCCAATTTTAATCAAACGTATTCAATTCCTTTTGAAGCCATCAAAATGATTAGCGCACCTACATTAATGCTGGGTCCCATCGGTAAAGATGCGCATCAATTAAGTGAACGTTTGCATAAACAAAGTGCATTTGTAGAATTACCAGTTATATTAGAAACTGTTATTAAATCATATATTGAATCATAAAGATTATCATATTTACTGTTTAAGTATAATTCTACTTGTTAGTGGATAAGCTATTACGATATATTATGAAGTATAAATTTAAATATTGGTTTTTAGGGTTAATTTTAAACGGAAAATGGAGTGTCAAATATGGTAGAAGCCTATAAAGATTTTTGGAAAAAATATATAGATTTTCAAGGTAAATCAAATAGATTAGAGTTCTGGACACCAGTATTGATTCATATCATTTTGGTATTTATTGTAGCTATCATAGGCATTATTTGCTTTGTTACAGGGGTGTTTACGGTTGCAGCAATCATATCCGCTATCGTAGGCGTTTTTGTATTAGCGATGATTGTGCCTATGTTTGCAGTCACGTTACGGCGATTTTACGACGCCGGTAGAAAAAGAAGTACTGCTATTTTGCTTATTGGTATAACTATCGTGGTGAATATTTTATTTGATATAATTCAAATCAATAGCATCGCTGTGATACTTAACGTGATTGCGTGGCTTTGTACAATTATATTAATTGTTGAAACTTTACTACCATCACGTCACGTTGGTGAATCAGAACTAAAATGGTTGTAATGCGTTTCCAAACACTTAAATAAATGTACATCTGTGAACCATTCCGAATGAATATGAGATTAACGATAGTTGACCGAAACAAAAATGAATTGACGCCTAGCTTAAAAAGCACTACTTTTAAAGCGCCGTATCTAATGAATAACTAATGCATGAAACTAACTCATGAGACTTATTTTTATAGTCATCCATGTATGGACGTATAGACGGAATAAGGAAACCTTTTAATCAATAGAGGTTCTATTTCGTCTATTTTTTATATTATTTGTTAAAGATTAAAAATTTTCAACTGAATATTATCAGAAAATTCATTGTATTGAAAAAATGAAACCTTTAATATAAAGAAAAAAGGAGGACAGAAAATGGAATGGCTAAAATTGTTAGGTATTTTAATTATCGTATTAGGATTTTTATTTAAAATTGATACAATCGCTGTTATTTTAATAGCCGCGGTGGTAACAGGAATTGTATCTGGATTGGATATACACGCAATTCTTGAAACATTAGGTAAAGCATTTGTTGATAATCGTTTAGTAACACTTTTTATCTTAACACTACCTATGGTCGGTTTAATTGAGCGATTTGGCTTAAAGAAGCAAGCTTCGAATATGATATGCAAAGTAAATAAGGTGACGAGTGGTCGTTTAATGACAATATACTTATTGATAAGAGAGATTGCAGGCGTCGCTTCAATACGTATTGGTGGGCATCCGCAATTTGTTCGTCCACTAATTAACCCAATGGTGCAAGGGGCTTTAAGAACACGTTATAATTTGCAAGAAAATGAAGTAGAACCAGAAGATATTGAAAAAATTAAAGCTCAAACTTCTGCTATGGAAAATTATGGTAATTTCTTTGGACAAAATTTGTTTGTTGGTGCGGCTGGCGTACTCTTAATGGTGGGAACATTTCAATCATTAAATATAAAAGTAAATGCTATAGACCTTGTTCTAGCATCATTACCCATTGCTGTTATCGTTTTTATGATTGTATGGATTAATAATGTAAGGTTTGATAAATATTTAGATAAAAAGTATGGCAACAAGCAGGTGAAACCACATGAGTGATCAAACATTAAATCAGATTTTAGAAATTTTTTACATATTGATTGGCTTACAATTACTTTATACCGCTTATCGTGTACTAAAAGCCACCTCAAATAAAAAGAAATATGGTACAGCATTATTTTGGATTTTATTAGCCATCTTATTTATTGGCGGTCCATATATACCCAATGTTGTTAATGGCATATTTATTTTAGTTATGGGGGCATTAACGCTATGTAAACAAGTCGTTATTAAAAACATTGTAGATGTAAATGATACACAAGGAGATAAAGGTTCGAAAAAATATGGAAATAAATTATTTATACCAGCTATAGTGCTGGCAGTCGCTGCGGTTATTGTTTCAAACTGGACACCATTAGGCGGAGCTATCGGACTAGGAGTGTCTTCTATATTAGGACTCATTGCTGCTTATATAGTCATAAAACCAAATGGAAAGTATGTATTGTATGATAGTGATAGACTAACACAGCAAATTGGTACAGTAGGGATATTGCCACAATTTTTGGCAGCGTTAGGTGTGCTATTTACCGTTAGCGGCGTTGGTGATGTCATTTCCAAAGGGATATCCTCATTTTTGCCCGAGGGAAATCATTTAATAGGTGCTGCGGCCTATGTGATTGGTATGGTACTTTTTACAATGTTGATGGGGAATGCATTTGCTGCTTTTACAGTTATCACAGCAAGTATTGGTGTTCCTTTTGTTATTGCGCAAGGTGGGGATCCAGTTATTGCAGGTGCACTAGCAATGACAGGTGGATTTTGTGGAACGTTATTAACACCGATGGCTGCTAATTTTAATACATTGCCAGTCGCACTATTAGAAATGAAACAAGAATTTGGTGTTATTAAAGCCCAGGCGCCTGTGGCGTTTATATTGATTTTGATTCATATAGGATTGATGTACATTTGGGCTTTTTAAGTAATTTGATGAATATTTAAACAATGAAAGGAGATTTCAAATGATGAAAATTTTAGTAACAGGTTTTGACCCTTTTGGAGGAGATACAATCAATCCAGCATTAGAAGCGGTTAACTTATTACCATACGAGATACAAGGTCATACGATAGAAAAATTAGAAATCCCGACAGTTTTTAACAAAAGTAAAGTAACCATAGAAAATAAACTTAAAGCAACCCATTTTGATATTGTCTTAGCTATAGGGCAAGCTGGTGGTCGATTTGAATTAACACCAGAACGCATAGGTATCAATATAGATGATGCACGTATACCTGATAATGAAGGCAATCAGCCTATAGATGAGATGATACAATCATCAGGTGACGCTGCATATTTTTCTAATTTACCAGTAAAACGTATGACAGAGGCAATTAAAACAGCGGGTGTACCAGCAAGATTATCTAATACAGCAGGTACGTTTGTATGTAATCATATTTTATATCAATTGGAGTTTTTACAAGCAACTCAGTTTCCAAATATTAAATTTGGTTTTATTCATGTCCCTTTTATTCCAGAACAAGTTACAGACAAACCAGAACAACCTTCTATGTCCATTCAAACTATCGCAAAAGGATTGAAAGCTGCGCTTGAATCCATTATTGAATCAGATGAAGATATCAAAGTCGCTCTAGGAGAAACGCATTAAGTATACTTTCTAATCAGTTAATGTAATAGAATAGCAGTAAAATCCATCTAGATAACGATTTAATTTAATGTTATTTACAAGTTCTTATTTGAGAGAAAAATATATCCAAAATTAATTTAATAGAAGTTAAGACATGATTTAGAAAAAGGAAAAGGCGTGAGACAGAAAAATACAAGCGCACTAGCGCTTGTATTTTTTTATGTTTTGTTTTTTAAAATAGTTTAATGATCATGTTCTGTTCTTATATAGTCCATACGAATTTCGTTATAAGTTTTTCCAAAGTAAGTCGGTTTCTTATCATCAGTTACCTTAAATCCAATTTGCTCATAAAAATGAATAGCATTTTCATTCTCTTCGACTACCCATAGTGTTACATTATCAGGATAAGACAACTCTAACGCGCGTTGTGTAAGCGCATAGCCAATCATATGACGTTGATACTCTTCTAGTAAATACAGCGCAAATATTTCACTCCAGTCATCCGAAGAAGAAGAGGACTGTGTTTTACCGTAAGATATAAACCCTACGACTTCATTGTCGACAATCGCAACTAAGGTTGGCACATTGTGTAAAAAAGACTGTTTAATAAATTGTTCTTTATCAAGATTTTCTAAGTAATTATTTTTGGAAAGGTGATTGTAGGTTTCTAGCCAACTTTCATAGTGAACAATTGCTTTACCACGCTTATCTGTTTCTGTTAAGGGTCTTATAGTAAATTCCATACAAAACTCCCCCTTTGTCTACCAAATTGAATTTATTATAGCATCAAAAGTTTATAAAAGAAATTTTTTAAATACAAAATGATATTCATTAAAAAATATATAACGGGAACATATTGCTATACTTACTAAGTTATTTTAAGCCTTGTTTTATGCATTTGTTGTTGTAATTGAACCGCTTCTTTTTTGACTAATCTACTATAATATGTATGCGCAAAGTGCATTGTAAAATTAAAAACAACCCGCTAAATGACCAATACAAACCTAGTGCAGCAGCAGAATGTAATGAAATGTACGTAATGAAAATGGGAGAGAGCACCATTAATATATAGTGAGTTTTTCTTTGGTCTTTAGGATAATGTATTGTATTCACGAGAGGTTGAACAAAATAAATAAGTGCTGCGATGAATGACATCCATAAATTAGGTTTCGTTAAATCGAACCATAAAAAATATGGAAAACGGTCAATACCACCATTACTAGGGAACTTTAGTGTAATAATAAGACCAAATAATATTGGGAATTGGGTTAAAATAGGTAAGCAACCAATGAGGCCTTTCAATGGATTGATACCATATTGCTTGTAAGTAGTGATAAGTTTTTTGTTAGCTTCGCGTTTGTCTTCTTGTGTTTGTGCCTCATTTAAATGTTGTTTGATAACATCTACCTGTGGTTGAACTATTTTTGTTTTTTCTCTCATCAGATGCATATTTTTAACTTGGATTAACATAAAGGGCATTAAAAATAGTCGGATAATCAGAACAATAGCAATGATGACTATACCATAGTTATTAACAAACAAATGACCTAGCCCATGCAAAAGTGTATCAAGAGATCTAACAAAAATATAATAAACGATGGTTCTCTTCTTGATTTGAATAACCACAAGCAGTTAAACATAAAGACAGACCCATTAAGGCTGTACATTTTCTATTCATAAAAAATACCTTCCAATCTGCAATGTAATAAACTTAACTTTAACACAATTGTATGTAATTTTTAATCGTTTCCAAAGTAGCTTTAAGGGTGTTTTTAGAAAAAGAAATATATTTTATATAAAATGCAAATTGTTAAGATTGAGAGAAAAACGAAATATTTAATGAATAAACTGGAGTTATGTCATAATGAAATTGTTACAATAAATAAGGAATGTGATAATTATGCAAATAGGGGTCATTTCTGATTTACATGTAGATAGACATAATCAATTAACACCGAAAGACTATCAAGCAGCTTTAGTTCGTATCATACAAAAACGACAAATTGAATTACTATTGATTGCCGGAGATGTGTCAAATCATTATCAACGAACGAAACAATTTATAGAAAATATTGAAATAAACGCGCAAATAAAAGTGTTATTTATCCCGGGGAATCATGATTTTTGGTCAGCAGAAACTGGGATTACATCATCTGAAATTTTAGATACTTATATTAAAATGGATAATTGTTTAATTGATCAACCCTATGTTGTCAATGATGAATGGGCCATTGTTGGTAATACAGGTTGGTATGATTATACGTATGCCAATTCTAAATTTTCATTGGAACGGCTTGCACGAAGAAAGTATTATGGTGCTACTTGGCAAGATAAAGTGAAAATAGATTGGCCAATGGAAGATAGAAAATTATCAGCTATAGCTGCTAAACAAACAATTAAAGATATTGAAAAAGTAAAACACAAAAAAATTATATTAATGACCCATATTGTTACACATCCTAAATTTGCTGTCCCTATGCCACATAGGATATTCGATTATTTTAATGCATTTATAGGTACATCAGATTTTAATAGTATTTATACAAGTTATGATATCAAGTACAGTATTATGGGCCATGTTCATTTTAGAAATACATTTGAAGAAAATGGCGTGACGTATATTTGCCCTTGTTTAGGGTATCAACGAGAGTGGCGTACGTCTGATATAGAGCAAGAGATTGATCAGGCTATGCATCAAATTGTGATTGATTAATGGGTGTTTTGTTTTAATTACTTTTATTGAAAATGTAGGCTCATGCGACCAGGTGTGTTGTAACTTGCTTCTAGTTTTTCTTTTTTAATTTTAATAATTTGGTATTTATTTGGAAAAATAGCAGGGAATATAATTGATTTTTTTAATCTTGACCATAATGGATCGATATAATAATAATGATGTTTATCATAACCAATAAGTACTGTGACATGAATATTAGAGACTAATTTCTGAGATTGATTGTCAAATTTAAAAGTGCGTTTAAATGGTTTACGGCCTAAAACAGTGTGATAAATGATAACAGGTTGGCCATGATCAAGCGTGTCACATAATGTTTTAAGTGATTGACCCGTACTGTCAATCATACGCGCATCATATTTTTGTAAATATGGAACTAAAGCATTTGGAAAGATTGTTTGGTGGTAGCCGCGTTTAACCCATAAATGATGGCCTACATAACCTTTGTACGGATTATTATCATGTTTAGGCCAATGTTTCATAATATGGGAGGCGAGCACATTATGATTGTTGAATTGTAATATCATTGCGCATGCGATACCTTCACATCCCATAATCATTGGGATTGGAAATAGTTGACTGATTGGTTTAACTGCTAATATTTTTTTGTTCATAATGAGTGACTCCTGTTTCAATTTATGAGTAACAATTAACTCTAGTTAATATTTTTATTATATATCTATTGCCGTGAAGCGCCTATAAAGTTGCTTAGCATATTGTTAATATTAGAAATTATTTTATAAATTTAGTTATAATAACCAAAAGGGGTTGGAAGAGATGAAATATAGAATAGAAACAATATCAAAAACGTCAGTTATAGGTGTTCAAAAAGAATATATAACTGGGCAAAAAGCACAAGAAAATATTTTTAAATTCTGGATGGAATTCGAAGCAGCAGGCCATAAAGATCAGTTAAAACTTCAAAGCAATCGTCATTTAGACGGCTTGTTAGGCGTCTTTACACCCAAGGCCAATGGAGAGATGCATTATTTAATCGGTGTAACGAATGAGGAAGCGCAGAATAATTGGCAACAAGTTGATTTAGCTGAAGGAAGGTACCTTGTCTTTGACGCAAAAGGACCGGTTCCAGAGTCAATAAAACGAGCGATGCAAACCATTAACAGAGATATCTTACATACTTTAGATTATGAATTGAGAAACGCACCTTTTTTTGAATTATATAAATCAGGTGATGTAAATTCAGAAGCATATGTTACAGAAATTTGGTTGCCTATTTTGTAACAAATGATGTTAATAGAGTAGATAAAATTCAATCAAGAGATATAAAAAAGAACAGGGTAAAGAACACATTTTCTAAAAATTGTTCGCCCTGTTCTTTCATTTAAATGATTAAAATAAGATATCTATTTTAATTGTTTATTAAATAAAATAGATTTAAAGACAATTTCTAAACAAATAATGAGTATAGCAGTTATAACTAAAATAGTGATATATGGTAAAACACTGTATTCGCCTTGTAAACCAACAAGTGGTGACATTATGCCGCCAAGTATAAACTGGAATAAACCTAAAAGGCTTGAGGCATTACCACTACCGCCCGTTCGTGATTCCATCGCTAGGGCAAAACTTAAAGGCCCTATGCCTGTTACAGGACACACGTTTAAAAAGAGTGCAATAATTAACACCCACAATGGTAGATGAAGTGTTAAAGTTACAATGATTAGTATGACGCCCACTATTTGAATTGTTGTCAAAATAATTAACAATAGATATCTATTCATATATGCAACCAATTTTGCTGTAAGTTGACTCATAATGATTAGCCCAACGCCGTTAAATGCAAATAAATAGCTGAATTGTTGAGGAGTCATGTCGTAAATTTTCTGTGTAATAAACGGTCCTGCAGCTGAAAAGCTAAATAACATGACGTATGTTAAGCCTTGTAAAACCATTGGAATAATAAATGCAGGTTTTTTAAATAAGGCACCGAAGTCTTTAAAGATAGCACTAAAATTCAATTTAGAGAGATTTGTTTTATGTGTTTCTTCTAAATGCAACATTGATAATATCAATATGATGATACTCACTACAGTTAAAATTAAAAATATGGCTTTCCAATTGGATATGGTTAATGCATAGCCACCTATAATTGGAGCAATAATTGTAATAATGCCATTGATCACAAGTAAAGAGGCAAGTCCTTTAGCTAAAGCCTTACCTTCATGTTGGTCGCCCATTGTCGCTTTAGCGATAACAATAGCGCCTCCCCCAGTTAAGCCTTGAAATAGTCGCAATAGAAGTAAAAGGCTCATAGAGGTTGTAAAAACGGCAAATAATGAGGCAATGGCATAGATTGAAATAATGATTAAAGCCATTTTTTTACGTCCATATGCGTCAGATAGGGGACCGAAGATAAATTGACCGATAGCGAGTCCAATCATCGCAAATGATAAAGTGAGTTGAACCTGCGATACAGAAGTATTAAAATCACTTTGCACATTTGGTAATGAAGGTACATACATATCTATAGTTAAAGGTCCAAACGTAGTCATTATACCCAACACAATAATGACCATGGTTGGTAATTGACGATTTGAAATTTTGTCCATGTTTGAAACTCCTTTGAAATTGTCTCTAATCCCTTATTATAAACATGTTAAGTCATTTTGTAACTATTGTTTTGAATTTAAGTTCATGATGAGCCTAATATGATGAGAGACGTGGATTGGTTATATGGTAAGTGGATGGTTTATATCACACACGACATACATTTTTATGGTAAAGTATGATACTAGATAATACATGTAATTTTATATTTTGATAGTAATCATCCGAAATAATTTGGAATTTACTAAGGAGTAAAATAATGAATTTAACTAAAACGCACTATGAAGTTATTAAATTTGTAATTGTAGGTGGCATGAACACTTTTAATTATTATATCGTTTATCTTTGTTTATTGAAATTACTAGACTTGAATTATTTAGTTAGTCATATAAGCGGCTTTATCATCAGTTTTATTATTTCATATTATTTAAATTGTTACTTTGTTTATAAAGTAACGCCAACGTGGAGGAAATTTTTGAAATTTCCATTAACGCAAGTGGTCAATATGGGGATGCAAACTTTATTATTATATATTTTTGTTCAATGGTTTAGCATTTCATCAGTTATAGCCCCTTTTGCAGGGTTGGTTATCACAATACCAGTTACATTTTTACTCTCTAAATATATTTTAAGAGACTAATAAAGGACGTATAGAATCTAAACAGTATGCGAACAATGGAAGGCTTCATAGATGCAATAAAAGATAAGGTACAATGGTAACGACATTTAAATATTAAAACGGCCGGCGGGGTAATGAGATCTATTTAGAACAATTGATTTCGGCTCCGCTTATTTTTTATTCTCACTCAATATTATAATTAATATTAGGAAAGGCTAAAAAAATAATTAGTGTTTTTATATTAAATAATTTTTGAATAAAAATTGTTGTAAATATGCTGGTGATAAGTCATAATGAGTATTCAATAATGTTGAAGGTGGAAATAAAGATGAGTCAAAATGAAAAATTGAAAACAGCTCAAAAAGGAGCGTTTTTAAGTTTAACCGTTTATGTCATATTATCAATCATTAAATTTATAGTAGGCTATTTATATAATTCAGCGGCTGTTAAAGCAGATAGTTTAAATAATATGACGGATATTATTGTGTCATTAGCAGTGATTATCGGTTTAAAAATCTCTATTAAACCTGCAGATAAAAACCATCCATATGGTCATTTGAAATCTGAAAATATTTCATCATTACTTGTTTCGTTTATTATAATGTTTGTCGGTATTCAGGTTATTATAGAAAATGCCCCAGAGTTATTGACTGACGAGCATGAAACGCCTAATATTATAAACATTTACGTCAGTGTCATTAGTGGTTTGATTATGCTGGCTGTATTTTACATTAACCAAAGCATTGCTAATCATACAAAAAGTAGCTCATTGAATTCTGCAGCTAAAGATAATTTATCAGATGCGTTAGTGAGTATAGGGACAGCAATTGGTTTAGTGTTCACGCAATTTGGTTTTCCTATTTTTGATACGATATTAGCTATTATTTTAGGTTTACTTATTATATATACAGGTTTTGGTATTTTCAAAGAGTCTATCTTTACATTAAGTGATGGTTTTAATGAGCAAGAGTTAGAGGCTTATCGAAATTATGTATTAGAAATTGAAGAAGTGATAGATGTTCAAAATATTAAAGGCCGTTATCATGGAAGTAGTATCTTTGTAGATGTGACCATTGTGGTTGAATCTAATATATCCCTAGAAGAAGCGCATCAAATTTGCGATAAAGTAGAACAACATATGCATAGTAAGGGTATATCTTCAGTTTATGTTCACCCAGAACCCAGATCAATTCAGTAGAATAAATAACTAAAATTTTATATAAAAAGCGATGTAAGCATCTAATATGATAGACACTTACATCGCTTTTTTTTAGCAAAAAAAATATATAATGAGGGGTAAATTCACTATTTATGTTTTTACCACCAGCCGTTTGCAACGCGAAATTCAATTGCTGCATCGATTGAGCCATAACGGTCTTCAGCATATTGAATCATCCCTTTAGTTTGCTCTGTTACTGAACCAGTACCCCAAGCTTCTTTAGTTTGTCCTAAACCTCTGTAGCCTAATTCATTTACGGCATCCGGATTACCGCTTGATTCTGGCATTACAATATGATCCCATAATGCTTTTGTACCGCCTGCAGCAATAAATTCACTATAAACACCATTGTTTGCTTGTGTTGTTTCTGCAGCATCAGCTATAGATGCGTTTGAGTTTAGGCCAACTCCAGTTGTAGCGATAGTAATTGATGCAAAAGAAGCTAATAATAATTTTTTCATTGAGAAAAATCCTCCTATTAATTTTTTGTTTGAATGAATTATACTTTGTTTAATTATTGATTTTTTGTGTTAAAAAAATGACATCTTGTTTTATTAATATGTTGTTTCTTATTCAACGATTTCAACTATAACATCATTAGATAGGCTATAGGTTACAGTTAAATAAAAATAAAATGTCATTTATGAATAAAAGAATACAATTATTTCAAAATACAGTGTAAATTGTTATAATTTTAATATATAGAGTGACGATTTAAATAGAAATAAGCGTCATATAAATATTTTTAAGCTTTTTTTAATATGATTGATTGTAACGGTTTTGTAAATGTAGTAAGTAATATCATTTTAATTAATGGAAAGAAGGAATAGTATGCCAAAGTTAATTTTATGTAGACACGGTCAAAGCGTGTGGAATGCAGAGAATCTCTTTACAGGTTGGGCAGATGTTGATTTATCTGAGCAAGGGAGAACCGAAGCAATAACTTCAGGTAAAAAAATAAAAGACCAAGGTATCGCAATTGATGTTGTATTTACTTCATTATTACAACGTGCTATTAAAACAACCTATCATCTATTAGATGAATCTCATCAATTATTTATCCCTATCGTTAAAACTTGGAGACTAAATGAGCGTCACTATGGTGGGTTACAAGGTTTGAATAAAGATAAAGCAAGAGAAAAATTTGGAGAAGAACAAGTGCATACGTGGAGACGTTCATATGATGTAGCGCCACCTAATCAAAGTGAACAACAAAGAAATGACTATTTAAATGATCGAAAATATGAACACTTAGATAGAAGAGTGATGCCAGAATCTGAAAGTTTAAAAGATACGCTCGTTAGAGTTATACCTTATTGGAATGATCAAATATCACAACAATTATTAGATGGTAAGACTGTCTTAGTTTCTGCCCATGGTAATTCACTGCGAGCGTTAATTAAATATATAGAAGACGTTTCCGATGAAGATATAGTAGGGTATGAAATTAAAACGGGTGCACCATTGATTTATGAACTTACAGATGACTTAAAAGTAATCGATAAGTACTATTTATAATTATCATAAGATATCTATTTTTAAAATAAAGTTTAAGTATCGCATTAATATAGTAACTTAAACGGTATAATAAGTGACTGATTTCTCAATACACCTATTTTTATGTGTTTTAGAAATCAAGTCACCATTGAGAAGCGGAATGACGAAATCAAAGGTAATTGTTTTTGGTTTTGAAATTTCGCTCTTTTTATTTATTTCGCTTATGTTGCTGGATAATTTTACGGGCACGTTTTCTTGTTTTGATATTTGGACTGTTGAGATTACGACGTGCTGTTTGTAAATCTAATTTCATAATAAGTTCCTCCTTTATCTAAAGTTATTATGCAAGATAAAATCAAAAAAGTAAATAGTAATTATTACGATTTGCAAAGGTGCATCTATTTTTTAACTTAAACAGCATCAAATTAAACCAAAAATTTCAAGTTTTTTAATGCTAAATACATATAAAATAGGTATAATGCAGAAATGCGACTAACATAAGTTGATAAATTTTTAAAATATAGGAGTAAGAAAATGGATAAGAAAACAAAAATTATAATGATTTTGATGATGTTGTGTGGTGGTTTTTTTGGGTTATTAAACGAAACGCTATTAACAACAGCATTACCTAGTATAATGAGAGATTTTAAAATAGATTATACGCAAGTACAATGGCTTACAACAGCTTTTCTATTAACGAACGGTGTTGTTATTCCATTGTCAGCGATGATTATCCAAAGATTTTCAACAAGAAAGGTATTTTTAACTGCAATATTTATATTTTTTATAGGAACAATCATTGCAGGATTTAGCCCAAACTTTACTATTTTATTAAGTGCAAGAATTGTTCAAGCGCTTGGTTCCGGAATTATGATGCCTTTGATGATGACGACCATTTTAGATATATTTGAACCGCATGAAAGAGGTAAATATATGGGGACATTTGGTTTGGTTATAGGTTTAGCGCCAGCTATTGGCCCAACGCTATCAGGCTACCTTGTAGAATATTTTAACTGGCGTTCATTGTTCCATGTAGTAGCACCGATTGCGGCACTTACATTTATTGGTGCACTTAAATTCGTGAAAAATGTTGGAACGAATCGTAAGACACCTATTGATGTTTTCTCCATTATCTTATCAGTTATAGGATTTGGCGGTTTACTCTATGGTACAAGTTCAATTTCACGTGATGGATGGAATGATCCTGTTGTATTAACAACTGTAATAGGTGGCATTATTTTAGTGGCCCTCTTTATCTTGCGTCAAACGCGTTTAGACAATCCATTACTTGATTTTTCAGTATTTAAAGATAGCCAATTTGCGATAGGTATTATTATTATGGCCTTCACTATGATTTCAATGATTGGTTCTGAAACAGTATTGCCAATGTTTGTACAGAATATTATGAATGATTCTGCACTTCAGTCAGGTTTAATATTATTACCAGGAGCCATTGTTATGGGTATTATGTCAGTGATTTCTGGTTTGTTATATGAAAAATACGGTGCTAAATTATTGGCATTTATTGGTATGTTTATCGTAGTAATTACAACGTCTTATTTTGTAATAATGGATGAACAGACATCATCAGCATTATTAGCAACTGTGTATGCAATTCGTATGATTGGTATAGCGCTTGGGTTAATGCCACTGATGACACATACTATGAACCAACTTTCACCAGAGATGAATGCACATGGCTCTTCAATGACCAATACTGTACAACAGATTTCAGCTTCTATTGGTACAGCAGGTCTAATAACGATTATGAGCCAAGTTGCTAAGAACTATACGCCAGATATGTCTGATTTTAAGGATATGGGCCAAAAGGAAATGGCAGCAGAGGTCCAACATCAAGCGTTATTAAGTGGTTATCATGGCGCATTTTGGTTTGCAGTCATTATATCCATCTTGAGTTTGATTAGTGTGTTTATGTTGAAAAGCAAACGACAAATTAGATTAGAAGAGGACAAAAATTAATAATCTAAACACAGTTATATTTTGTTTCTATTTTTGTAGAAACTTGTAAAGCGTATTAATAATATGATAATTTGATATCAACCTAATGCTTATGAAGAATGGAGCGTATATACTATAGAACACTCGATGCACTTAAACAACGAACCCTTTCAATTAATGAAAAATGGCATAAAAACGATTGAAATTAGATTGAATGATGAGAAAAGGCAAGACATTAAAAGTGGCGATTGTATCATATTTGAAAATTTAGAAAGTAAAGAAACGCTAAAAGTCATAGTTATAGAAACGGTAGTATTTACTTCGTTTCAATCTTTACTGAAGCAATATTCTAATAAAGAAATAGGAGCTAAATCAGAAGATCAATTGTCTCAAAAAATAGCTGCTATATACCAAATTTATTCTCAAACTGATGAACTTCATTATGGTGCATTAGCTATTAGAGTGGAAGTAGTTTGATGAAAACGAAGGATGCACCTTGTTTTATTTATATATAAGGTGTACGCGTTGACATTTTTTTAAATTAATGGAAATTAGATTTTATAGAGAAAGTGGGACAGAAATTATATTTTATAAAATGATTTCGTAGCCTCACCAAGAATGATGAGAAAAAAGCATACAAGAGATTTGGCTCATGCATAAGTGCTACTAAGCTTCATAAATGAAGAAGTAGCACTTTAGAATTAGTACTTTAGAAGCGGTGTTTTAAAAGCTTGATATAAGTGCACTTTTATTCCAAACATCTACTGCCAATATGATATTTAAGGCTGACACATTATGTATGTATCAGCTTCTTTTATATGCTGTTAGCAATGGTATCTAGCCATTGAAATATATAGATTATATACCAATTTCTTAATAATTGTTATCTATGTTTTACTTATTCAGTATAGAGATGATTACATGAGTCAAATTTTTAAACACAAAGTAATTAAGCTGAAAATAATTAGTATTGTTCTAGTACATACCGTGATTTCATTGTATGATAAACAGTATGGATAAATAATACGATATAAGTAGGTTTTGTACTAGGAGTGGGAATATGAAAAAAGTTATGACGGTGACTATTATTTCAATAATAATGATGGTTGGATGTAGCAGCGGGAAATACGCTGAAGCAATTGATCAAGCAGTAAAACAACAAGCACAATATCAAAAAGTTTTAGCAGATAAACAAAAAGGCGATGTCGAATCCACATACGAAAAAAAAGATTCAAATATATATGTTTACGAGAATGGCAAATATGTAATCATCGCTTATAAACCTTTAAAAGATGATGACGAAATTCATTATTATACGTATAAGATAAAAGATGATAAAGCGCATTACTTAGAAAATTTTAACACTAAAGGTTATACTCAAAAGCATGAGCCAGACTATAAAGAAGAAAATATGGACTTAGAGGAATCATAATATAAAGAAGAAGGTGCACGTTAAATAATGAAAAAACGATGGTTAAGTTTGTTATTGATAACAGTATTATTATTGGTTTCAGCCTGTTCAAATGACGACGACGAACATGTACATAAAGATGATAAATATGGTGAAAACGGTAAAATTAAAATCATTGAGTATGGAGATTTTAAATGCCCGTATTGTAAAAAGGTAGAACAAAATATTATGCCTAAATTAAAAAAAGAATATATAGATACTAATAAAGTAGATTATCAATTTGTTAATATGGCCTTTTTAGGAAAAGATTCAATTAAAGGTGCTAGAGCAGGGCATGCTGTAAAACAAATTGCCCCTGAGCATTATTTAGATTACCAAAAACGGATGTTTAATCAACAACCAGATTCAGAAAAAGAATGGATTACTGAAAAACTCGTTGATCAACAAATAGATCAATTAAATATTTCTACTCTTAAAAAAGAAGAAATTAAAAAAGATTATAAAACCAAAAATAGTAAATCTTGGAAAGCTGCTGAGAAAGACCAAAAGCAATATAAAGACAATCACATTAAAACGGCGCCAACTGTATATATCGCTGGTGAAAAGGTAGAAGATCCATATAAATATAAAAATTACAAAGAAATATTAGAAGCAAACGAATGAATAGAATAACGTAATAACTAGCTCTATTTTGTTAGTAAGGTTTCTTTTTAATGTGTCATAAAAGGTCTGTATTGGTAAATTTAATATAAACGTATACTCAAAATAGTTATTTATTATTCAATGCGTTTTGAAGCTGGAACACTAAAGTGTTCCAGCTTTTTTTAATTCTATATTAACTAGGCGTACTATAGAAAAGACGTTAACAAAGCATTTTAAAATAAATCGTAATAATTACTAAATAATTTCAGAATAACTATTGCACTTTCATAAAGGTAGGGTTATAATTTTAAATCGTAACAGTTACTATTTAAGGAGGAGAAGAAATGAAAAAATCAATATATTTAATGTCTATTATCATTATATTATCGATGATCGCGACAGCGTGTGATGTGTCTAAATCGAATAGTGATAAAGAAGACGATGGGAAAATAGAAATAAATACTACAGTATTTCCGCTGAAATCATTTGCTGATCAGATTGGTGGCAAATATGTTTCGGTGAAATCGATTTATCCGCCCGGTACAGATTTACATAGTTATGAGCCAACCCAAAAAGAAATAATGAATGTAAGTAAAGGGGATATGTTTTTATATACAGGTGATGATTTAGACCCTGTTGCTAAAAAAGTAGCTTCAACGATAAAAGACGATGACATAAAATTATCACTAGAAAATAAAATCGATAAATCTGAATTATTAACAGACCAACATGACGAGGATCATGGAGGACATGAGGGACACGAGCATCATGAAGGACATCATCACGGCGGGTACGATCCACATATTTGGTTAGACCCTCATTTTAATAAGGTGTTTGCAAAAGAAATTAAAGATGAATTAATTAAAAAAGATCCAGATCATCAATCATATTATGAAGAAAATTATAAGAAATTAAAAAATGATTTAGATACGATAGATAACAAAATGAAAGACATCACTAAAGATAAACAAGGGAATACTGTGTATATCTCCCATGAATCAATGGGATACCTGTCACAAAGATATGGTTTTGTACAAAAAGTCGTGCAAAATATGAATGCCGAAGATCCATCTCAAAAAGCATTGACAAATATTGTTAAAGAGATTAATGACTCAGGAGCTAAATATATCTTATATGAAGCAAATGTTTCTAATAAAGTTACTGATACGATTCGCAAAGAAACTAAAGCTAAGCCATTAAAATTTAATAACATGGAATCATTATCTAAAGAAGAATTGAAAGATGAAAAGTTAACCTATCAAAATTTAATGGATAAAAATATTAAACATATTGATATGGCATTAAGCGACAATATTAAAACTGAGGAAAAACATTCACATAATAAACATGATAAAGCTATTGCTGATGGGTATTTTAAAGATAATCAAGTAAAAGATAGAAAACTAACAGACTTTCAGGGACAATGGCAATCCGTATATCCATACTTACAGGATGGTACATTAGATGAAGTGATGAAACATAAAGCTGCTAATGATGATAAAATGGATGAAAAAGAATATAAAACATATTACGAAAAAGGTTATAAAACAGATATAAATAACATAGACATCACAAAAGATACGATTACTTTTGAAAAAGATGGCAAAAGAATGACGGGCCATTACGTATATGATGGCAAGGATATATTGAAATATGAAAAAGGTAATAGAGGCGTACGATATACATTTAAATTAACAGATGATAATAAAGCATTGCCAAAATTTGTTCAATTTAGCGATCATAATATAGCACCTAAAAAATCAGCTCATTTCCATATTTTTATGGGAAATGATAAACAAAAAGTTTTAAAAGAATTGGATAATTGGCCAACATATTACCCACAAAAATTAAATGAAGAAGAAATAAAAGAAGAAATGTTAGCACATTAAGCTGTTAACATATTGGTCTATTTTAAAATTATACATTTTAAAAATGAGGATGAATAAAATTTTGTTATAAGGGAATGATTATAAAGCAATACAAATGTGAGCTTTTTTATTGATATATTTAATATACTTGGTATAATTAATGTATTAATAAAAGTTACAAATTTGGAGGTATGAATTTATTATGACAAAATTTAATTTTGATCCAGCGCATTCAGTAGTAGAATTTTCAGTTAAGCATTTAGTGATTTCAAATATCAAAGGTAGATTTAATGATTTTAATGCATCACTTGAAGGTGATTTAAATGATTTAAATTCAATCAAAGGCGAGCTTACGATTAAAGCAGATTCAATTGATACACGTGTAGGTGATCGTGATAATCACTTGAGAAGTGGTGATTTCTTAGATGCTGAGAATTATCCTGAAATTAAATTTGAAGTTACAAAAGTCGAAGAACAATCTGTTACTGGTAATTTAACAATTAAATATGTTACAGAAGAAGAAACTTTTGAATTATCATATGAAGGACAAAGTAAAAACCCTATGAATGGCGCAACAACTGCTGGTTTTGTTGCTAATGGTACTATTAACCGTGAAAAATTCGGTATCACATTTAACCAAGCACTTGAAACTGGTGGCGTTATGATTGGCAAAGATGTGCATTTCCAAGTAAGTCTTGAATTTGCATTAGAAGACTAATATAGTTATTTAAATATAGCAGTGAGGCCGGTGGGCATAATGGTGCCCTTCGGCCTTTAATTATCATACTCATTATAGATAGTTGCAGTAGAACAATAAAATCTATTTTACAATGTTAGTCGTTGATATCACGCTTGTTTTTAGGGCCCGTTTGTATCGGTTGACCGTTTTTCACGATAATATTTAATCATTATATAAATGATAAAAATCCAAGATATGATAATTAAGGCGATTGAAGAAATCATGACATAGTTTTTGTTTGTAAAGTCACCGCCTGTAAATAGTGTGCCAATCAGATTGGGGATGCATAATAATGGAATAAGACCTGCGTAAAACTTTTGTTTTAAAATAAAGCAAGTCACCATTGTTATTAGTAAAAGGATTAACCCAAGGGTGAAATTAGTTGTTTGATTAGGTGACCAAATTATATAAAGTGGATAGTTTCGTAATAAATATTCACTTAATAGATATAAACCAAAAATAGCTGAAGATGAAATTCCAATAATAGCATAAGTTATTTTACTGTCACCCCAGCGCATAATTGATTTTTTGACAAAGCATAAAATAAAGATAAATGATCCCAAAAAGATAAGAACGAAGTAACAAATTAAAGCAATCGTTAATTGAAATGAATGATCTAACATTCTAGGTATCGCTGTCATGATAAACATAAAAGATATGAAATATAAAATATATTTAAATAATCCTTGAGTCATATTTAAATTTTTTGCAAATTTATCTGCATATGATTTAATGGGTGTGTTTAATAGATCCTCGATATTATCGTTGTTTTCTTCTGCAAGTGTAATATGGTCACGTAATTCTTCTTCAATTGAATTTACTTCGTCTTCATTTTTTCCACGAAATAATAACTCAATTCTCAACTTTAATAAAAAATCTTCCGCTTTTTTACTCAACATTGTTAACCCTCCACATTAAATTGTTCATACCATTATTTAAATCGTTCCACTTGTATTTAAAGTTAGCTAATTCCATTTTACCTTCTTCCGTGATGCTATAGTATTTACGCTTTGGCCCGCCCGAATCTGATTTTTTTGAAATAGAAATCACATAGCCTTTTTTACTTAACCTTAATAGCACAGGATAAATACTGCCGTCGCTGATTTCAGGAAATTGTTGAGATTCCAATTTATCCAAAATTTCATATCCGTAAGTTTCTCCTTGAGAGATGAGCGCTAAAATTGCACCATCTAACAAACCTTTCATCATTTGATTTGAAATTGACATGACATCCCTCTTTTCACTATCTTATGATAAAAGATAGTATGGATTTTAAAACTTGTCAACTATCTTATAATAAAAGGTAGTTGATAATTTAATAACAAATATACCACATAACTAAAATAGATTTAACGGGGTATATAATGACTAAGAGAGGAGGCTAATGATGGCAACAGAGCTACCTAAAATTGGACGTCCAGCTACAAATGCATTGCAATCTATTGGTGTTATGACTTTAGAAAAAGTAGCAGAATATGACCGAACGTCTATTTTAGATATTCATGGCGTAGGACCAAAAGCGATAGATAGATTGGACAAAGCCTTAAAAGAACAAGGACTATCATTTAAAAATGAAAAATTATCTGAAATACCGTTTGAATTGGTTGGAGATGTGGCGTGTGATAATGAGCCAAAACGTCGAATAATGTTAGACTTTCTACTAGCTTCTGCATTAGCCGATAAAACAAAGTTATCACAAATTGTGGTTTCTAATTTCATTTGGAAGGTACCAGGCGCATTTGAATTAAAAAGCTTAGATGAATTTTATAATGAAATAGAAGCACACAGCACAGAAATTAAAAAAATTGAAGTTACACATCATTTAACACACGGAAAATTCGGGGCAATGCACGGTATTCAGACAAATGTTAATGGTATGAAAATTTACTTTGCAGATTTTATTGAATTTGAGAGTCACAGTAAAAATGCAAAAATAAAAATCGTTACGTCTTACGTCATTATGAACGAATCATAAGAAGGAGTATATTAAATGGGAATAGAAGTGAACGAAAATAAAATTATTTTCAAAAGAGATTTTGAAGCAACAGCAGAACAAATTTTTCAAGCTTATACAGAACGTGCTTTATTTGAACAGTGGTTTCACCCACAAAATGCAACAACTGAAGTATTTGAATTCAATATTAAAAAAGGAGGACAAGCCTTTTTTGCAATATATACTAATCAAGGCGCCAGTTATACATTAACAAAATATAATGAAGTAAAAGAACCGAATTTGATTGATTATTACGATTACTTTGCTGACAAGGAAGGTCATATTGATAAAAATATGGCTGGTATGCATAATATCATTCAAATAGAACAAAAAGATGACACGATTACACGTATTATTTCTACAGCTGAACTACCTCATCCAAAATCAGCACGGCAATTATTAGATATGGGCGTAGAAGATGGTATGAATAGCACGTTTGATAATTTAGAATCACTTTTAAAAAATATGTAAAAAGTCAAAGATATGTAAAAATTAGAGTGCTCACACATCGTCACTTTTAGTTATAATAAAAGTGAAATGAGGTGAGTGTATTGTATAAACGTTATTTAAAAGTTTTGGGGTTGTATGCTGTTAGTACGCTTGTACCAGCTGTTTTGTTAAATGAAAAAAGTTTACGTAGCAGCACATTCAAATGGTTTTTACGTACTTTAGCAGGTTATGGTATTTTTGCCTATGGCCTACACACACTGACAAAATTAAAAAATAATAAGAAAACTAGAATAAAAAGTTTCGTTAGTTAACAAGCATTTATGATTTTATTCAGGCAACCATGGTAAGGAATGAAAAATTTGGTTAAAGTTTATGCTCACTCTAGTTATCTATTGCCGATATCATCTTAAATGAGGTTGAAAGATAAATACCTCTGACTAAAACATAAACGTCAATTTCTATATTTTTTCAATAGAAATTGACGTTTATTTGTTTTTATAAAATTTTCAAACTTGTTAAGCTATTATTTTTCTGATTTCTACATATCCTGATTCATTCATTTAATTGGTTAAACCTACGAACTAATAAGCGAGCTAGCTTTACATTTTATATTAATAAAATAGTGATTCGACATTTGTATTAATTACATTTTGGTACCAATTAAATGAATCTTTTTTTCTTCGCTCTAAGGTGCCATTACCCAAGTTATTTCTATCTACATAAATTAGGCCATAGCGTTTTTTCATTTCGCCTGTAGTAAATGAAACGATATCAATGATACCCCACGGCGTATATCCCATTAAATCAACCCATCTTCATCTACGGCAGCCGTTGGTTTTTCAGATATTTATTTTACGGTGGATAAATTAGATAATGGAGAGGCTAAAATATTAACACTAAATGACGGGGATCCTTGCTTAAGGTATGAACAAGTATTTTATACTACGACTGGCGTACCATTTGATTGTTCACATCTTCTATATCATTATAAGCATGCGCATTTCTATATACCATCTCAAAAATAAGTGTTTAAATATAAAAATAGCTTACACCCTATTAAATTTGAATGAAAAATAATACAATAGATTTATACGTGTGGGGTGTTTATTCGATGAAATTTATAAGGGGGGAGTGTCATTATGATAGAAAATCATAAATCTATTAAAGATACATATATGTCTAGAGAAACAATTGATAATATTAACAATCAGGTACAGATGAAAGAAGTTATGTTTGATCAAACCCGCGGACGTTATGCTTTAAAATCAATTATGTCAGGCTTCTTATTAGCTATTGTGACAGTTTTTATGCTAGCGCTTAAGACACAAATGGTTGGTGCAAATGAAGGTGTCATTAACTTATTAGGCGCTATTTCATTTAGTTTAGCCTTAGTATTAATTGTGTTAACACAATCTGAATTATTAACTAGTAATTTTATGTATTTAACAGTTGGCTGGTATTATAAGTTAATCGGTATGAATAAAGCTTTTATTATCATGTTAGTATGTTTCTTTTTTAATATGATTGGTGGCATCATATTATTTGGCTTGATGAAATTTACGCCAATTATGACTTCTGAAATGGTTACAAGTTTGACTGAACTTGTAGATGGAAAAACGATCGATACGTCATGGTATGCCATTTTAGGTAAAGCTATTTTCTGTAACTTTTTTATAAATATTGGTATCTATGTTTCTATTCAATTTAAAGATGGTTTATCAAAAGCCTTTTTCATTGCATGTGGTGTGATTGTCTTTGTATTTATGGGATATGAACATGTGGTGTTTAATGCTGGATTATATGCAGGCATGTTATTTTATAACTTTGATGCTGTCGTTTGGTTACATGTTTTAAAAAATATCGTATTTGCCTTTATTGGTAACTTTATTGGTGGAGGTCTATTCGTAGGCTTAGTCTATGCTTACTTGAATGGTAAACGAGATAGCTTGCATAATTAAATAAATGAACCAATTAAATATAGTTAATTGAGCTGTGGAGTACCTCTCACGTTAGGTTTCTTCATAGCTTTTTTTAGTTTAAGCGCTGTCTATTAATAAATAGATTAGCCTCGAATATAAAATCAGCAAGTGGTGTAAAGGGGTTTATATCGTATTTTAAATAATCGCTAAATCACTCAACAAATTGTTTTTGGCGCTCTAGTGTTCTAGTGAGTAAATAAAACAAATCAATTGACTCATTTATAAAGAAACAATATTGTATTTATTGTGATTAATGATCTCAGTATAGTTCAAATCATTGCATAGATGAGAAACGTTAGGGAGTGACATAATGTCTGAATATAATATTAGAATTGCTGTTATCGATGATGCAGTAGAATTACAAAAATTAATGTATGAGGCTTTTACGCCGTTAAGAGAATTAGGTATTGATTGGCCATCTGTCAATGCTACTGTTGAAATGGTTGAAAAGAATTTACAAACTGGTACAACATTTGTCTTGGAAAATGAGACAGAAATTATTTCTACAATAACAGTGCGCTATCCTTGGGAAAGTAAACGCCGTATTTCTATTTATCCATTTGTATGGTGGTTTGCTACTAAGCCATCATATGATGGACAGGGTTTAGGCGGTAAATTGTTGAGATATGTTGAAGAGACATATCTCAGAGACACACTGAAAGTACCAGCAGTTACGTTAGGAACTTCTGCGCGTAAACATCCATGGTTATTAGATATTTACAAAAAAAGAGGTTATGAAATATACGCAGAGCATGAAAGCGATGATGGCGATTTAGGCGTTATTATGAGAAAAGTATTGATTCCAGAACGATTTGATGAAGACGTGTTGGGCGAACCGCCGTTTTAATGATATAAAAATTAAATAAATGATAGGGAATTCCTTTAGTTTTTCACTAAGGGGATTCCCTATTTTTTTACTTTTTGTGAATTTGTTCACAAAAAGCATTGGAAATATATTACAATTCAAGTGTAAAGGGAGGGGGCGCCATGGGAGAAAATATACTCGTTATACATGGTATGAGACGAGGTTATCAAAATGAGGCGTTACAACGATTCATCTATAGACTAATGAAAGAAAGTGGTATCAACTTTCACATTACATTTTTGGAAAGTGATATTAACCATTTATATAACATGATTTCAAGTCTAGTGAAACAAGGTGTACATGAATTTAACATCGTACCGCTTTTATTATTTTCAGCTAAACATTATTTGCAAGATATCCCGACAATATTACAGCATCTTAAAAACAATTACCCGTATATAGAGTATCAGGTTACACAACCATTAGGAACACACTACCATATCGTTAACATCATAAATGAAAGAATTAAAAACGCGCTGTATGTTAGCCCATCCATTAGCAAAATAGTTTTTATTGCGCATGGTAGTGAACGTTATAAGCAACCGAATGAACAACTTAAACAAGTAATAAATAATTGTAATGTTGCTAATAAACCTATCAATATGGTGATGCTATATGGGGATTATAGCTATAAAAAACGGTTACCTGAGATATTGGCAGAGGGCGGAGAAATATTGGTAGTTCCTGTCTTTTTATACGATGGGTTTTTAGTTTATAAAATGAAAAGTGAAATTCAATATATGAGAAATAATAGCTGTATTGAATTTACAAAATCATTAAATTTTCACCCTTTATTGGAATTGATTATTAAAGACCAAATTACCCAATTGGAGGCACGTAATCATGTACCCGATACAACTCAATTTAGCTGATAAGCAAGTTGTCATTATAGGTGGCGGAAAAATTGCTTATCGAAAATTTCAACAATTAGTTAATGAGGATATTATTTCATTAACAATCATAAGCAAAACATTTTTACCAGAGTTCTTTGAAACAGAACACCCCAACTTGAAATTAATAACTAAAACTTATGACAGTAAAGACATTAAAAAAGCAGATATGATTATCATCGCAACAAACGATACCTCAGTAAATAATCAAGTTAAAAAGGATGCACTACCACATCAACTTGTTAACCATACAGGGGACAAAACACAATCAGATTTCTATAATATGCCAGAAATTCAGTACCATGATTTGAAAATTTTATTTAGATCAAATGGTACAGACTATAACAAAGTCAAGAAAGTATCACATGCAGTACAGCAGTTTTTAGCAGAAGTATATGAGGAGGATAAACATGTCTAAAAAACGATTAGTAATGATAGGAAATGGAATGGCAGGTTTACGCACGATTGAAGAAATATTAGAAAGAGACTCTGAGCAATACGAAATTACTATCATTGGTAAAGAACCCTACCCAAATTATAATCGAATCATGCTTTCTAATATTTTGCAGAAGAAAATGTCTGTTAAAGAAACCATTATGAATAGTTATCAATGGTATAAAACACATGGCATTGAATTGGTTACAAATGATCCAGTTATATCAGTTAATCGTGAGAAAAAAGAAATTATCACAGAAAAAAACAAACAATTCCATTACGATATTTGTATATTTGCTACAGGGTCAAGTGCGTTTGTGCTACCAATTCCAGGTTCTCAATTAAATAGTGTAATAGGATGGAGAACCATAGATGATACTGAACGTATGATTGAGATTGCTCAAACAAATAAACATGCAATCGTAATAGGCGGTGGTTTATTAGGTTTAGAATGTGCACGCGGTTTAATGGATCAAGGCATGGAAGTTACTGTAATTCATCTTGCAGAATGGTTGATGGAAATGCAATTAGATAAAAAAGCCGGTGAATTACTTAAAGCAGATTTAGAAGCTCAAGGTATGCATTTTAAAATGGAAGCACGTACAGAAAAAATATTAGGTGAACATGATGTAACAGGGATAGAATTAGCAGATGGGACTACCTTGAAAGCAGATTTAGTTGTGATGGCTGTAGGCATTCGTCCATATACACAAGTGGCACAATCATGTGGGTTGGAGGTAAATAGAGGTATTGTGGTGAACGATTTTATGCGAACAAGTGACGAATCCATTTATGCAGTGGGAGAATGTGCTGAACATAGAGGACAAACTTATGGATTAGTAGCTCCATTATATGAACAAGGCAGGGTGTTAGCAGATTATTTAACACATATGCCAACTGAAGGGTATCAAGGATCGACTACGTTCACATCGTTAAAAGTATCAGGTTGTGATTTATATAGCGCTGGACAAATACGTGAAGATGCTGAAGTGAAAGGCATAGAAATCTTCGATAGCGTTAATAAACATTATAAAAAAGTTTTTCTAAAAGGAGACAATATTGTTGGCGCAGTGCTATACGGTGACATAGAAGATGGCTCCAGATTTTTTAATATGATGAAGAAAAAAGAAGAAATTCAAGACTATACTATGGTTTCGCTTTTACATAAAGGCAGTGAATCAAGCGGTCTAAATATTGCGGATATGGCTGACGATGAAACAGTCTGTGGCTGTAATGGCGTCAATAAAGGTACTATCGTTGATGCGATAACACAAAATGGGTTAACAAGTATTGACGAAGTAACGCAATTAACGAAAGCAGGTAATTCTTGTGGAAAGTGTAAAGGACAAATAGGACAAATTCTTGAACATACACTAGGGGATGATTTTGTAGCAAATAAACCGGCAGGCATTTGTGCATGTACTGATTTGACACGTGATCAAATTGTAACGCAAATTAGAGCAAAATCACTTAAAACCTCTAAAGAAGTGCGTCATGCTTTGGATTTTAAAGATAAAAATGGGTGTCCAAAATGTCGTCCAGCTATTAATTATTATCTCAATATGATCCACCCGTTCCAACATACAGATGAAATTGAATCACGTTTTGCCAATGAACGCTATCATGCCAATATTCAAAATGACGGCACATTCTCTGTTATTCCTCAAATGCGGGGCGGTGTCACAGACGCTGAACAACTGATTAGATTAGGCGAAGTTGCTAAAAAATACAACGTGCCACTTGTTAAAGTGACAGGGTCACAGCGTATTGGCCTTTATGGAATTAAGAAAGAATTATTACCTAAAGTGTGGTCAGACTTAGGCATGCGTTCAGCGTCAGCGTATGGTAAAAAAACACGTTCAGTAAAAAGTTGTGTGGGTAAAGCATTTTGTAGATTTGGTACACAATTCACTACACGTTTAGGCATTCGTTTAGAAGAAGCATTTGAATATATTGATACACCGCATAAATTTAAAATGGGTGTTTCGGGGTGTCCCAGAAGCTGTGTAGAATCAGGTGTGAAAGACTTTGGTGTTATTAGCGTTGAAAATGGTTTCCAAATTTATATTGGAGGCAATGGCGGTACTGAAGTAACTATTGGCCAATATTTAACAACAGTCGAAACGGAAGATGAAGTTATCAAATTGTGTGGGGCGTTTATGCAATATTATAGAGAAACAGGTATTTATGCAGAGCGTACAGCCCCCTGGTTAGAACGTTTAGGTTTTGAAAATGTGAGCACAATCTTATTGGATGAAAAAAAGCAAACAACACTATATGAACGTATTATGAAAGTTAAAAGTGCAATGGATAAAGAGCCATGGTCAGCACTTTTAAACCATAAAAAAGCACGACAAATATTTGAAGTAGAGAAGGTGTAAATCATGGATTCTAAAACTAAAATTAAAGTGTCTTCAATTGATTCATTAACGCCCTTGATTGGTAAAAAAGTTGTTATTGAAGATAAAGAAATCTGCCTATTTTTAACTGAAGATGGACAAATCCATGCAATTCAAAATCGATGTCCACATAAAGATGGTCCATTATCAGAAGGTACTGTTAGCGGAGACTATGTATATTGTCCGTTACATGATCAAAAAATTGATATGAATACAGGATTAGTGCAATCGCCAGATACGGGTTGTGTAGAGGTTTATCAAGCGGTGATACACGATGGGGATGTTTATATATGTCTTTAAATAAGAAGGGGAAGGTATACCTTGTTGGCGCTGGGCCAGGCGATCCAGATTTGTTAACACGTAAAGCAGAACGTTTGATAAGACAAGCCGATATTATTTTATACGATCGGCTTGTAAATCCGTTTATTTTACAGCTAGCTAAGCCTGGTATAAAAGTCATTAACGTTGGAAAACAACCTTACCACAAACATATTCAACAAGCTGAAATTAATAGGCAACTTATTGATGCAGCTAGTTCACATGGTTGTGTTGTGAGATTAAAGGGTGGAGATCCAGCTATTTTCGGACGAGTGCGTGAGGAAGTCGTTGCTTTAAAGGCACAAAATATTGATTGTGAAATTGTACCTGGTATTACTTCTGCTAGTGCAGCAGTGGCAATAATGGGTCAGGGCCTTACTGGACGGAAAATTGCTACAAATGTTACTTATACAACGGGGCACTTTTGCAAAGAGAATCATAAAAAAGTAGATATAAGTGCAATCTTAAAAAACGGCACGTTGGCTATTTATATGGGAATTAAAAATTTAAATGAAATGATGACTCAAATCTACCAGAAAACAGAGATAGATTACCCAGTAGTTGTTGTATATAACATTTCTACTTATCAGGAAAAAGTAATTAAGGGAACTGTGACGACAATTGGTCAAATTATAAAAAGACAAGCAGGATCACCTGGCTTGGTTTTAGTTGGTTCATTAATGTCTGAAATCGATTGTGAAAATTATTTTAAACAAAAGGCGACAAAAAATTACTTAATTACTGGAGGTTACCAACTTGCTATAGATAAAGCATTATCACTATATAGCGAAGGGCATTTTTGTATCATTAATCCAGAAGATAGGTCAATGTATCATGAAACACAATTAGAACTTATTAATGAGATAACAGAAAAGTATACATTTGATGAATATATAGAATTAATTGAATAACCGATGATATGAAGCGCGCGAAACGCTTATGAATCTGTCATGATTATAAAAAAAGCATACCTTAACGCATAATAAACACTTCCCTAAAATCAACTATTAATATTGATTTTAAAGAAGTGTTTTATTTAATTATATCAACTGTGCAAATAACAGTTAATTTTGGATAATTAGGGCTTTTTTATATTCAATTAGGTAAATCCCTAATATATAGAATTTGTGAAAAAAAGTACAATTTAATTAAGAAAAGCAAAAAGATAACTACAACACAGATATGCATATGATATAGATTTTATAGGTAACGATGTTGAGAGGGTGTATAAAATGAAAAAGTTTGGAATGAAGTTTTTCAGACCAACTGAAAAATTCAATGGTGATTGGTCTGTATTAGAAAGTAAAAGTAGAGAATGGGAAAAAATGTATCGAGAACGTTGGAGCCACGACAAAGTCGTAAGAACAACCCATGGCGTCAATTGTACGGGTTCGTGTTCATGGAAAGTGTTTGTGAAAAACGGCGTTATTACATGGGAGAACCAACAAACCGATTATCCAAGTTGCGGCCCAGATATGCCTGAGTTTGAGCCTAGAGGTTGCCCGCGTGGTGCATCGTTTTCTTGGTATGAGTATAGCCCTTTAAGAATTCGTTATCCATATATTCGTGGTAAATTATGGGAATTATGGACAGATGCATTAGAAAAGCATCACAACAATACAGTAGCTGCATGGGCATCGATTGTAGAAGATGAAGAAAAGGCTAAAATTTATAAACAAGCACGTGGAAAGGGTGGCCTTGTACGAACAAATTGGAAAGATGTTTCTAAATTAATTTCAGCTCAAATCATTTACACAATTAAAAAATTTGGACCAGATAGAATCGCAGGCTTTACTCCAATCCCTGCTATGTCTATGTTGAGTTACGCTTCTGGTGCGCGTTTTGTCAGCTTGCTTGGTGGTGAGATGTTAAGTTTTTATGATTGGTACGCAGATTTACCGCCTGCATCACCACAGATTTGGGGAGAACAAACAGACGTTCCAGAATCAAGCGATTGGTATAATGCTTCATATATTATGATGTGGGGTTCTAACGTGCCTCTAACAAGGACACCAGACGCACATTTTATGACAGAAGTCCGTTATAGAGGTACTAAAGTTATTTCAGTTGCACCGGATTACGCAGAAAACGTTAAATTTGCAGATAATTGGTTAGCACCACATCCAGGAACTGATGCAGCAGTTGCACAAGCCATGACACATGTTATTTTACAAGAATATTATGTTAATCATCCTAACCCATATTTTATTAATTATGCTAAACAATACACAGATATGCCGTTTATTATCATGTTAGACGAAGACGAAAATGGATACAAGGCAGGACGTTTCTTAAGAGCAGAAGACATAGGAACACAAACAGCACACAGCGATTGGAAACCAGTTGTTTTTGATAAATTGACACAACAATTAACTGTACCAAATGGCACAATGGGTCAACGTTGGGAAGAAGGTAAACAGTGGAATCTTAAATTAGAAAACGAAAATGGTAACAAAATAGAACCCGTTTTAAGTCTTGTAGAAGATGAATATGAATTAAAGCAGATTCAATTTCCGTTCTTTGATAACGAAGGAAACGGTATTTTTGAAAGGCCGATTGCTGTTAAGGAAATAACATTAGCCAACGGTGAACAAAAATACGTTGCTACGGTATATGACCTGATGACGAGTCAATATGGCATACAGCGCTTTGGGCATGAATTAGAAGCAAAGGGATACGAAGATGCCACATCATATTATACGCCTGCTTGGCAAGAAAAAATCACCAGTGTTAAATCAAGCGTAGTAACGCAAGTTGCAAGAGAATTTGCACAAAATGCGATAGATACCAAAGGAAAGTCTATGATTATCATGGGCGCCGGCATTAACCACTGGTTTAATTCAGATACAATTTATCGTTCTATTTTGAACCTTGTATTACTGTGTGGTTGTCAAGGCGTTAATGGCGGCGGTTGGGCGCATTATGTTGGTCAAGAGAAATGTAGACCAATTGAAGGTTGGAATACAATAGCATTTGCAAAAGATTGGCAAGGCCCGCCTCGATTACAAAATGGTACAAGTTGGTTTTATTTCGCTACGGACCAGTGGAAATATGAAGAATCTAATGTAGATAGTATTAAATCTCCGTTGGCAGAGAATATTAAACATCAACATCCGGCAGATTATAACGTATTAGCTGCAAAATTAGGATGGTTACCATCATATCCACAATTTGATAAAAATAGTTTGGCATTTGGTGAAGAAGCTAGAGATAATGGTGAGTTTAATAATGAGGCAATATTAAAAAGGGCCATCGATTCAGTTAAAGCTAGAGAAACTAAATTTGCAATCGAAGACCCTGATTTAAAGAAAAATCATCCAAAAACTTTATTTTTATGGCGCTCAAATTTAATTTCAAGTTCCGCAAAAGGACAAGAATATTTTATGAAACATTTACTTGGAGCTAAATCTGGTTTGATGGCTGAACCTAACGAAGAAGCTAAGCCTGAAGAAATCAAGTGGAGAGATGATACAGAAGGTAAATTAGATTTGCTTATATCATTAGATTTCAGAATGACTGCTACACCTTTATATTCAGATATCATTTTACCGGCTGCAACGTGGTACGAAAAACACGATTTATCGTCTACAGACATGCATCCATTTGTGCATCCATTTAATCCAGCCATCGATCCACTATGGGAGTCTCGCTCAGACTGGGATATTTTTAAAACATTGAGTAAAGCATTATCTGAAACAGCGAAAACCCACTTAAATGGTGTCTATAAAGATGTAATCACAACGCCTTTGGCACATGATACATCGCAAGAAATCTCCAATGTTAATGGCATTGTTAAAGATTGGACTAAAGGTGAAATAGAGGCAGTCCCAGGTAAAACGATGCCCGGGTTTGCAGTGGTTGATAGGGATTATACAAAAATTTATGACAAATTTATTACGGTAGGTCCACTGCTTGAAAAGGCAAAAATAGGTGCGCATGGTGTGAGCTTTACTGTTGCCGAACAATATGAAGAATTAAAAAGTATGGTAGGTACATGGAGCGATGCAGATGCGCGTTCAATCAAGCATGAACGGCCTAGAATAGATACCGCAAGGCGCGCCGCAGATGTAGTGTTAAATCTTTCTTCAGCAACAAATGGCAAATTATCTCAAAAATCTTATGAAGATTTAGAGCAACAAACAGGTATGCCATTGAAAGATATTTCAAGTGAACGTGCTTCTGAAAAAATTTCGTTTTTAAATATTACGGCACAACCTAGAGAAGTTATACCGACAGCGGTTTTCCCGGGTTCTAATAAAAATGGCCAAAGATATTCACCATTTACAACGAATGTAGAACGCTTAGTACCATTTAGAACATTAACTGGAAGACAAAGCTATTACATTGACCATGAAATTTTCCAACAATTTGGCGAGAATTTGCCTGTTTATAAACCAACATTACCGCCGATGGTATTCGGTGCGAGAGACAAGAAAGTGACGATGGATCAAAATACTCTTGTACTACGTTATTTAACACCTCATGGCAAATGGAATATCCACTCCACTTATCAAGATAATCAGCACATGTTGACATTGTTTAGGGGAGGACCAACAGTGTGGATTTCATCTGAAGATGCGAAAGTACATGACATTCTAGATAATGAATGGTTGGAAGTGTATAACCGTAATGGTGTTGTAACAGCTAGAGCAGTAGTATCACATCGTATGCCGAGAGGGACAATGTTTATGTATCACGCACAAGATAAACATATTGAAACACCTGGCTCGCAATTAACGGATACGCGGGGCGGATCGCACAACGCACCTACACGTATACATTTAAAACCAACACAGCTCGTTGGAGGTTATGCTCAGATCAGTTACCACTTTAATTATTACGGGCCGATAGGTAATCAAAGAGATGTTTATGTAGCAGTGAGAAAACTGAAGGAGGTAGACTGGCTTGAAGATTAAAGCACAAATTGCAATGGTATTGAATTTAGATAAATGCATTGGTTGTCATACATGTAGCGTTACATGTAAAAGCACTTGGACTAATCGCCCCGGCGCAGAATATATGTGGTTCAATAACGTTGAAACAAAACCAGGCATTGGGTATCCAAAAAGATGGGAAGATCAGTCACATTATAAAGGTGGTTGGGTTTTAAATAAAAAAGGAAAATTAGAACTCAAGTCTGGTAGTAAATGGGCAAAAATCGCGCTTGGAAAAATATTTTACAATCCAGATATGCCTGTAATCAAAGATTATTATGAGCCGTGGACTTATAATTACGAACATTTAACTACAGCCAAAGCAGGAAATCATTCACCAGTAGCAAAAGCCCACTCTATTATTTCAGGAGATAAATTAGATTTAAAATGGGGGCCAAATTGGGAAGATGATTTAGCTGGAGGACACGTAACAGGTCCCGAAGATCCTAATGTTCAACGTATTGAAGAAGATATTCAATTTAAATTTGATCAAACGTTTATGATGTACTTACCTAGATTATGTGAACATTGCTTAAACCCAAGTTGTGTAGCTTCATGCCCTTCAGGTGCTATGTATAAACGAGATGAAGATGGTATTGTCTTGGTTGACCAAGAAGCGTGTCGCGGTTGGAGATACTGTATGACAGGTTGTCCTTACAAAAAAGTTTATTTTAATTGGAAGACAAATAAAGCTGAAAAATGTACATTTTGTTTCCCACGAATTGAAGCTGGTTTACCAACAGTTTGCTCAGAAACGTGTACAGGACGAATGAGATATTTAGGAGTACTTTTATACGATGCTGATAGAGTTGAAGAAGCAGCTACAACAGAAAATGACCAAGATTTATATGAAAAACAATTAGATTTATTTTTAAACCCATATGATGAAAGCGTGGTTGAACAAGCACAAAAAGATGGCATTTCTATGGAATGGATTGAAGCGGCGCAAAATTCACCTGTCTATAAATTAGCTATTGAATATAAACTCGCATTCCCATTACATCCAGAATACCGCACAATGCCGATGGTTTGGTATTGCCCTCCACTAAGTCCAATTATGAGTTATTTCGAGGGTAAAACGGCGATGGATGCCAATAGAAATCCTGATATGATTTTCCCGGCTATTGAAGAAATGCGTTTACCAATACAATATTTAGCAAGTTTACTTACAGCGGGAAAAACTGAACCAGTCAAAGAAGCACTGCAAAGAATGGCGATGATGAGAAGTTACATGCGCGCCCAAGTTACGAATAAACCATTTGATGAAGATAAGTTACAGAGATTAGGTTTGACCGAACGTCAAACTAAAGATATGTATCGTTTACTTGCTATTGCTAAGCATGAAGATCGATTTGTTATTCCAACTTCTCATAAAGAAGCCTATATGGATACGTACCATGCACAAGGCAGTCAAGGATATGGAGGAGAATATTTTGGTTCAAATTGCGAAGGGTGCGGCGTGCCTGTAGGCACAGCTTCAGAAAAATCGGGGCAAGAGATATATAATGATAATTTCTATGGAGGGATTTTCCGTGATTAATATCGCACAATTTAAATCATTTCAAGAAACACTCGGATATTTCGCTCAACAATTAGATTTTCCTGAAAAATTGACATTACATCCTAAACCATTTGAAAGTATCATTCATCCAGACCATCCAGCTTATCATAACCTTATTATATATCGAGAGCGCATACATGCATATCGTTTTTTAGAGGTTCAACAACTCTATTCTGACACGTTTGATTTTAATAAGAAGGCGCCGTTGTATATGACTTATAATAAATTTGATACTCAAAAAGAACGGGGACAATTATTAGCTAAATTAAAAGTACTATACGAAATGTTTGGTTTGAAAATGGCGGACAATGAGTTATCTGATTTTTTACCACTAATGCTGGAATTTTTATATATTGCACAATGGCAAAATGACCCAAGAGCAAAAAGCAATATTGAGTTTGTCATTATGATTATTGAAGATGGTACGTACGCTATGGCAAATCAATTGGCAGAACAAGATAGCCCTTATTATTATTTGGTTAAAGCTTTAAGAGAAACGCTAAAAGCGTGTATTGAGCCAACAAATGAGGTGAAAGCAAATGTTTAATCAATTCTTATGGGTTATATTTCCTTACCTATGTATCGCTATATTTTTTATTGGACATATTGCAAGATTTAAATTTGATAAGTTTTCATGGACGGCAAAATCGAGTGAATTTATAGAAAAAAAACGCTTGAGGTGGGGGAGCCTCATGTTCCATTTAGGCATTATTCCAGTAGCGGTTGGACACTTTGTTGGTTTAATTATTCCAGCTTCTTGGTTACGAGCGGTTGGCGTTAACGATCATTTATATCATATAGGGGCAGTGTATATTGGTAGTATATTTGGTATAATAACATTGGTAGGTATGTTGTTATTAACTGCACGACGCATCACTCAAAAAAATATTAGAAAGCTCAGTTCAGCTTCAGATATCATTGTTAACCTTTTATTATTACTGATTGTTTGTATGGGGTGTTACGCTACTTTAGTTACTAACGCTGTGACGCCCGATTTTGATTATCGTGCATCCATATCAATTTGGTTCAGAAATTTATTTATCTTTTCACCAGATGCAGCTTTGATGGCAAATGTACCACTCTCATTTAAATTCCATGTGTTGTTAGGATTTACAATTATGGCATTATGGCCATTTACGAGACTAGTTCATGTGTGGAGTGTGCCATTAACATATGTGAGTAGAAGTTATATTATTTATCGTAAACATAAAGTATAAAAGGGGGCCGTATATTGAGTTCATTGCTTTTAAATAAAAAGATTGATTACCAAGCAGCTTTGGATTTAATTAGAACAAGAGAAGGTTTTGACTTTGCGGGATTAGCGTTTTATGAGCAAGAAAATCAAATATCACCTATTAAATGGCATTATGTTTCAGGCAATCTGAATACTAGATATAAACTGATTGTCTTGAGAAAAGGTAAAGGGCTTGCTGGTAATGTTATGAAGACAGGTAAACGTATGATTATTGAAAATGTAGACCAATGTTTATTACCTTCAGAAAAATATAAATATCCGATTGTTTTAACTGAATGTTTAACTGCAATGGTGGCAATCCCTTTATGGTACAACCATAAGGTGTACGGTGTTTTGCTTTTAGGACAGAGAAATAGAAAAAACTTACCTTTAGCGCATGCTACACTTTCAATAAGTGATGTGTTAGGTATTTTTAAAGAAGAAGACTAGGTGATGATAGTGCAAATAAATCAGATGGAAGATATGAGTCAATTATTATTGCAGTATTTTAATAACACAAGAGAAAAGATAGTATTCGTTGATAATGAAGGTAAAGTCATTGCTAAGAATCAAGCTGCAAAAGATATTATTTCCAATGATGAGAACTATCGTGATATGACTCATGTTATATGTAATCGATGTGATGGTTATACAAATGAATTTGATTTACAATCATGCAAAAATTGCTTTCTTGAAGCTGAAGAAGTAGGAAACACAAGTTTTCAGGTTTTTATGAAAACAAATAGAGGTACTGTTGAGCCATTTACTGCTACATACCAAACGATTGATCCAATCAATGACATTAAAGTATTCACTCTACAAAATGTTTCTCCGCAAATTGAGCGTCATGATAAAATGTACCAACGTAAGATGATGCAAAAAACAATTTCTGCACAAGAGAATGAAAGAAAACGTATTTCTAGAGAATTGCATGATAGCGTTGTTCAAGAAATGTTGAATATAGATGTAGAGCTGAGATTATTAAAATATCAGCAAGAAATGGCTGATTTGCTTGAAGATTCAAAACACATCGAAGGGTTGATGTCCAAGCTTATAGATGATATACGCAATTTATCTGTTGAATTAAGACCATCTTCTTTAGATGATTTAGGTTTAGATGCAGCGTTTAAAACATATTTCAAACAAGTTGAATCGAATTATGGAATGAAAATTGTTTATCATTCCAATTTAGATGCCCAACGATTCGATAATGAAATTGAAACGGTTGTTTACCGTGTGGTACAAGAGGCACTATTTAATGCCATTAAGTACGCTAATATCGATAAAGTAGATATTGATTTACATTATAATCATAATAGATTAATTGCTGAAGTTGTTGATAGAGGTAGAGGATTTATTAAAACAGACCAACCACAAGGAACTGGTTTAGGGCTTTATGGCATGCATGAGCGCGCTGAATTAGTTAATGCGGAAGTGAATGTTGATAGCCAAATTGGGAGAGGAACGATTGTGACTTTAGAAGTGCCAATTTAAGGGAGTAAGGAGAAGTTAATTTTGAGAATAGTTATTGCAGATGATCACGCGGTTGTCAGAACAGGGTTTTCTATGATTCTAAACTACCAGGACGATATGGAAGTTGTGGGAACTGCTGCTGATGGTGTAGAAGCATATCAAAAAGTAATGAAACATAAACCGGATGTATTAATGATGGACTTGAGTATGCCCCCAGGAGAATCTGGGCTAATAGCAACCAGTAAAATAGCTGAAAGTTTCCCTGATACAAAAATCTTAATATTAACAATGTATGATGATGAAGAATACTTATTTCATGTATTAAAAAATGGAGCAAAAGGTTATATTTTAAAAAATGCTCCAGATGAGCAGCTCATTTTAGCAATTAGAACTGTTTATAAAGGTGAGACATATGTAGATATGAAACTAACCACTTCTCTTGTAAATGAATTTATTAGTAATACTTCACAAGATATAGCTTCAACATCAGATCCTTTTAAAATTTTATCTAAAAGAGAAATTGAAATATTACCTTTGATTGCAAAAGGCTATGGTAATAAAGAAATAGCAGAACAATTATTTGTATCGGTCAAAACAGTAGAAGCGCATAAGACACATATTATGCAAAAATTGGAACTAAAATCGAAACCTGAATTAGTAGCATATGCGATGAAGAAAAAACTAGTTGATTTTTAGTTTATTAGATAATATATTCATGTAAAACCATAACGCCGAGAATAGGACAGAAATCACATGTTTTTTAATGACTTCATTGTCTCCTCTAAGGATTGGTTAGAACTATACATTTGCGTAAACGCGTTGTATAGGCTAACACACATATGCCATCAGTAATGTTAATTTAATCCATTGATAAGTGATGCTTCATAAAAAAGCATGGACCCAAACGGGTCTTTTTTTATATAAAAGCCTTAGGTTAAGTAGACGATATGAACTAAAGTTTATGCATATAAGGGTGATTTTACAAACTATTTATAATCAATTCATGAATATAGAAATAGGGGGAATTTGACAAAAGTTAAGGGATAATCCTTATGTTTATTTTTTCACAAAGATTTTACACTAACTATATAGCTAGTATTCTACGATGTTAAAAATTTTAAAAACTCAAATGTTACACCAGTTTTACCTTTCATAGTTAATTCCTTAATACTTAATAATGAAATACATGATTATTGTAGGCCATTTGTAGAATACTAGTGTTTTAATTAAAAAACGTAAATGTAGGTGAATGTAATGAACAAAGCAAGTGGCGGTTTTCAATTAACTTTACAATCTTTAAGTTTAGTCGTGGGGTTCATGGCATGGAGTATTATCGCACCGTTAATACCTTTTATTTCACAAGACGTTAATATATCTGGGAATCAACTCTCTATTATATTAGCAATACCTGTTATACTCGGTTCTATTTTAAGAGTACCGTTTGGTTATTTAACAAATGTCATAGGTGCTAAATGGGTCTTTTTCTGTAGCTTTATTATTTTATTATTTCCAATTTATTTTTTAAGTCAAGCTCAAACAACAGGGATGTTAATGACTTCAGGATTCTTTCTAGGCGTCGGTGGCGCTGTGTTTTCGGTTGGTGTTACATCTATCCCTAAATACTTCCCTAAAGAACGCGTCGGCTTAGCAAATGGTATATATGGTATGGGTAATATTGGGACTGCAATTTCATCATTTTTGGCACCACCTATAGCTTCAATCATTGGTTGGCAAACGACGGTGAGAAGTTATTTAGTCGTAATCGCTTTATTTGCAGTTTTAATGTTTTTATTTGGAGATGCAAAAGAGAAAAAGGTTAAAGTGCCTTTAATTGAACAATCTAAACGTCTGTTTAAAGATTTGAAATTATATTATTTATTACTTTGGTATTTTATTACTTTTGGCGCTTTTGTGGCATTTGGATTATTTTTACCTAATTATCTTGTACAAGACTTTGGTATTAGCGAAGTAGATGCTGGTCTACGGTCGGGCGTATTTATAGCATTAGCAACATTTTTAAGGCCTTTGGGAGGGATATTAGGAGACAAATTTAATGCCGTTATATTATTGATGATTGATTTTTCTTTGATGATTGTGGGCGCAATTATTTTAGGCATCTCAAATCATATTCTGTTATTTACAATTGGTTGTTTACTCATTAGTATTTGTGCTGGGTTAGGCAATGGGCTTATCTTTAAACTTGTACCGTTTTACTTTAGTAATGAGGCTGGTTCTGCAAATGGTATTGTTTCTATGATGGGGGGCTTAGGTGGCTTTTTCCCACCTATTGTTATATCTTATGTAACGATGATGACAGGAACAAGTCATTTGGCTTTTATATTGTTAGCTATATTTGGAACGATTGCTTTGTTAACAATGATGCATATGTTGAAAAGAAACAAGGTAAGCACTGTTTAATATAATAATATAGTCAAATAGTTAACTATTCATTAATAGTAGTTGTTTTATTTAGATTACTTTATAAATAGCTAGAAAGTAATACAAATAAAAAAGCAACGCTTGATTTTAAAGCGTTGCCTTTTTTAGATGGATTAATCTATTTGAATGTTAGAAGATGAGGATTCTTCTTTCTCTTTTTTAGGTAGTGTAACATTTAACATACCGTTTTCATACGCAGCTTTAATACCATTTTCATCAACATTATCAAATTGGTATTGTCGTTTTACATCACTATAGCTACGTTCTTGATGGATAATACGTCCATTTTCATCTTCTTTGTTATTTTCGAAGGTTTGTTTACCTTCAATTGTTAAAATATTATCTTCAAATTGTAAATTAATATTTTCTTTTTTCATTCCTGGTAATTCAGCTTCTACTACGTAAGCGTCTTCTAATTCTTTAACATCCGTTTTAATATTGCTACTGCCTGGGAATTGATCGAAGATTTGACGTCCAAAATCTTTGAAAAAATCGCTAGGGTTCACATCGAAAAATGAATTATCAAAAGGTCTCATATTGAAAGCCATAAAAACATCTCTCCTTCAATTTAATTATATTTAGTTTATAATTTAGTCAATATTAATTTGTGTTTTTGTGTGATTAATTGGTAATTCAACACTTAAAATACCATCTTCCATTGTTGCTTTGATATTTTCTTTATCTACATTTTTAAATATAAATTGTCTACTTTGTTCATTTGAATTGCGCTCTCTAATCAAGTATTGATCTTGGTTTTCGGTTGTAGTAGAAGTTTGTGTTACGCGAATCGTTAATGTTTTATCTTCAAATTGAATAGTGACATCGTCTTTGCTATAACCAGGGAGTTCAGCTATGACTTGATATGCACCATTTGATTCATACACATCTACTTTAAAATCATGATGCTCAGTTAGTAAACTTTCAATTATATCTGTTGGAAAATTTTGAGTGTTTTGCATCATCTTTTCACCTCTCCTTTAACCTTATATTCATATTATAATACAATAGTCAAAGAAAGTCAAAGTCAAAGCATGAAAGTTAAAAGTAATTTATATTTCAATTTCATCATAGTGTAATGGAAGGATATTCGCAAAATATTGAAAGTATTATATTTAAATGACTTATTAAAAAAATAGAGGCAAGTATAAGTTCAAATGAGATGTATGATTTATAACATCCAAACTTTTCTTTGCCTCTTTATATATTAAAGTTCTTTATTAAAATTTTTATTTACGAAGTTTTGTAGAGTTTCTTTTAAGTGAATAGCTTCTTCAATATCCATATCGAATTCACTAAAAACTTTTCTAGAAACATGGGATAATGCCTCTTGAATTTCAGCACCTTGGTCTGTAAGTGCGATTTGTAAATTACGTTCATCATCAATCTCACGTGTTCTACTAACATATCCTTTCTTCTCTAATTTTTTTAGTAAAGGTGTTAGTGTCCCTGAGTCAAGATAAACACGTTGACCAAGTGTTTTAATGTTTATCTTTTCATCATTTTTTATAGCGAGCATAACAATATAGCCAGTGTATGTTAAATCATACTCTTTTAAATAGGTAGTATATTTTTTTATAATTTCTTTAGAAGAAACATAAAAAAGAAAGCACAGTTGTTTTTCTAAGTAGCTAATTTTTTCCTCCATTTAATCACCCCTTTTGAAATTTAACCTTATTATGAACCACGAACATTGTCAAGGAACTGTTGTGCACCTTATTCATAATATTTTTATACTATTATTTAAGTATTATCTGAGTAGACATATTGAATATTGCTTATTTAAAAGAAATTCAACCTTAATACAAGTACATACCATCTGAAAAATTAAAACAAAAATGTACGTTTATTCGTTGTTTGAAATAAATCTAATCACTTATTAAAGTCATAATTTAAGAACATTTTGTTACAAAAAGATATAATACTTTATAAATGATTTATTATCATTCATAATATGAATATTATGTATTTTAACAAAAAGTTGATGGGTTTAATGGTGAATGAAAAAATATTTAATTGATTGTTTTTATTAAAAGGAGATTAAAGATGAAGACGTTTTTAAAAATTTTAGGACTATTGGTGCTTTCATTGGTTTTAGCAGTGGCATTTTTCTTCGGTTTAAGGACGTATCAAGGCCACAAAAATTTGGAATTAGTTGATAATTATATGGATGAAACGCATTTAACAGAAAAAATCCAATCTGAAAAAACCTTATATAGTGCTAAAAAAGGATTGTATTATAAGGAAGTTAAATTCAAAGATGATTCAGAACATACTTATGTTGTGCAACCAGTTAGCACATTTAAGGGGATATTAGTACAAGGTTTTGATGAAGAAACTAAGAAAAATGTAAAAGATGCAAAACATAATACGTTTAAAGAGAAATATAAACCTAAAGATTAAAAAGTTATTTGTTTAATGATGTTATCATTTTATTGATTAGAGCAAAAGCAATATAAAGTTGGCTGATTCCTTATTTATATAGGGTGTCAGCCATTTTTTATTAATGAGAGGTAAATATATTAAGTGAAAAGTAAAAGTGAATCTAATAGTTTACTTTTATAGTTTATTTTTAATATTAATATGTA
>FLSG01003548.1_pt1 | contig 152180 bp, 160 predicted proteins | sample 1550511 | NCBI WGS metagenome assembly FLSG01 (sample SAMEA4031768, study PRJEB14383) | metagenome | biome: human; feature: oral; material: saliva | place: Philippines | collected 2014
TATAATAAATCTATTTAGTATTTAATAATATAAAAACATAGTATGCGTTTATGAATTAAATATAATCAGTCACAGTAACCTTGACTGATTATATTTAATTTGTAAAAAACGCTTGAATCATTTTACGTTGAAGGAAGTTTTAAAATGAATAATAACCAGTCATATTTATTAGAATTGCATAAACAAAATGCTGAACCGATTGAAATGCTTAGGCAATACGCCGAAGCAAATCAAGTTCCTATTGTTGATAGGCTTACATTAGAAATGATAAAACAGCTTATTCGATTACATAAACCACAGCGCATTTTAGAAATTGGTACTGCTATTGCATATAGCAGTATGCAGTTCGCTTCTGTTTCTAATAAAATTAAAGTTACTACAATTGAGCGTAATAGTGAAATGCAATTAAAAGCTAAAGAAAACATTATAAAATTTGGATATGGAGAACAAATTGAATTGGTGGAAGAAGATGCACTAGAAGCATTTGACAACATTAAACACCTTTCATTTGATATGATTTTTATTGATGCTGCGAAAGCACAATCCAAAAAATTCTTTACGCTTTACGCCCCTTTATTGAAAGAGGGCGGCGTTATTGTCACTGATAATGTGCTGTATCATGGTTTTGTTTCAGACATTTCAGTAGTACGAAGTAGAAATGTAAAGCAGATGGTAAAAAAAGTGCAACAGTATAACGAATGGCTTATGGTTCAACCTGACTTTACTACTAATTTCTTAAATATGGATGATGGGTTAGCTATTTCAATTAAAGGAGAATCAAAATGACAGAACTATTAGTGACACCTAAATCTGTTAAACACATTGAAGTATTAATTGAAAAAGGCGCAGATGCTTTCGTCATTGGGGAACAAAAATTTGGCCTAAGGTTAGCTGGAGAATTTAAAAAAGAAGCTATGAAAGAAGCAGTAGAATTAATACATAGTCACGGAAAAAAGGTCTACGCAGCAGTTAATGGTATCTTTCACAATTACCATTTAAACGCAGTAGAAGCATATATCAACTTTTTGCATGAAATTAGAGTCGATCGTATTATTTTTGGAGATCCTGCAGTGGTTATGTATGTCAAAGAACAAGAAAACCCAATACCACTAAATTGGGATGCAGAAGCATTAGTGACGAATTATTTTCAATGTAATTATTGGGGAAGAAAAGGTGCAAAACGTGCGCAACTAGCCAGAGAACTTAGTTTAGATGAAATTTTAAATATTAAAAAACATGCCGATGTTGAAATTGAAGTTCAAGTACACGGCATGACTTGCATGTTCCAATCTAAACGCATGCTTTTAGGTAATTACTTTACTTTCCAAGAACGTCAAATGAAAATTCAAAGAAACAAAGAAGCGAATGAATTATTATTATATGATGCAGAACGTGATAATAAATATCCAGTTTTTGAAGATTATAATGGGACACATATTATGTCTCCGAATGATATATGTTTGATTGAAGAATTAGAACCCCTTTTAGCAAATGGTATAGATGCATTAAAAATCGATGGTGTATTACAAACGGAAACATATATCAATGTTTGTACAGAGCAATATAGAGAAGCTATTGATTTATACAATGAAGATCCAGAAGCTTATGAGGATGAAAAATTTATGCTTGTCGATCCTATTGAAGCGATACAACCAGAACACCGTCCATTTGATGAAGGTTTCTTATATAAACAAACTGTATATTAAGGGAGGTATATGAGGATGAAAATCTTAGAAGAAGTTGTAGAAAAAAGCAAAAATAAAATGAAAAAACCTGAGCTTCTTGCCCCCGCTGGTAATTTAGAAAAACTAAAAATAGCTGTTCATTATGGTGCTGATGCTGTATTTTTAGGTGGGCAAGCGTACGGTTTGAGATCTAACGCTGACAATTTTACCATGGAAGAAATAGTTGAAGGCGTATCATTCGCAAACCAATATGGAGCCAAAATATATGTAACTACGAATATTATTGCTCATGATGAAAATATAGAGGGATTAGATCAATATTTACAAGATTTAGAGTCAACTGGTGCTACCGGCATCATTGTAGCGGATCCGCTGATCATTGAAACATGTAAACGTGTCGCGCCTAAATTAGAAATACATCTATCTACACAACAATCACTTTCGAATTATAAAGCTGTTGAATTTTGGAAACAGGAAGGCTTGGATCGTGTTGTCTTAGCTCGTGAAACAGGTGCTATGGAAATGAGAGAAATGAAAGAGAAAGTTGATATTGAAATTGAATCTTTTATACATGGTGCAATGTGTATTGCTTATTCTGGAAGATGTACTTTAAGTAATCATATGACAGCACGTGATTCTAACAGAGGCGGGTGTTGTCAAAGTTGTCGCTGGGATTATGATTTATTAGAAGTAGATGAAGATGGCGAGTTAGATTTGTATTACGATGAGAATGAAGCCACACCATTTGCAATGAGTCCAAAAGATTTGAAATTGATTGAGTCCATCCCTAAAATGATGGATATTGGTGTAGATTCGCTTAAAATTGAAGGACGAATGAAGTCAATACATTATATCGCTACAGTAGTCTCAGTATATAGAAAAGTGATAGATGCATACGCTGAAGATCCAGATAACTTTAAAATTCAGCCTGAATGGTTAATTGAGTTAGACAAATGCGCTAATAGAGACACCGCGCCTGCATTTATAGAGGGGACGCCAGGTTATGAAGAGCAAATGTATGGTCAACAAAATAAAAAAAACGCTGCATACGATTTCTGTGGATTAGTTTTGGATTATGACAAGATTTCGAAAATAGCTACTATACAGCAACGAAATAAATTTGAACCTGGGCAAGAAATAGAGTTTTTTGGTCCTGAAATTAATACATTTAGACAAGTTGTTGAGACTATTTATGATGAAGAAGGTAATGAACTTGATGCTGCACGGCACCCATTACAAATCGTGCAAATTAAAGTTGACCATCCAATTTATACCAACAACATGATGAGAAAGGAAATTGGATAATGAAAGGTACGACAATAATTGGAATTGCTGGTGGTTCAGGTTCAGGTAAAACCTCAGTAACTAACGAAATAATGAAAAATTTAGAAGGTCATAGTGTTGCATTATTAGCGCAAGACTATTATTATAAGGACCAATCCCATTTAAGTTTTGAAGAACGTTTAGAAACGAATTATGACCATCCATTTGCTTTTGATAATGATTTATTAATTGAAAATTTAAACGATTTGAGAAACGGTAAGCAGATTGAAGTGCCCACTTATGATTATACAAATCATACTCGAAGCGATGAAACGATTGCATTTAAACCAAAAGATGTTATTATCGTAGAAGGTATATTTGCGCTTGAAAATAAAATGTTAAGAGATTTAATGGATGTTAAGATTTATGTTGATACGGACGCAGATTTACGAATCTTGCGACGCTTGCTTCGTGATACTGAAGAAAGAGGACGTACAATGGATTCGGTAATCAATCAATATCTAAATGTAGTTCGACCAATGCACAACCAATTTATCGAACCTACTAAAAGATATGCGGATATTATTATCCCAGAAGGTGGAAGTAATAAAGTGGCTATCGATATAATGACAACAAAAATCCAAACATTAGTTAGTACACAATAGTATTTTAGTAAAGGAAGATGACAAATATGGAAAACCAAAAACAATACCCAATGACTCAAGAGGGTTTTGAAAAATTAGAAAACGAATTAGAAGAATTAAAAACTGTAAAAAGACCAGAAGTCGTTGAAAAAATAAAAGTAGCACGCTCATTTGGTGATTTATCTGAGAACTCCGAGTATGATGCTGCTAAAGATGAACAAGGATTTATTGAACAAGATATACAGAGAATTGAACACATGTTACGTAATGCGCTAATCATCGAAGACACAGGAGACAATAATCAAGTACAAATTGGTAAAACCGTAACATTTGTTGAATTACCTGGTGACGACGAGGAAGAATATCAAATCGTTGGGTCAGCAGAATCTGATGCATTTAATGGTAAGATTTCAAATGAATCACCTATGGCACAAAGTTTAATTGGTAAAAAATTAAATGAAGAAGTACGTGTGCCACTACCAAATGGTGCTGAAATTAACGTAAAAATTGTAAACATTAAATAATTGTAACTAATCCCCTTAACTTATTGAGTTAGGGGGATTTTACACTTTCAATATAAAAATATATACTTATTGGCGACTATTTGATAAATTAATATCATTCAAAAAAATATCGGAAAATTAAGACTACTTTGTAAGATGACATGTGAATTAATAAGTCATTTATGATTGTAGTTTATTATCAACAATTATAACTATTTTTTATTAAACATAAATTAAGTATAAATGATATAATACTAATATTGCGTGTTTAATAATCTTTGTTTTAAGGTTTAATTGTGCGTAATATAAAAGGGGGCGCAATAGTGGAATATAAATTGATTAATGAAGAAACAATTATGATTTATTTTGAACAACAGATTGATCCTGCAACATTTAAAAAAGTTCAAAAAGTTGAAAAATATATAAAAGAACAACAGCATAAAGCAATTATTGAAATTATCCCTTCTTATTGTTCTATAATGTTACATATTGATATTACAAAGCAAAAATTAATAGATATAGTTAATCAGTTGAATTTAGAACAATTAAATCAAATTGATTTGGATGACCAACCAAAAAACATAAAAACAATCAGTTTGCCAGTTTTATACGATGGTGAATATGGGCCAGATATTCAAGAGGTAGCAACACATAATCAATTATCTGTAGAAGAAGTCATCCATTTACATACAAAAGATGCTTATTTAATTTATATGTTAGGGTTTATGCCAGGTTTCCCTTTTTTGGGTGGGCTAAATTCCCAACTACACACACCTAGACGACAAGAACCTAGAACGCATATTCCTGCTGGTTCTGTTGGTATTGCAAATAATCAAACTGGATTATACCCTAAACAATCGCCAGGAGGATGGCAAATTATAGGCCGCACACCTATTACTGTATTTGATATTTTTAGAACGCCTATGTGTTTATATAAATCTGGAGATTATATAAAGTTTTATTCTATAGATGAAACAACATTTGAACAGATTATTGCTGAACAACAAGGTGAATTTGATATTGAAAAGTGGGTGAAAGTTCAATATGAGCATTAAAATTTTAACTCCAGGTTTATTTAGTACCATTCAAGATTTAGGGAGAATTGGTTATCAAGATCAAGGTTTTTCTTCTGCAGGCGTGTTAGATAACTATGCTTATAGAATGGGTCAAATATTAATTGGGAATAGGGGACCAGCCATTGAATGTACTATTATTGGCCCAACAGTTGAATTTTTGGAAGACAATACATTTGTACTTACAGGCGCTAAATTTAAGGCGACATTAAATGATACATTCATTGATGGATCGACAGTTATAGCGGTGAAAAAAGGCGATGTTTTAAAAGTTGGACAAGTAAACGAAGGTGCACGAGGGTATTTATTATTTGGTAAACCATTAGATATATCTAAAGTTGCAGATAGTTTTTCAACACATACGCGTAGTCAAATTGGTGGCTTTAAAGGACGTGCTTTAAAATCTGGTGATTTAATTGGATGTCTTTATAATACATCATATAAGGAAAGACTAGGTATTAGTTTACCTTTTAATTTAGCAAAAAATAATAATAAACCTATTCAAATTATCGAGGGGCCACAAATTGATCATTTTAGTAAAGAGGCGCAACAAAAATTAGTATCTAAAAATTTCGAAATATCAGAAAAATCAGATCGCATGGGATATCGTTTACAAGGAGAAAACATACCACCTATAGGATCGGCTGATATTATATCGGAACCAGTTGCATTAGGAAGTATCCAAGTCCCAAACGATGGCAATCCAATTATTTTATTAAATGATAAACAAACAGTTGGTGGTTATACAAAAATCGCAACAGTTTGTGCATCAGATTTGCATAGATTAGCTCAAATGCAACCTAATGAGATAATTCGTTTTGAATGGACTACAGTCGAAACAGCAGTAACCAAATTAGAACAACAAGAAAAAGATTTTAACGACAAAATAGAAAATTTACTTAATCAACCCATATTCGATGTTGCTCAAATGAGAAACACATCAGCACGTATTAATAAATTATTGAAAGGGGAATTATGATGAACTTTGATAAACTAGAGCAATTAATTCAATTAGTAAAAGATAATGGAGTAAAGAAATTTAATTATAAAGATTATGAAAACGAAATTTCTATAGATTTCACAGATAATACTTTTAATGGCGGGCAAACGCAACAAAATGCAGTCGCAAATCATACTTCAAATTCTGATCAACAAAGTGTTTCAAATGAAGTGAAATCAAATCAAGTTGTTAAATCACCTATGGTTGGTACATTTTATTTACAGGATGAAAAAGAATTATCAGAGCCGTTAATTAAAGAAGGCGACGAAATTAAAGAAGGCGACGTCATTGGCTATATAGAAGCAATGAAAGTGATGAACGAGGTCAAAAGTGATGTGAGTGGTGTAGTAGAATCCATACTTATTAGCCACGGTTCAAGCGTGGAATACGACCAAACAATTATAACAGTAAAATAAGATTGAATAGGGGGTATTTGTATTGTACCGTTGTTTAATTGCAAATAGAGGAGAAATTGCGGTAAGAATCATTCGGGCCTGCAGAGAAATGGATATTGAAACGGTTGCAATTTACGCTTTAGGTGATGAATCAAGTCTTCATGTAAGTTTAGCTGATCAAGCGGTTTGCATTGGTGATGCAAATCCATTAGATAGTTACTTAAATCAAGAGAGGATTATTAGCGCAGCCAAAATAACTGGCGCGAATGCGATTCATCCAGGGTACGGGTTTTTATCAGAAAGTGCATCCTTTGCTAAAAACGTAGAACAAAACAATATTCATTTTATAGGGCCAACTGATACGACCATGGAATTAATGGGAGATAAAATTACAGCTCGGCAAACAGTAGACCGGGCTGGCGTGCCAATCATACCAGGTTCAACAGCTGCTGTAGAATCGGTGGAAGCAGTTAAAGAAATCGCAAATGATATTGGTTATCCACTTGTGTTAAAAGCTGCTAGCGGTGGTGGAGGAAAAGGTATAAGAATTGTTAAAACTGAAGAAAATTTGGAAAAAGCTTTTAAAGAAGCAAAGAATGAAGGTAAAAAATATTTTGATGATGATCGTGTGTATGTAGAAACATTTATACCTGTAGCTAAACACGTAGAAGTTCAAGTACTTGGAGATGGCTACGATAATTACATACATTTAGGAGAGCGTGATTGTTCAGTACAACGCAAAAATCAAAAATTAATTGAGGAATCACCTTGTGCTGCGTTATCTGAAGCAATGAGGGCTTCTATGTGTAATGATGCTGTAAAAGTAGCTAGAGCATCCAATTATAGAAGTGCAGGTACAATCGAATATTTAGTGACAGATGACGCTTATTATTTCATTGAAATGAACGCACGCATCCAAGTAGAACATACTGTTACGGAAATGAGATCAAATCGTGATTTATTACAAGCACAACTTTATTTAATGAAGCATGGTGCATTGCCATTTACGCAAGAAGATATTTTATTTGATGGTCACGTGATTGAAGCGAGAATCAATGCTGAAAACCCTCAGAAACAATTTCAACCTTCTCCAGGAAAAGTAAAAGCACTACATTTGCCACAGGGATTTAATGTTCGTATTGATAGTTTGCTTTATCAAGGTTATACTGTTTCTCCAAACTACGATTCACTAGTGGCAAAAGTGATTGTGAAAGCATCAAATCGAGCATTAGCTATTAAAAAATTGAAAGTTACATTAGATGAAATGGTTATAGATGGATTTACAACCACAGCTGACTTTTTATATGCTGTTTTATCGTATCCACTATACGCAGATGGTGATGCTAATGAAGTCGATATTAAATTCTTAGATAGACATAAGATTATCAAGGAGGAATCATAATGAAAGTCGATTTAAACTGTGATTTAGGTGAAGCTTTTGGAAATTATTCTTTTGGCGGGGATGAGCAAATCATTCCGCTAATTACCTCAGCTAATATTGCTTGTGGGTTTCATGCAGGTGATCAACATGTCATGCATCAAACTGTAAAATTAGCTAAATCAAATGAGATTGGTATAGGAGCACATCCAGGTCTGCCAGATTTACAAGGATTTGGACGCAGAAACATGGATTTATCGCCTGATGAGATTTATGATATTGTAATTTATCAGCTTGGTGCTTTAAGTGGTTTTTGTAACATTCATGAGGTTAAGATAAATCACGTAAAACCACATGGAGCACTTTACCAAATGGGGGCACGTAATAAATCAATTGCTCATGCTATTGCGCAAGCGGTATACGATTTTGATCAATCGTTAATTTATGTAGGATTATCCAATACGTTACTTATTTCAGAAGCCCAGGCCATAGGATTAACGACCGCTTCAGAAGTATTTGCTGACAGACGTTATGAAGATGATGGTCAATTAGTGAGCAGAAAGGAAAATGATGCCCTCATTACGGATACAGAAGAAGCGATTGAACAAGTTGTTAAAATGGTGAAATCACAAAGCGTCATGACTAAAAATAACAAAGAAATAGATATTCAAGCAGATACGATTTGTGTTCATGGAGATGGTGAACATGCATTAGAATTTGTTACAAAAATAAGAGAGAGACTATCGAAAGAAGGCGTTTCTATAACAAAGCTGGGAGGCTAATACATGGGAGATAAATTAAAAACAGAACCAAAGGATTTTGAGTTTACAAAAAATCATAAAAGATTGTTATTAGGTTCTGTATTTTTAATGGCAACATCAGCAATAGGACCTGCGTTTTTAACGCAAACAGCAGTATTTACTGCTCAGTTTACTTCAAGTTTTGCTTTTGCAATTTTACTATCAATATTAATTGATATAGGGGCGCAAATTAATATTTGGAGAGTATTGGTAGTTACAGGTAAACGTGGTCAAGAAGTAGCGAATGAAATATTTAACGGGCTTGGCACATTTATTTCATTGCTGATTGCCATTGGTGGACTTGCATTTAATATTGGTAATATTGCTGGTGCAGGATTAGGGTTAAATGCCATTTTTGGTTTAGACGTTAAAATAGGAGCAGCTATCACAGCTGTATTAGCCATACTTATTTTTGTAAGTAAAAGTGGTCAAAAAATCATGGATGTTGTCACTATGTTTTTAGGTATACTTATGATTGTAGTAGTTGCATTTGTTATGTTTAAAGCAAATCCACCTTATGCTGAAGCGGCTAAACATCTGGTGATGCCAGAGCAACCATTAGCGCTTGTTTTACCAATTATTACATTGGTTGGTGGAACTGTAGGTGGTTATATTACATTTGCTGGCGCACATAGAATTTTAGATTCAGGCATAAAAGGTAAACATTACTTACCGTTTGTAAACAAAGCAGCTATTTCGGGGATATTAACAACTGGCGTGCTAAGAGCATTATTATTTCTAGCTGTACTTGGAGTAGTTGTAACAGGGGTAACTTTAAATTCTACAAACCCACCAGCATCTGTATTTGAACATGTGCTCGGGCCGATAGGTAAAAACATATTCGGCATTGTATTATTTGCGGCAGCGATGTCTTCTGTGATTGGATCCGCTTATACAAGCGCAACATTTTTAAAGACGATGCATAAATCTATTTACAATAAAACAAATATAATAGTAATTACATTTATCGTTGTATCCACATTGGTGTTCTTATTCTTAGGTAAACCAGTTACACTATTGATTGTTGCTGGTGCTTTAAATGGTTTAATATTACCAATAATATTAACTACCATACTAATTGCTAGTAAACGAAAATCAATCGTTGGAGATTACCATCACCCCGCCTGGATGCTCTGGTTTGGTATTTTAGCTGTTATAGTCACTGTTGTTACAGGCGTTTATTCGTTACAAGGTTTAACACAATTAATGGGCAGTTAAAAATTATAATAGTTACTGTATAAACATTCTCTAGTTCTTAATCTAAACATTAATGGACTTGAGAATGTTTATTTGTTTAATACAAAAATTTACTTTACTAGCTTCACTTAAATAAGTGTCGAGGAAAAAGCATTAAACATACGAAGCGTAATGAGGAGTTAAAATATTAAAATGCCTCTGTATAAATCTGAAAATTGGTTTAATATTTTAGTATAATTATTATTCAATCGTCGAGGTATCGCTTTAAATGTGGTAGAATAACTAAGGTTAGGATTTTAAAATGAGGTGAATTATAATGATAGGTATTATAGGTGCTATGGAAGAGGAAGTAGCAATCCTTAAAGATAAACTCGTAAATTTAGAAGAAATTAATATTGCACATGTTTATTTTTATAAAGGCTATTTAAATGATAAAGAAGTTGTTTTAACTCAAAGTGGAATCGGTAAAGTTAATGTAGCCATTTCAACAACATTATTAATTGAAAAATTCAGACCGCGATTGATTATAAATACGGGGTCAGCAGGTGCTTTAGATAAGTCATTAAATGTAGGTGATGTCATTGTAAGTGATATGGTTGCTTATCATGACGCTGATGCTAGAGCATTTGGATATCAGTTAGGGCAAATTCCTCAAATGCCAGCACAATTTATAGCGGATAAATCATTAGTTCATAAAGCAACACAAGTGATAACTGATCAACAATTGATAGCTAAAACAGGTCTTATCGTAAGTGGTGATAGCTTTATTGGAACGAGTCGTCAACGAATGGAAATTAAGACAAACTTCCCTCAAGCAATGGCTGCCGAGATGGAAGCAACGGCAATCGCACAAACATGCTATCAATTCAATTTACCATTTATTATCACACGTGCCATATCAGATTTAGCAGATGGAGATGCTGGTATTACATTTGATGAATTTTTAGACAAAGCTGCGAAATCATCTAGTAAAACCGTAGAAGCGTTAATTAAAATGATATAAAAAGGTGAATAGATAATGGGTATGATAAAGAAATATTTTATGCCAAATGAATACGTGCAATCTATTTTTCAAATAGACATAGATAAACTTGCAGAATCTGGTGTAAAAGGTATAGTAACTGATTTAGATAATACACTTGTTGGGTGGGACGTTGCTGACCCGACAGAAGCAGTTAAAAACTGGTTTGAAGAAGCGAAACAAAGAGGTATTACCATTACAATTGTTTCTAATAACAGTGAAAAAAGAGTTGGCAGTTTTTCAAAATCTTTAAAAGTCGATTATATATTTAAAGCAAAAAAACCAAGAGGCCGTGCATTTAATCGTGCGATGACCTCTATGGATTTAAAACCATCTGAAGTTGTAGTCATAGGAGACCAAATGTTAACGGATGTGTTTGGTGGCAATCGACGTGGTCTGTTTACAATTATGGTGGTGCCTGTTAAGCAAACAGATGGTTTTATAACTAAATTTAATCGACTAATAGAGCGACGTTTATTACAGCACTTTAGAAAAAAAGGCTATATCAAGTGGGAGGAAAACTGATTGAGTGAGACGGAATTATTAAAATGTATTGGTTGCGGTGCGCCATTACAATCTGAAGATTCAGACGCGCCAGGTTATGTGCCGGAACACAATTTGTTTCGTGAAGATGTAATATGTAAACGGTGTTTTAGGTTGAAAAATTATAACGAAGTTCAAGATGTCGGATTAGATAGTGAAGATTTTTTAAATCTACTGAATGGATTAAGTGAGAAAAAAGGCATAATCGTAAATGTCGTAGATGTTTTTGACTTTGAGGGCTCTTTTATTAATGCTATAAAACGAATCGTTGGAAATAAAAAAATTATTTTAGTAGCTAACAAAATAGATTTATTACCAAAACAAATCAATAAACGTCGTGTAAAAGAATGGTTAAAAAGAACGGCGAAAAAATATGGACTTGAAGCCGAAGACGTAGTGCTCATATCTGCAGAAAAAAATGAAGGCATTGAAAATTTATTAGAGTCTATTGATCGCATTCGAAACCATGAAGATGTATATATTGTAGGCACGACAAATGTAGGGAAATCGACTTTAATTAATAAATTAATAGAACGTAGTGTAGGAGAAAAGGATGTTGTGACGACATCAAGGTTTCCTGGTACAACGTTAGATATGATTGACATACCATTAGATGAAACAACTTTCATGTATGATACACCAGGTGTAATCCAAGATCACCAAATGACGCATTTAGTTTCAGAAGATGAACTTAAAGTTGTCATACCTAAAAAAGAGATTAAGCAACGAATTTACCAACTTAACGAAGGGCAAACTTTATTTTTTGGTGGTCTTGCACGTATTGATTATATAAGTGGAGGGAAACGTCCATTAATTTGTTATTTTTCAAATGAATTAAACATTCACAGAACTAAAACAGAAAACGCTAATGAACTATGGCGCAATCAATTAGGCTCGCTCTTAGCGCCACCTCATAATCCTGAGAACTTTGACTTAAAAGATGTTAAAGCCGTAAGATTAGAAACAGGTAAAGAAAAAAGAGATGTCATGATTTCTGGTTTAGGTTTCATCACAATAGATGCAGGTGCAAAAGTGATTGTTCGAGTGCCTAAAAATGTTGATGTTATTTTAAGAAATTCAATTATGTAAGGTGTGTTAAATATGAAATTTGCAGTAATTGGCAACCCTATTGATCATTCGTTATCGCCTGCAATGCATAACGCTAATTTTAAAGCATTAGATTACCATGCAACGTACGAAGCTATTAATATCTCTGAAAAAGATTTCCATCTTATAAAGGAAATTACTTCAGAAAAAGATTTATCTGGTTTTAATGTTACCATTCCTCATAAAGAGCGTATTATACCTTTCCTAGATGAAATTGACGAACAGTCTGAAACTGTTGGCGCCGTTAATACAGTTAAAATTAGAAATGGTAAATGGATTGGCTATAATACAGATGGCATTGGCTATGTCAAAGGGTTACAGCAAGTTTATCCAGATTTAAACAATGCATATATACTAATCTTGGGAGCAGGCGGAGCAAGTAAAGGTATTGCTAATGAATTAACTAAGTATGTAAAGCCTAAACTTACTATAGCGAATAGATCGATGAATAGATTTGAACAGTGGAATTTAAATGTTAATAAAGTTCATTTATCAGAAGCTGAAGTGGCATTATCAGAATTTGATATTATTATTAATACGACGCCTGCTGGTATGAATACAAATCAAGAAATTCCAATTAGTTTAAAAAATTTAGAACCTGATACATTAATAAGTGACATTGTGTATGTCCCATTTAAGACGCCCATTTTACAACAAGCTGAAGCGCAAGGTAATCCGGTCTATAATGGCTTAGACATGTTTATTTATCAAGGAGCCGAAAGCTTTAAAATATGGACGGCCACTGAACCAAATATACAAATTATGAAACAAACAGTTTTAGAATATTTATAAAGGAGTATTTTATGTTAACAGGTAAACAAAAAAGGTTTTTAAGAAGCAAAGCACATAATATAGATCCAACTTTCCAAATCGGAAAAGCTGGTCTTGGAGATAACATGATAGATCAATTAAAAGATATTTTAGAAAATAGAGAATTAATAAAGATACATGTTTTGCAAAATAATTTTGAAGACAAAAATGACTTAGCACAGTCATTAAGCGATGCAACGCATAGTGAAATTGTTCAAGTAATCGGGTCTATGATTGTGTTGTATAAAGAATCACAAGATAACAAACAGATTCAATTACCTTAATGGCTCAATCTATTGTTTTATATGGTGGGCAGTTTAACCCGATTCATACAGCTCACATGGTTGTTGCTAGTGAAGTGAATCATGTTATTCAACCAGATATATTTTATTTTATACCAAGTTATATGTCGCCACTAAAAGCGCATACAGATTATTTAGACGCGAGATATAGGATAGATATGATTCAATGTGCGATTAATGAATTGGGGTTTGGATCAATTTGTTTAGATGAAATAGAACGCAAAGGTCAAAGTTATACGTATCATACGATAAAACATATCCTAGATAAGCATCCGAATGCTAAATTGTATTTTGTCATAGGCACTGATCAGTATAATCAATTAGAAAAGTGGTATAAAATTGAAGCATTGAAATCAATCGTCACGTTTGTAATTGTTAACAGAGAAAAATCAAATCAAGAAGTAACATCGAACATGTTAGCAATCAATATACCACGTGTAGATATTAGTTCCACGCTTATAAGGAATAGAGTGAAACAAAATAATAATATTCAAATGCTTGTTTCTCAAAGTGTAGAAAAATATATCAGAGAGGAAGGATTATATGAAAACGGATGAAGCCGTCTCCTTAGTGAAAGCAAAATTACCTGAGAAAAGATTTAATCACTCACTTAGAGTAGCAGAAACAGCTGTGAAATTAGCTGAAATATATGATGGTGATAAAGATAAAGCAGAACTTGCTGGCATTTTACATGATTACAGTAAGTATGATGATTTAGGCTCAATGTATCAAATGGTTAGACAATATGATTTAGATAGTGATTTACTCAGTTATGGTTCGGAAATTTTACATGGTCCTGTTTGTGCAGTTATAATGGAAAATCAATTTGGCGTGACTGATGAAGAAGTCTTATTGGCTATCAAAAATCATACAACTGGACGTGCTCAAATGTCCAAAACTGAAAAATTAGTTTTTATTGCAGATTATATAGAACCTGGTCGTCAGACCCCAGGCGTTGAAGAAATTAGAGATTTAGCATACAATCAAGGTAGCTTAGATAATACAATTTATGAAATTTCTAAGCGAACTGTTTTATATTTAATCACAAAAGATATTACCGTTTATAATGCCACGATTGCTTGCTTGAATTATTACAATTATAGTGACGAAAGAGTAAAGGATGATTAAATGAATTCAGATCAATTATTAAACATAGCTGTCAAAGCAACTGAAGATAAAAAGGCAGAAGATATTATTTCTTTAAATATGCAAGGTATCAGTGATATGACAGATTATTTTATAGTTTGTCATGGTAACAATGAAAGACAAGTTCAATCCATTGCACGTGCAGTTAAAGACGCTGCAAATGAAGCTGAAATTGAAGTTAAACGAATGGAAGGTTTTAACGAGGCAAGATGGATTTTAATTGACTTAGCTAATGTTGTTGTTCACGTCTTCCATAAAGATGAACGTGATTATTACAATCTTGAAAAATTATATCGAGATGCGCCTTTAGCATCTTATGGACAGGCAGTTTATTAATAATGGTTCAATATGAAGAAATGAGCTTTTACTACGATCAATTGACTTTAGACCAGCCTTACGAATCTTGGCTTAATCTTGTAGATTATTTTGCCAATAACAAAACATCTATCTTAGATATTGGTTGTGGGACAGGCAGTTTCACTTCAAAATTAGACGGATTTAATCATATAACTGGGATGGATTTAAGCGTTGATATGCTTTCTATAGCAATGCAAAAATCCAATAAAGTGAACTGGATAGAAGGAGATATGACTGAATTCGAACTTAATCGACAATTCGATGTGATTACCATTTTTTGCGATTCTTTAAATTATTTACCCGAAAAAGAAGATGTAACGGCGACGTTCCATCAAGTGTATAATCATTTAGAAACGGATAGTGGCGTGTTTATGTTTGATGTTCACACAGAACACAAAATGACAACGCTATTCAATAATGAAAGTTATATTGATGAAACTGAAAATGTATTTTTAGGTTGGGAAGCTGTTCGAGGCGAAGCCCCTTTAAGCGTATGGCATGACATGACTTTTTTTATAAAAAAGGGTGAAAATCAATATATCAGATTTGATGAATCACATTATCAAAGAACGTATACAGAAGAAATTTACACAAGCATGCTTGAAGCTTGTGGTTTTAAAAATATAACAACTTTTGTTGATTTTGAAATAGATAATCATGATAAAGATGGGGAACGTTTGTTTTTCATCGCAAAAAAATAAAGAGTAAAATCACTCCCTTATGCGTGTATAGTATAAAGGAGTGATTTTTTGTTACATCAATGGGAATTAATCAAAGACATTTGCCACAAATATCGAGCTTTAATCATAATGAGTGCGATTTCAGTTTTGCTAATTGTTTCAATATTGTTTCTTATATTTAACGCGCATAGTAACGAAAATGAGTTTAAACAAACTGATGAAAACAAATTAATTGGAACAAACACACATATGCCATCTTTATTAAAGGAGGATAATGGAACTTCATTAAATAATAAGACAAACCAAAGACAAAATAATACAAAGCATGCCACCATTTACGTAGATATTAAAGGTGCAGTGAAACATCCTAATATTTACAAAATGGCAAGCGATGATCGTATGAAACAGTTATTGGATAAAGCAGTTGTCTCAGTTAATGCAGATCTATCAAATATTAATTTATCAGAAAAATTAGTAGATCAAAAAATGGTATACATTCCTGAAAAAGGGGAGGATTTAAATACACAGAATGACAAAAAAACCAGTCATAACGTGAATTATGCAACGCATTTAGTAGAAGCAAGTAAAAATAGCAATGATGCAGCAATCAACATCAATACTGCAACAGAAAGTCAACTTATTTCTATTCCTGGAATAGGGCAAACGAAAGCTAAATCTATTATTGAATATAGGGAGCAAAACGGCGATTTCAAATCTTTAGACCAATTGAAAGAAATTAATGGAATTGGTGCTAAGACAGTTGAAAAATTAAGTTCTTATTTATCAATCTAAAATATTGTTGCATTATTAAGAAAAGCCAATTAATCTAGAATTATTCACAATAAAAATGACATACTATTGGAGGTTTAACATCATGGAACGAATCAAATGGGAAGAATATTTTATGGCTCAAAGTCATTTACTAGCGTTACGTTCTACTTGTGAAAGATTGTCAGTAGGCGCCACTATCGTCAAAGATAACAGAATAATTGCCGGAGGCTATAATGGTTCGGTATCAGGAGAAGTGCATTGTATCGATGAAGGATGTCTGTTAGAAGATGGACATTGTATTCGCACGATACATGCAGAGATGAATGCATTGCTACAATGCGCGAAACAAGGTGTGTCAACCGAGGGTGCTACGATTTATGTAACTCATTTTCCTTGTTTAAACTGTACAAAATCGATCATTCAAGCGGGTATTAAAAATATTTATTATGCAGAAGATTATCATAACCACCACTATGCTTTAGAATTGTTAGATCAGTCAGGTATTGTATATAAAAAAATCCCTTTTAACCCGAAACACGTAGCGCAATACTTAATCAATAAGTAAATTTGATTTACTATGCATTAGCTTTTTTAGCTGGTATCTTGGTTTTGTATACTAAAACTTTATCACTCATTATATTAATAGGATTAATCGTTATAATGATGCGTAAACGTTTTAGTTATTTTCATTATTTTATTATTATTATAATCCCTTTAATTAGCTTTATGGTGTTTCAAAAAGATTTGGATTCGACGATTAAAAATCGTTATTCAATGATAAATAAAAATTTTCAAGTAGAAGCGAAATTTATGAGTCACCCTTTTTTGGAACATCATCGTATTAAAGGAGAAATAATGATAAATAAAACGTTTTATAAATATATTTATCATCCAGAAAATGTTGAAACAAAGGCTATATCAAATTTTTTATGGCAAAAAAGTTGTAATGTGAATGGCCAATTTAAAGCTGTTAACCCTAATTTCAAAAGTAATCTTACCTTTTTTATTCAAAATATAGAGTTTTCAAGTTGTAAAAGCTACTCTAGCACATTAATCGATTTATTACATAGGCATAAAGCATTTATCTATAAAAAGTTACGGCAATGGGATATCAATTCACCTGAGAAAGCAATAGCATTTATAACAGGTAATACGGCACAAATGGAAAAAGATGAAATAGAAAAAATTAAAGATATCGGTATATATCATTTATTAGCTATCAGTGGTACACATATTGCTATCATTATAGGAATTGTATTTTATATGTGTAATTTATTCAAATGCCCGTTATTATTCATCAAAATGATATTATTGTTTTTATTACCTGTTTACTGTTTTTATACAAATATGTCACCAAGTGCTATTAGAGCTGTCTCAATGAGCTTGATTATATTAATATTTCCGAAATATATTATGAAAAATGCTATGGATGTGCTAGGTGGTCTATTTATCGTTTTAACTTTAATAAACCCTTCGCTAATCTACCATATTGGATTTCAATTTTCTTTTTTAATTACTTTTTTTATACTTTTTTCTAGTCCTTTACTAACAAACGTGTCACCATTTAAATCACTTATTTATATCACCTTGATTGCTCAATTAGGTTCATTTATTATAAGTGCGATTCATTTTCACCAAATTCAATGGATTGGCTTAATATCAAATTTATTTTTTGCGCCTTTTTATTCATTTATATTATTTCCACTAGTCATTATTCTTACTTGTTTTATCCATTTTCCTTTTAAAATAACCATGTTATCCATACTATATAATAATGTCGTATTTATACATGATAAGTTTGTAGAAAATTTCGAAAAAATCAATAGTTTTAAATGGTATATCCCTGTATTGAACGATCTACAAATAACTGGCATATGTATTATTTTATTTGTTAATTTATTGCTATTAGTAAATAAACATTTTAAAATGTTTATCTTTGCCCTGGTTATTTTATACATTTTTTCTACTGTAATACCTCAATCTAAGGACTATCAATTAACTATGCTAAATGTAGGACAGGGTGATGCTTTTTTATTTGAAACACAAAAACACGAGGTATTATTAATTGATACTGGAGGGCAATTCAATTCAAAACAAACAACGCCCAATCATAATATTTCTAAATATCATATACTCCCAACTTTAAAACGCCATAATATCAAAAAGATTGATTACGTGGTAATTACACACCCTCACATAGACCATATGGGTGAGTTAGAATATTTAATTCAAAAACAACCTATTGAAAATATCATTATTAATCAAAAAAGCTTTAAACCAGAGGAATTAAATCATTTGAGAGAAACTTCACAAAAGTATAATGTAAAACTTTTAGATTTTAAAAATAAACCGCGATTTTTAATGGACAAAGCTCATATTAATCTTTTAGATGCTACGATTCTCAATTCAGATAATTTAAATGAGCAATCGATTATTATACTGATACAATACAGAAAATACAAAATATTATTAATGGGCGACGCAACTATGAACAATGAATCTATATTAATGCAAAAATATAATTTATATAATGTGGATGTTTTAAAGGTAGGTCATCATGGTAGTAAAACGAGTACGAGCGAGGCACTTCTTCAAGCTACTAAACCGAAAATAGCTCTGATATCAGCGGGAAACAACAATAGGTATGGCTTACCTAATAAACTGGTTATTAACAAGTTACAATCTTTAGGAGCTAAAATATTACAAACTCATACAGATGGTGAAGTCAGTATTTTGTTTAGAGATAATATTTTATTACAAACTCATACAGATTAAATTAGTTAGAAAATATTAGACATGTTATAATTATGAAATGTGCAATAGTAATGAAAGGGTGCTAAGAATGAGTAATAATATAATAACAATATACGGAGAAGTGCCTGAACTTATTGAAAAAAAAGCTTCCGAAATGATTGATAAATATTTAGATGCGCCAAAAGACGACTTTAATTTCATAAAATATAATTTATATGAAAGTGATTTAGCTCCAATAATTGAAGAATCGCTTACTATGCCTTTCTTTTCTGATAAAAAAGTGGTTCTGGTACAAAATGCGTATGTATTTACTGGCGAGAAAGCACCTAAAGAACTTAATCATAATATCGACCAACTTATGAAATTTATAGAAAAATATGATGGTGAGACCTTAATTATATTTGAAGTGAATCATGCTAAATTAGATGAAAGAAAAAAAGTTGTTAAATCTTTGAAAAAACATGCTCAAATTATAAAGATAGAGCAAATGTCTGAAGAAGAATTGAAAAATTGGATAAAAAGTCAACTACATGAAAATTATAAAGATATTAAACAAGACGCACTTGAGTTAATTCTAGAATTGACCGGTGTAAATTTTAATGTTATTAAACAGGAAATTGAAAAATTAATACTATTTTTAGGTGAGAGAACTACAATTAACAAACAAGATGTGCATCAAATCGTTAATAGAAGTTTAGAACAAAATGTTTTTTTATTAACCGAATATATTCAAAAAAATAAAAAGACCGAAGCGATTCAATTAGTTAAAGACTTAACAGCGATGAAAGAGGAACCTATCAAATTGTTAGCATTAGTGACGAGTAATTACCGTCTGTTTTATCAAAGCAAAATATTAGGACAAAAGGGGTACAGCGGCCAACAAATAGCTAAAACGATAAATGTTCATCCTTATAGAGTCAAATTAGCTTTAAATCAAGCAAGGCATTACCAATTAGAAAGTTTGTTGAACATCATTGATAATTGTGCAGAGACTGATTATAAATTAAAGTCTTCCTATATGGATAAACAATTAATCCTTGAGTTATTTATTTTATCGCTCTAACACCGATAATTGCTGTTTTTGAATCATTTTAAGCATTAACCACTAAAATAAAAGACCATAAAAGATGATTAGGATCATCTTTACGGCCTTTTAATTATTTAGCAGCTGTCATTAAAGAAGATTTAATTCTAGCAGCTTTGTTAGAATGTATTAAGTTGCGTTGAGAAGCTTTATCTACTTTTTTCAATGCAAAGCTTACTAATTGAGATTTGTCATCAGCATTTGCTTCGATTGCTGAATGAGCTCTCTTAACAGCTGTACGCATTGCATTTTTTTGTGAAATATTACGTTCCTCAGTTACACGAGTTGAATTAACACGTTTGATTGCAGATTTAATGTTTGGCATGTCTGTCACCTCCTAAAAGTGTGATCTTCGCTATCAAAAATAATTTGATTACAACAAGAAATATTTTATCAAAACAAGCAACTTTCTGCAATCATTTATTTATAATAAGGCGCGTAAACACGCGATAAATGTTACAATAATATTTATAATAGAACAAATTCAACTTTTAAATTTGTTTGGAAGTTGAATTTAAATACTTTAATTTAAATATTACACTTGGTTATCACAAGTTTGCAATTAGTAAACAAAAACGTTATTATATCAAAGAATGTCATACATATTTACGGGCTAGAATTATGAAAGTGAGAATGATAATACATGGATAAAGAAAATCGTTTAAGTAAGCGTGAAAATATAAGAAATTTTTCTATTATCGCACATATTGACCATGGTAAATCCACGTTAGCTGATAGAATTTTAGAAAACACTAAATCCGTCGAATCACGTGAAATGCAATCACAGTTATTAGATTCCATGGATTTAGAAAGAGAACGAGGTATAACAATTAAGTTAAATGCTGTGCGTTTAAAATATGATGCAAAAGACGGGGAAACATATACATTTCATTTAATTGATACACCTGGACACGTAGATTTTACCTATGAAGTTTCTAGATCGTTAGCAGCCTGTGAAGGTGCAATTTTAATTGTAGATGCTGCTCAAGGTATAGAAGCTCAAACATTAGCTAATGTTTATTTAGCATTAGATAATGATTTGGAATTATTACCAGTTGTAAATAAAATCGATTTACCAGCAGCAGAACCTGAACGTGTGAAACAAGAGGTAGAGGATGTTATAGGTCTCGATCAAGACGATGTTGTCTTAGCAAGTGCAAAATCGAATATTGGTATTGAAGATATATTAGAAAAAATAGTAGAAGTAGTTCCTCCACCAGAAGGCGATCCGGAAGCACCGTTGAGAGCGCTAATTTTTGATTCTGAATATGATCCGTACAGAGGTGTTATATCTTCCATCAGAATTGTTGAAGGCACATTGAAAAACGGAGATCAAATAAAAATGATGGCTACAGGAAAATCTTTTGAAGTAACTGAAGTAGGTTTCAACACACCGAAACAATTACCTGTAGATGCTTTAACAGTTGGTGATGTCGGGTATGTTATCGCCAATATTAAAAATGTGGATGATTCTCGAGTTGGGGACACGATTACACATGTGCAACGTCCGGCCGCAGAACCCTTAAAAGGTTATAAAAAGATGAACCCAATGGTTTTTTGTGGTTTATTCCCAATAGATAATAAAGATTATAATGACTTGCGTGAAGCGTTAGAAAAATTACAATTAAATGATGCTTCATTGGAATTTGAGCCTGAATCATCTCAAGCGCTAGGATTTGGTTACAGAACAGGCTTCTTAGGTATGTTACATATGGAGATTATCCAAGAACGTATTGAACGTGAGTTTGGGATAGAACTTATTGCTACAGCGCCGTCAGTGATTTATGAATGTATCATGAAAAATGGCGATGAAATTTCTGTTGATAATCCTGCGCATATGCCTGAAAGAGATCAAATTGATACAATATATGAACCGTTTGTAAGAGCGACTATGATGGTACCAAATGATTACGTAGGTGCTGTTATGGAACTATGTCAACGTAAACGTGGTCAATTCATTAACATGGAATATTTAGATGATATTCGAGTTAATATTATATATGAAATCCCCTTATCAGAAGTCGTATTTGATTTCTTTGACCAACTTAAATCAAATACAAAAGGATATGCTTCATTTGATTATGAATTTATAGATAATAAAGAAAGTGATTTAGTCAAAATGGACATATTGTTAAATGGCGAGAAGGTTGATGCACTTAGCTTCATAGTTCATAAAGAATTTGCTTACGAAAGAGGTAAGGCGTTAGTCGAAAAATTAAAAACCCTAATACCAAGACAGCAATTTGAAGTACCTGTTCAAGCAGCAGTTGGTCAAAAAATCATAGCGCGTACAAACATTAAGTCGATGGGTAAAAATGTATTGTCGAAATGCTATGGTGGCGACATCAGCCGTAAAAGAAAATTATTAGAAAAACAAAAAGCCGGTAAAGCAAAAATGAAAGCGGTAGGGAACGTAGAAATTCCTCAAGATGCTTTCTTAGCAGTGCTTAAAATGGACGAAGATTAATATAAATTTAACATTGGGGCCTTAAATCCATTCGATTTATGCCCCAGTTTTTTGTTATATTCATTAAATTTTATTTATGAAAGAAGGTGATCGCAAAATGGAAGTGAAAAGCGCATATATTCATATCCCTTTCTGTGTGAGAATTTGTACTTATTGCGATTTCAATAAATACTTTATACAAAACCAGCCAGTCGACCAATACTTAGATTGTTTGATTACGGAAATGAACCAAAGTGAAGTTAGAACATTAGATACAGTTTTTGTTGGCGGGGGAACGCCTACTGCATTGTCACATGAGCAGTTAGAAAAACTATTAGTCGCTATCACTGATATATTTGAGATTAAAGGTGAATTTAGTTTTGAAGCTAATCCAGACGAATTGACGCTAGATAAAGTTCAACTTCTGAAAGATTATGGTGTTAATAGACTTTCTATGGGTGTTCAAACATTTAAACCTGAATTACTAGAAATTTTAGGTAGATCACATCAAACTGAAGATATCTATAATGCGGTAACTAATGCTAGAAAAGTTGGTATTCCTTCAATAAGTTTAGATTTAATGTATCACTTACCAAAACAAACTTTAGAAGACTTTAAAGATAGTTTAGAAAAAGCGCTATCTATGGACATTGATCATATTTCTAGTTACGGGTTGATTTTAGAGCCTAAAACACAGTTTTATAATATGTATCGCAAGGGACAGTTAAAAATTCCAAATGAAGATATCGGGGAAGAAATGTATGAGTATTTATTAAATAGAATGAACCAATCTGAATTGCATCAATATGAAATTTCAAACTTTGGTAAAGCAGGACACGAATCTGAACATAATAAAGTTTATTGGAAAAACGAAGGATATTACGGATTTGGCGCAGGAGCGAGCGGTTATGTTAATGGAGAACGTTATAATAATGTAAACCCAGTAAACCATTATATTAAAAAAATACAAAATAATGAAAGACCTATCCTAGATTCAACTTACCCTACAGAAAATGAACAAATGGAAGAAGAAATGTTTCTAGGATTAAGAATGAACCAAGGTGTTAACCGAGAACGTTTTTATCAAAAATTTAATAAAACGGTGGACGATGTATATAGTGAAGCAATACAAGATTTACTTCAACGTGAACTTATTCTCGATAATGGTGGGTATATCTCATTGACAGAAAGAGGAAAGGTAATAGGGAATCTAGTGTTTGAATCATTTTTATTAAATGTTTAATTTTTTTGAAAAACTGAGCCTTTAACGTTGACTTACTTTGACCAATTTGATAAATTATAATTAGCACTTGAAACAGAAGAGTGCTAATGAGGTGAATAACATGATTAGTGATAGGCAATTGAGCATTTTAAATGCAATTGTTGAAGATTATGTTGATTTAGGTCAACCAATTGGTTCAAAAACACTGATTGAACGACATAAATTAAATGTTAGTCCTGCTACTATTAGAAATGAGATGAAACAACTAGAAGAACTTCGTTTAATAGAGAAAACACATACTTCATCAGGACGTTCTCCATCAGAGTCAGGCATCAGATACTATGTGAATCAATTATTGCAGCAAACATCTCATCATCGACACAAAAAAATGCAACGTTTAAGAGAATTGTTGGTGGAAAACCATTATGATATTTCCTCAGCTTTGAGCGAATTTGCAAATGAACTTTCAATCGCTTCTCAATATACAACGTTGGTAATGCGTCCAAATCACAAAAAAGATATTATTAATAACATTCACTTGATTCGAGCAAATGCTTATTTGGTCATTATGGTTGTTGTTTTTACTTCAGGTCATGTGGAAAATTTGCATTTGGTATCTAAGGTGCCCTTATCGAGTGATGAATTGACGAATATAGCTAACTTTGTGACTGCGACCTATAATGAATTAAACAACCAGCGCTTTGAAAATGAACTTAATGCTTTTGTAAAATCAGACTTTGAAAAAGATTTTATAAAAGATATGCTAGATACGATAGAAGTTCATTTTGATAATCAAAGTAATGGCATTTATATGGGTGGAAAGGTTAAACTAATTGATGCGTTAAATGAATCAAACGTGGCATCTATTCAACCTATATTGCAGTATATCGAATCAAATAAGATTACTCAGTTGCTTGATGAAATGTCAAATTCATCAATAAATGTTAAGATTGGACACGAAATTGAATCAAGTTTAAGTGACATTTCTATCGTCACAACGCAATATCACATTGACGATAGACTTAAAGGTCAAATCGCTGTTATCGGACCAACAGCAATGAATTATCAGAATGTAATACGATTACTAAATACGATTTGGTAATTAAGAATTGTATTGGAGGGCAGACAATGGCAGAAAAAAATGAATCAGTATTCGAAGAAAACGAAAAAACTGAAGATATGCAACAAGAATCTAGCGAAGACCAAATTACTTCAGTTGAAGATACTGAGGAAATGACAGACGAATCACAAGAAAATCTGCAGGAGGAGAATTCTGAAGAAACTGAAACAGAAATCGATCCTAAAGATGAAGAAATTCAACAGTTAAAAAACAATGTTCAAGAACAAGAAGAAAAATATTTGAGATTGTATGCTGAATTTGAAAATTACAAGCGTAGAATCCAAAAAGAAAATCAAACGATGAAAGAATATAAAGCACAAGATGTTTTAAATGATATTTTACCTACTATAGATAATATTGAACGTGCTTTACAAATTGAAGGCGAAGATGAGCAATTTAAATCACTACAAAAAGGTGTAGATATGGTTTATGAAAGCTTATTGAGCGCCCTAAAAAACAACGGTTTAGAAAAAATTGAAGCTGAAGGTCAACAATTTGATCCGAATGTACACCAAGCTGTAGTTCAAGATGATAACCCAGATTTTGAATCAGGAGAAATCACGCAAGAATTACAAACTGGTTACAAGTTGAAGGATCGAGTATTAAGACCTTCAATGGTTAAAGTAAATCAATAATTTTTATTGATGAAAACACCAAATTTTTAAACAAACAGGAGGAAATTATTTATGAGTAAAGTAATAGGTATTGACTTAGGTACAACAAATTCATGTGTAGCAATCTTAGAAGGTGACGAACCTAAAGTAGTTCAAAACCCTGAAGGCGCAAGAACAACACCATCTGTTGTTGCATTTAAAAATGATGAAACACAAGTAGGTGAAGTTGCTAAACGTCAAGCAATCACAAACCCTAATACAATCCAATCTATTAAACGTCATATGGGTACAGATTATAAAGTTGACGTGGAAGGTAAATCATACACACCTCAAGAAATTTCAGCTATGGTTTTACAAAACTTAAAAGGTACAGCTGAAGATTATTTGGGTGAAAAAGTTGAAAAAGCAGTTATTACTGTGCCTGCATACTTTAATGACAGTGAACGTCAAGCAACAAAAGATGCTGGTAAAATTGCTGGTTTAGAAGTTGAACGTATCATTAACGAACCAACAGCAGCAGCTTTAGCTTATGGTTTAGACAAAACTGAACAAGATCAAAAAGTTTTAGTCTTTGACCTTGGTGGGGGTACTTTTGACGTATCTATCCTTGAATTAGGCGACGGTGTGTTTGAAGTACTTTCTACAGCAGGCGATAATAAACTAGGTGGGGATGACTTTGACCAAGTTATTATCGACTATTTAGTTGCAGAATTCAAAAAAGAAAATGGTGTGGATTTATCTCAAGATAAAATGGCATTACAACGTCTAAAAGACGCTGCAGAAAAAGCTAAAAAAGACTTGTCAGGTGTATCTCAAACACAAATTTCCCTACCATTTATTTCTGCTGGCGAAAGTGGCCCGTTACACTTAGAATTAAGCTTAACACGTTCTAAATTTGAAGAATTATCTGATTCATTAATTAGAAGAACAATGGATCCAACTCGTCAAGCTATGAAAGATGCTGGTTTATCAAGTTCTGATATTGACGAAGTTATTTTAGTTGGTGGTTCAACAAGAATTCCAGCAGTTCAAGAAGCTGTAAAAAAAGAAGTAGGCAAAGATCCTCATAAAGGCGTTAACCCAGACGAAGTAGTAGCAATGGGTGCTGCAATTCAAGGTGGCGTTATCACAGGCGATGTTAAAGACGTAGTGCTATTAGATGTGACACCATTATCATTAGGTATTGAAATTATGGGTGGACGTATGAATACGCTTATCGAAAGAAATACAACAATCCCAACATCTAAATCACAAGTTTATTCAACAGCAGCAGACAATCAACCAGCAGTTGATATCCATGTGTTACAAGGTGAACGTCCAATGGCTTCTGACAACAAAACTCTTGGCAGATTCCAATTAACTGATATTCCACCAGCTCCACGTGGCGTACCTCAAATTGAAGTAACTTTCGATATTGATAAAAACGGTATTGTAAATGTTACTGCAAAAGATTTAGGTACAAATAAAGAACAAAACATTACAATTCAATCAAGCTCTTCACTTTCAGATGAAGAAATTGATCGTATGGTTAAAGATGCTGAAGAAAATGAAGAAGCAGACAAAAAACGTCGTGAAGAAAGTGATTTAAGAAACGAAGCAGACAGCTTAGTATTCCAAGTTGAAAAAACAATCACTGACTTAGGTGAAAATATCAGCGAAGAAGATAAAAATAATGCAGAAGAGAAAAAAGAAGCTCTAAAATCTGCTCTTGAAGGCGAAGATATGGACGACATTAAAGCTAAAAAAGAAGAGTTAGAAAAAGTAGTTCAAGATTTATCTGCTAAAGTTTACGAACAAGCTGCTCAAGCGCAACAACAAGCACAAGGTGAACAAGCAAGTGATTCAAATGATAGCAATGTTGAAGACGCTGATTTCACAGAAGTAAACGATGATGATAACCAAGACGACAAAAAATAAGTTTAGTCATTATCTAATTAATTGTTATTGATAGTAAAATATGACACAATTGCTTAGCCAAATTAAGTCAAAGTCAATTGAACATTGGCTTTGACTTTTTCCTTTTTAATAAGTGATTTAATAAAATGTAAAAGGAGAGATAAAAGTGGCCAAAAGAGATTATTATGAAGTCTTAGGTGTTAGTAAAGACGCTTCTAAAGATGAAATAAAAAAGGCTTACCGTAAATTATCAAAAAAATATCATCCAGATATTAATAAAGAAGAAGGCGCAGATGCAAAATTCAAGGAAATATCAGAAGCTTATGAAGTTTTAAGTGATGAAAACAAACGTGCCAATTACGACCAATTTGGTCATGACGGACCACAAGGTGGTTTTGGTGGCCAAGGATTTGGCGGTCAAGATTTTGGTGGTTTCGGCGGCGGCTTCGAAGATATATTCAGCTCATTCTTTGGAGGCGGACGTCAACGTGACCCGAATGCTCCTAGAAAAGGTGATGACCTACAGTACACAATGACGGTAACGTTTGAAGAAGCTGTGTTTGGTACAGATAAAGAGATTTCCATACGTAAAGACGTAACTTGTCACACTTGTGATGGCGAAGGTGCTAAACCAGGAACTAAAAAGAAAACATGTCACTATTGTAATGGTTCGGGCCATGTAGCAGTTGAACAAAATACTATTTTAGGTCGAGTGAGAACTGAAAAAGTTTGTCCAGTATGTAGCGGTTCAGGTCAAGAATTTGAAGAACCTTGTCCAACTTGCCATGGTAAAGGAACTGAAAATAAAACAGTTAAAATTAACGTGACTGTACCTGAAGGTGTAGACAATGAGCAACAAATTAGATTAGCTGGCGAAGGTGCACCAGGAGAAAACGGTGGACCGCAAGGTGATTTATACATTGTATTTAGAGTTAAACCTTCAGAAACTTTTGAAAGAGATGGCGATGATATCTATTTCTTACAAAGTATTAGTATCGCGCAAGCAACGCTTGGTGATGAAGTGAAGGTGCCTACATTAAAAGGACATGTTATGTTAGCAATACCTGCTGGTACGCAGTCTGGAAAACAATTCCGTCTTAAAGAAAAAGGTATCAAAAATGTTCATGGTTATGGTTATGGTGACTTGTTCGTTAATGTGAAAGTAGTTACACCAACTAAAATTAATGAACGCCAAAAAGAATTATTACGAGAATTTGCTGAAATTGATGGTGAATCATTAAGTGAACAACCTTCAAATTTTAAAGATAAAGCAAAAAGATTCTTTAAAGGAGAATAAAATATGAACTGGACCGAAATTTCAATCACTGCAAATCATCAAGCAGTACCAATCATTTCCAATATTTTGGAAGAATTCGGATCAAATGGCGTTGTAATTGAAGATTCTCAAGATCTTCAAAATGGACTGACAGACAAATTTGGTGAGATTTATGAATTAAATCCTGAAGATTATCCAGCTAATGGTGTTAGAGTTAAAGCATATTTTAATAAAATTAAATATACTCAAGATTTTGAACATAAATTAATTCGTAAAATAAAAAGTATTGAAGTATTAGATGCTAAATTGTTTGAATATGAACAACAAACGATTCAAGAACATGATTGGGAAAATGAATGGAAAAATTATTTTCACCCATTTCGAGCTTCTGAAAAATTTACAATTGTCCCAAGTTGGGAAACGTACCAAAAAGAAGACGCAAACGAAATGTGTATTGAATTAGACCCTGGAATGGCTTTTGGTACAGGTGATCATCCTACTACAAGTATGTGTCTAAAAGCGATTGAGAAATTTGTTAAACCAGAGGATTCAGTGATTGATGTTGGAACAGGTTCAGGTATATTAAGCATTGCATCTCATTTATTAGGCGTAAAACGTATCAAAGCTTTAGATGTTGATGAAATGGCAATTAAAGTAGCAAAAGAAAATTTTGAAAAAAATCATTGCGAAGCAGCGATTGAGGCTGTGCCGGGAAATTTACTCACAGAAGAAACAGAAAAATTTGATGTCGTTATTGCTAATATTCTAGCTCATATTATTGAAGAAATGATAGAAGATGCTTATAATACGTTAAATAAAGAGGGTTATTTTATAACTTCAGGTATTATTGTTGAGAAACATGAAGCAATTTTAAATCAAATGAAGCGCATAGGTTTTAAAATCAATTCTATTAATCATGACAACGGTTGGGTATGTATCGTTGGACAGAAAGTGAGCGAATAAGCAATGCAGAGATATTTTATTGACCAAAACGCTGATATACATCAGCGTTTTTTTATTACAGATTCAAATGATATTCACCACATCACTAATGTAATGCGATATCAAAAAAATGATAAGATTATAATTACTTTTGCAGATCAAAAAGTTTATAAATGTCAAATTGAAGTGATAGAGCCAAATCGTATTGGGATAAATTTAATTGAAGCAGTTGATATAAATACAGAACTGCCACAACATATAACACTCTGTAGTGGGTTAATTAAGGCTGATAAATATGAATGGATGATCCAAAAATCTACAGAATTAGGAGCAAGTCAATTTATTGCTGTAGGTATGCAAAGGTCAGTTGTAAAACTAAACGATAGTAAAATAACAAAGAAATTAGAACGTTGGCAAAAAATTATAAAAGAGGCTGCTGAACAAAGTTATCGATTAATCATCCCAGAAATAGAGTACAAGTCGAATTTAAAAGAAATCTATGGTATTATTGATGAATATGATTATGTATTGATTGCCTATGAAGAATCTGCTAAGTGTGGGGAATTAAGTAATTTTAAAGCAGTTGTTCAGAGATTTAAACCTGGTGATCGCGTATTAATCATTTTCGGACCAGAAGGTGGTTTTGCTGAAGAAGAAATTAAGTTATTTGAAAATTCAGCATATCAGATTGGTCTTGGTCCTAGAATATTAAGAGCTGAAACAGCACCTTTATATACTTTAAGTGCGGTAAGCTTTCAAAAAGATTTATTGGGGTGATATTTATGTCAACAGTTGCATTTCATACATTAGGTTGTAAAGTGAATCACTATGAGACCGAAGCAATTTGGCAATTATTTAAAGAAGCAGATTACGAACGTGTTGATTTTGAAACAAACGCCGATGTGTTTGTTATTAATACGTGTACTGTAACAAATACGGGTGATAAAAAAAGTAGACAAGTGATTAGACGGGCTATTAGACAAAACCCGGAAGCAGTAGTTTGCGTCACTGGTTGTTACGCACAAACATCTCCTGCAGAAATAATGGAAATTCCTGGTGTAGATGTGGTAGTTGGAACACAAGACCGAACAAAACTGATTGGGTATATTGAAGCATTTAAAAAAGAAAGACAACCGATTAACGGTGTAGGAAACATCATGAAAAATCGTACATATGAAGAGCTAGAAGTACCTTATTTTACGGATAGAACACGAGCATCATTAAAAATACAGGAAGGCTGCAATAACTTCTGTACATTTTGTATTATTCCATGGGCTCGTGGGTTAATGCGTTCAAGAGATCCGGAAAAAGTAATTGAACAAGCAATAAAGCTTGTTGATTCGGGTTACAAAGAAATTGTTTTAACTGGTATTCATACTGGTGGATACGGTCAAGATTTGAAAGATTATAATTTAGCCCAATTATTACGAGACTTAGAAACAGTAAACGGCTTAGAAAGAATTAGAATTTCATCAATTGAAGCTAGTCAGCTAACAGATGAAGTTATCAGTGTAATTGAACGATCAGAAAAGGTTGTTCGTCATCTTCATATACCATTACAATCTGGTTCAGATTCTGTTTTAAAAAGAATGAGAAGAAAGTATACGATGGCGCATTTTTCAGAACGTTTAACGCGTTTACATGAAGCGTTACCTGGATTAGCCGTTACAAGCGATGTTATTGTTGGTTTCCCAGGTGAAACTGAAGAAGAATTCCAAGAAACTTATGATTTTATCGTAGATCATCAATTTTCAGAATTACACGTCTTCCCTTATTCTTCAAGAATCGGCACGCCAGCTGCAAGAATGGATAACCAAGTAGATGAAAATATTAAAAACGAGCGTGTTCATCGTCTAATTAATTTAAGTGATCAGCTTGCTAAGGCTTATGCTTCTAAATTTAACCATGAAGTGCTCGAAGTGATACCAGAAGAAGCTGGTAGCACACCTGGGACGTTGGTAGGCTTTGCAGATAATTATATGAAAGTCGAATTTGAAGGCGACGAATCATTGATTGGCGAACTAGTAAAAGTTAAGATTATTCAACCTGATTATCCAATTAATAAAGGTGAGGTACTTAGAGTAGTGAGCCATGCAACTAATACTACTGAACATGTGGTAACAACATCATAATGGATGAGTGACAGAGAGATATTAAATATTTCTGAATTATTCCTGGATGAGAATGAACTTAAGCCAAGTGTGTGGCTTGTGTTTTGTCTAGTGTGTAAACGCTATTACTCTTTATAGTAGGACTTTATAAGTTTGATATTAGCGCATATTTCCATGTCAATTAATCATTGCCTATGTCATATTTCTGATGGGACACGATTCTGTTTCACTCTCATTTCTACCCTTGTGGCGTATTCATGTGTCTTACATCTAACATGTAAGTTTAATAGTATTTTAAGTATAACTACTGCAAAAGCATGGATTTGCAGTAGTAGTGTAAAATGAATCAAGAAATTGGAATTTTAGTAATTGACCACATTAATCAGATATATTATACTAATAAATACATGGTAATTACCGTGTAATGATTATAAAGTTTCGTTGATATTTGGAGGGAGGGAAATACACATGTCTAAAACAGTAGTCAAAAAGAACGAATCACTTGAAGATGCGTTACGTCGTTTCAAACGTACGGTTTCTAAAAGCGGTACAATTCAAGAAGTACGTAAACGTGAATTTTACGAAAAACCTAGCGTTAAACGTAAAAAGAAATCAGAAGCTGCACGTAAACGTAAATTCAAATAATTAATTGTTTCGTTGACTCCCTCAACACCAACATTAATTATAAACCATAATAGCCTTAGTTGTAGTTTTCAGCTAAGGCTATTATTTTTTTATATTGAAGCTATTTAAAAGCAATTTATTCTAAATTACAATAGAAATTAAACTCCAAACAATTTATTTATAATAATTTGAATTTTATTGTGTAAACGCTATAATCATATATTCATTTCATGTATAATTAAATGGAGAGCGAGGTGATAAATTGATTCCTTCGATGAGTAGCATACATACAAACGTTTCATCCAAACTTGTTGAAAATGGAACTTGGGTAGACAGTATTTCTGATTTTATTGTTAGCCCAATAGGTGCTTTGATATTAACTTGTATTATCTTTTTAGGATTCTTGTACCAATTATACTCAAATAGGATAAATATTGTTGGTATTATATCCACATTAGCGTTATTCATTTTCTTTTTAGGATTCTTTATAAAAGGGGATGTCAATTTCTATTCCGTTGTACTATTTGGTATTGGTGTTATATTTGTAATCATAGAATTATTTGTAGTTGGTGCAATTATTGGAATTATAGGAATGGCACTAATTGTTTTTAGTATTATTACTTTAGGCGACAATTTAGTTTATATGATTGCTAGCGTTGTCGTAGCTTTAATATTATCAATCATAGAATGGGTGATACTTGTGAAGTTTTTCAAACGCAAAATTCCGTTTTTAGATAAAGTTGTATTGAAGGATTCTACAAATGCAGAAGCAGGTTATACATCACACGAAGATCGCTCTCATTTAGTTGGAGAAATTGCAACAACATCAACGGATTTAAGACCAGCAGGAATAATTACTTACAACAATGAGCGTATTGATGCAGTTTCAGATGGTTCTTTTATATTGCGAAATAAAAAAGTGACTATTCTTGAAGTAGAAGGTACACGCGTGGTTGTTAGAGAAATCGAATCATAAAGGAGAATTAGTATGATCGGAGTATTAATTATAGCAGTTATCGTCGTAATTGCATTATTATTATTATTTTCATTTGTACCAGTAGGATTGTGGATTTCAGCAATCGCTGCAGGTGTTAAAGTGGGAATTGGTACATTGGTGGGTATGAGACTACGTAGAGTTTCTCCTCGTAAAGTTATCGCCCCGTTAATCAAAGCGCATAAAGCAGGGTTGAACTTAACAACAAATCAACTTGAATCACACTATTTAGCTGGTGGTAATGTTGATCGTGTAGTTGATGCGAATATCGCAGCTCAAAGGGCGGATATCAATTTACCATTCGAACGTGGCGCAGCTATTGACTTAGCGGGCCGTGATGTTTTAGAAGCAGTTCAAATGTCCGTAAATCCAAAAGTGATTGAAACACCATTTATAGCTGGTGTTGCGATGAATGGTATTGAAGTTAAAGCAAAAGCAAGAATTACTGTGCGTGCTAATATTGCTAGATTAGTTGGTGGTGCTGGTGAAGAAACAATCATCGCACGTGTGGGTGAAGGTATTGTATCGACAATCGGTTCAAGCGAACATCATACACAAGTACTTGAAAATCCAGACAACATCTCTAAAACAGTTTTAAGTAAAGGACTAGATTCTGGTACAGCATTTGAAATTTTATCAATTGACATTGCAGACGTAGATATTAGCAAGAACATTGGTGCAGATTTACAAACTGAACAAGCGCTTGCTGATAAAAATATCGCACAAGCTAAAGCAGAAGAACGTAGAGCAATGGCTGTTGCTCAAGAACAAGAAATGAAAGCGAAAGTTCAAGAAATGCGTTCTAAAGTTGTTGAAGCTGAAGCTGAAGTACCATTAGCTATGGCAGAAGCATTACGTTCAGGAAATCTTGGTGTCAAAGATTATTATAACCTTAAAAATGTAGAAGCAGACACTGGTATGAGAAACTCAATTAACCAACGAACTAAACAAGAAGATGATGAATCACCGGAACAATAAATAGGGGTGATTAAATGAATATAGGTATTATTATCTTTGTAGTATCTGTCATTTTTACAATAATTGGTGCTATTAATGATGATAGTCATAAAAAGCGCAAAAACCAAAAGCCACCAATCAATAAGCAACCTAATCAATCTGAAGCTCAACCTAAGAAACGCGGTTTTCTTGAAGAAATCGGTAAAACTTTTTCAGATCTTGAAAAACAATTAAATGAAGGGCCATTTTCAGAAGAAAAACGTTCGCCACAACAAGACAAACCTGTTGAAACCCGTGCTGAGAAGATGGAAAATCAAACCACCCAACAAGATAGCCCATCGACACAGAACCATAGAGAAACTGAAGCAGATAAATTAAAACGTGAGCAAAAACAACAAGATGACAAAATTCAAAAAGAGCTTGAAGATGAGTTAATGGGTAGAATACAAAATGTGCGTAATGAAATCGATCGTGAAACTGAAAATAAGATACAACGAACTGAGAAACAAGCACGTGCTATTATTTCTGATAAATATTTATCAGAAAGAACAAAACGTTACCGCTTAAAACAATTAATGAATGCCCATTCAGTTCAAAGTTCTGGCACGAATGCCCAGTATAGGTTTGCAGAAGATGAAGTGGTTAATGGTATCATTTGGTCTGAAGTATTGGAAAGACCTAAAAAACTATAGTTTTTCGAATAAACATCTTATAAAGTTAGAAATTTTGACTTTATAAGATGTTTTTACTTTTGCTTTGAATTTTGATTTGAAAATGAGTTGGTATCTTTATACTTGGGTCCATATTTTAGGAACCCTTAAAATGTGTAGTTGTTATCTAAATAAGGAATACATTTATATTCATTTAATGTCAAATCTAGTCCATTTCTCTAGGTGTGTTAAAATGAATGTTTATTTGAAAAATAGATTTATTTGTATGATTACAACCAAAATTTAACAATTACGATTAATTTTTAATTCACTTTAAAATAATATATGAATATTTCATGCTATAATAGCAGTGAAGATGCGAAATGGTTTATTTACATGGTTACTTATCAAATATTGTATAACTCATTTCTAGCATAATAATTAATTTTTGTAACTTAAAATCTAATAGGATAAAATAAAAGAAACGAATATATTTGTAAAGGAGTAACTATATGCCTGGAATTATTCAAATAGATGACATCAATGAAGCACAAGCACTCATCGGTAATAACGATGAAAATCTTAAATCAATAGAAGAAGGATTTGATGTCATAGTACATGCTCGAGGACAAGAAATAGCTGTAAGAGGTGAAAAAGTTGAGCATGTAGAACAAGCAGAATCAGTGCTTATCAATTTATTAAAAGTGATACAACAAGGTGTTACTATATCACTCAAAGATGTAGAAGCTGCTGTTAAAATGGCTAAAAACGGCACGGTTCAATACTTATTAGATTTATATGAAGATGAAATTACTAAAGACGCATTCGGCAAAATAATCCGTGCTAAAACAATGGGACAAAGATTATACGTCAATGCCATGTATCATAACGATTTAGTGTTTGGTGTTGGGCCTGCCGGTACAGGTAAAACTTTTTTAGCGGTGGTTTATGCAGCTAAACAATTACGAAAAGGCAATGTTAAACGTATCGTTTTAACGAGACCAGCAGTTGAAGCGGGTGAATCATTAGGCTTCTTACCCGGAGATTTAAAAGAAAAGGTTGATCCTTATTTACGCCCACTTTATGATGGTTTAAATACCGTCTTAGGTCGAGAGCAAACTGCTAGATTTATCGAACGCGGTATTATCGAAATAGCGCCACTAGCTTATATGAGAGGAAGAACACTGGATGATGCGTTTGTCATTTTAGATGAAGCACAAAATACAACGCATGCCCAAATGAAAATGTTCTTAACGAGATTAGGTTTCGGTTCGAAAATGGTAGTTACAGGTGATAAAACACAAATTGATTTACCCAAAGGCGTTAAAAGTGGTCTTAAAGAAGCGATTGCTAAACTTCAAAACGTTAAAGGTTTAAGTATTCATCATTTAGATCAAAGCGATGTTGTCCGTCATCCACTTGTAAGTAAAATAATCGATCGTTATGAGGGAGAAGAGTAAATGTTTACAATAGATTTTAATGACCATACAGGATTAGTTGATAATAGTTGGTTCGAGCAAATTGATAAACTACTCACATTTGCAAAAGAACAAGAAGGCATAGATAGTGAAGCAGAGTTATCTGTAACTTTTGTAGATAAAGAAGAAATTCAACAAATGAATAAAATGTATCGTGATAAAGATAAAGTAACAGATGTGATTTCATTTGCATTAGAAGAAGAAGAACCTGAAATCATCGGCTTAGATATTCCACGTGTTTTGGGTGACATTATCATATGTACAGATGTCGCACGAGAACAAGCAGAGACATTCGGGCATTCTTTTGATAGAGAACTTGGTTTCCTTGCACTTCACGGATTTCTTCATTTATTAGGTTACGATCATATGACTGAAACTGATGAGAAGCAAATGTTCGGTCGTCAAGATGAAATCTTAAATGCATATGGTTTACCAAGAGAATAGAGGCAGTTATGAAACGATTCAATTATGCTTTTCAAGGATTATTTGTACTCTTTAGTAAAGATAGTAAATTTTTAATCCATTCTATATTTGCGATTATTGCAATTATATTAGGACTTATATTAGGTATAACCGCTATTGAATGGCTTTTGATTATTATTGCTATTGGTTTAGTGTTAGCATTTGAAGCAATGAATACTGCAGTCGAATTTGTAGTAGATTTAATTACAAAGGATTATCATGAATTAGCCAAAAAAGCTAAAGATACAGCAGCTTCTAGTGTAGTACTTGCTTCGATTGTAGCGTTAGCAATTGGGGTTATTGTTTTTTTACCATATTTAATAAAATAAGTAGTGCATTTTTTGCAATTTGTATATACTAAGATAGCATTAAATTTAAATGGTTTTAATAACTATTAAAAAAATTAAGCTTTGAATAGGAGAGATGAACTATGGCTTACCAACCTCATTATTATACTGAAGTAAGAAAAGCACAAGAGAATGCATATGCCCCATATAGTCAATTTAAAGTTGGCGCATATTTGATTACAAAAGACGGTAAAACATACCGCGGTGGGAATGTAGAGAACGCTGCCTATCCTTTAGGTATTTGTGCAGAAAGATCAAGTCTTGTTGCGGCAATTGCAGATGGATATCGTCCTGGTGATTTTGAATCTATCACGGTAACAGTGGATGCTGATGAACCTTCTTCCCCTTGTGGTGCCTGCAGGCAAGTATTAAAGGAACTTTGTGATGACGATATGCCAGTTTATATGACGAATCATAAAGAGGATATGATTCAATCAACAGTAAGTGATTTACTACCATTAGGATTTTCTGGAAAGGATTTAAATTAATGACAGAACATAAATCAGGATTTGTAACAATAATAGGTAGACCCAATGTAGGAAAGTCTACATTCGTCAATCGTGTTATCGGACATAAAATTGCAATCATGTCTGATAAAGCACAAACGACAAGAAATAAAATACAAGGTGTTATGACTCAAGAAGATGCGCAAATTATTTTCTTAGACACACCTGGCATACACAAACCGAAACATAAATTAGGCGATTATATGATGCGTGTTGCTACCAATACACTATCAGAAATTGATGCCATTATGTTTATGGTCAACGTCAATGAAGATATTGGCCGTGGCGATGAATATATTATGGAAATGTTGAAGACAGTTAAAACCCCTGTGTTTTTAGTATTAAATAAAATTGATTTAGTACACCCAGATGAACTCATGCCTAAAATTGAGAAGTATAAAAAACATATGGATTTCACTGAAGTCGTGCCTATTTCAGCATTAGAAGGTCTCAATGTAGAACATTTTATTGACGTAATTAAATCTTATTTACCTGCTGGGCCTAAATACTATCCAGATGATCAGATATCTGATCACCCTGAACAATTTGTAGTAAGTGAGTTAATACGTGAGAAAATATTACATCTTACAAGTGAAGAAATTCCGCATGCTATCGGAGTAAATGTTGACCGCATGATTAAAGAAGATGAAGATCGAGTAAGAATTGAAGCTACTATTTTTGTTGAACGTGACTCACAAAAAGGTATTGTCATAGGTAAAGGTGGCAAAAAACTTAAAGAAGTAGGTAAACGCGCACGTCAAGATATTGAAAGATTGCTAGGTTCAAAAGTTTATTTAGAACTGTGGGTAAAAGTTCAAAGAGATTGGCGTAATAAAGTTAATTTTATTCGTCAAATGGGTTATTTAGAAGATCAAGATTAATTCGGGAGTCGGTGAGCTAATGTGTTAATCAAACAAAAAGGTATCATTATAAAAACAGTTGATTATGGCGAATCCGATAAAATTATCACAATTTTAAATGAATACGGTGCAAAAGTCCCACTAATGGTACGTCGCGCAAAAAAAAGCAAGAGTGGTTTACAAGCTAATACACAATTATTTGTATTTGGCTTGTTTATTTATTCTAAATGGAAAGGTATGGGGACTTTAAGTTCTGTGGATGTTATTGAACAAAATTATCATCTACGCTTAGATATTTATGAAAGTAGCTATGCTAGCCTATGTGCTGAAACCATAGATCGTTCAATTGAAAATGATGAAATATCTCAATTTAGCTATAAACTACTACATTTTGTACTAGATAAAATTAAAGATGGTGTGTCTGCGCAATTGATGTCAGTTGTCGTACTTATCAAGTGTATGACAACATTTGGATTTAATGCAGTTTTTAATCAATGTGTCATTACTGGAGATCGTGATCAATCTAAGTTGATTGGCTATAGCTTTAAATTTGATGGCGCGATATCAAATCATGCAAAATATCAAGACACGAACGCTTTAATACTTTCTAATAAAACACTTTACTTATTAGATATTTTACAAAAATTACCTATAAGTAAAATGAATGCATTGACAATTCATCACGATATTGTAGATGAGATGTCACAATTGATGATTATGTTATATAGTGAGTATGCTGGTATGTATTTTAAAAGTCAAAAGCTTATTAACCAATTGCGAAGATTAGATAACCCAAATTAAATACAAAAACAGGATAGAAAAAGCATTTTTTAAATGATTTCTATCCTGTACTGACAACGCAAATACTATTAATGACTACGTAAGTTTGATTCATCCAGTCCTATGCCATATTTAAAGCCGAGACATTATATATGTCTCGGCTTTTTTGCTAATTAAACTAAAATGAGTGAATTAGCGTTTATATTGTAAAGCATTAAAATTTAACTTTTTCAGCTAAGAAACTTTCTAATTCAGCAATTGGCATACGTACTTGTTCCATTGTATCTCTATCACGTACAGTTACTTGTTGGTCTTCTAATGAATCAAAGTCAAAAGTAATACAATACGGTGTACCAATCTCGTCTTGACGACGATAACGTTTACCAATGGATTGTGACTCATCAAAATCAATTGAGAAGTTTGCACTTAATTGTTCAAATATTTTAATTGCATCACCTGATAGTTTTTTGCTTAAAGGTAATACTGCCGCTTTATAAGGTGCTAACGCAGGGTGGAAATGTAATACAGTTCTTGAATCTTTACTGCCTTCAACACCTTCTTCTGCATAAGCATCACAAAGGAATGCTAGAGTTACACGATCAGCGCCAAGCGAAGGTTCGATACAGTATGGTAAATATTTTTCACCAGTCTCTTGATCATGATACTGGAAGTCTTCACCAGAATGCTCACTATGTTGTTTCAAATCATAATCTGTACGGCTTGCAATACCCCAGAGTTCTCCCCAACCAAATGGGAAACGGTATTCAATATCAGTTGTGGCATTTGAATAGTGAGATAATTCGTCTGCATCATGATCACGTAAACGTGTTGCTTCTTCACTTAAGTTTAAATCTTTTAACCATTGACTAGCAAAAGTTTTCCAGTAATTTTGCCATTCGATTTCTTCACCTGGTTTACAGAAAAATTCTAATTCCATCTGCTCAAATTCGCGTGTTCTAAAGATAAAGTTACCTGGTGTAATTTCGTTACGGAAGGATTTACCAACTTGACCAATACCAAATGGTAATTTTTTACGCATCGTACGTTGTACATTTTTGTAATTTACGAAAATACCTTGTGCAGTTTCAGGACGTAAGAAAATTTCATTCGTTGAATCTTCTGTAACGCCTTGGAAAGTTTTAAACATTAAATTAAATTGACGAATATCTGTCCAATTAGCAGTTCCACTTACAGGACACACGATGCCTTCTTCATCGATAATACGTTTCATTTCATCAAAACTTAAACCATCAGCTACAAAATTTTCATCACCTTTTTCATTAGCCATGTAATCTTCAATGATTTTATCGGCACGGTAACGAATTTTACTGTCTTTGTTATCAATCATTGGATCGTTAAAGTTACCTAAATGGCCAGAAGCTTCCCAAGTTTTAGGATTCATAAGAATTGCGGCGTCAATCCCAACGTTGTACGGTGATTGCGTAATAAATTTTTGCCACCATGCTTTTTTAATATTATTTTTTAATTCAACACCTAATGGGCCGTAATCCCATGTATTTGATAAACCACCATAAATATCACTACCTGGGAATACAAACCCCCTGTGTTTTGCTAACTGTACTATTGTTTCCATATCTTTTGCCATAAAAAATACACTCCTTTTAACATAAAAACGCCCCAAGACAAAGAAAAAGCTTAAAAAACTTAATCAATGTCTTGGGACGAGTTAATCATTTTTAATCACATATGTAATATGTGTTTTTTTAATAAATCATTATTAACCCGCGGTTCCACCCAAATTAGTGTGTGCACTCGCTTTTGAAAGTCATTTAAAATTGTAGCCAATAATTTTGTTAAGCTCTCACCAACCTTAACTCGCTTTAAATACAATTTTAATGTATTGGTTGATTATTAGCAAGTAAATATATGTATTTGTAGCAATTTATGATTCAATGTATAATTATAGGTAATGAGTGAAGGGGTGAAGTCTTATAGAACTGAGTAAAAGACAACAACAAATCGTTGAAATTGTCAAAAATAATGGACCTATTACTGGTGAACATATAGCGGAACAACTAAGTCTTACTAGAGCAACACTGAGACCAGATTTAGCTATACTTACAATGTCTGGCATTTTAGAAGCGCGCCCACGTGTAGGCTACTACTATTCTGGAAAACCCAAGAATAAATTAATCGCTGATCAATTAAAACAATATATTGTTAAAGATTACGCGTCACACCCTGTAGTAGTAAAAAACGAGATGTCAGTTTACGATGCGATTTGCACAATCTTCTTAGAAGATGTTAGTACATTATTTGTCATAAATGATAATGGAGATTTTATGGGGGTGTGTTCGCGTAAAGATTTATTACGTGCTTCGATGATAGGTAAAGATATACATACCATGCCTGTAGATATTATCATGACACGCATGCCTAATTTAAGTTTTGTCCTTGAAGACGAGCGAGTGATATTCGCAGCAAACTTGATGATTGAAAAAGAAATTGATTCCTTACCAATTGTTATTAAAAAAGAAAACGGCAAGTATGAAGTGAAAGGACGTATCTCTAAAACAACGATCACAAAAATTTTTGTATCTTTACTAAATGAATAGGTGGTATGAATTAAATGGAAAATATTAAAATTATTGTTGCTTCTGATTCAGTAGGTGAAACTGCTGAACTAGTAGCAAGAGCCTGTATTTCACAATTTAATCCAAATCAATGTGAAAGTGAAATTAACAGATATCCATATATAGAAGCTTTAGAAAATGTCGATGAAGTCATTTCAGTCGCTAAAGATACTGAAGCGATAGTGGTTTATACACTAGTTAAACCAGAAATAAGGAAATATATGGAATCAAAAATTAAAGAATTTCAAATTAAATCGGTTGATATTATGGGACCTTTAATGAATATATTATTAGATAAAATAGATGAACAACCCTATTTTGAACCAGGACTTGTTCATCAATTAGATGAGGCTTATTTTAAAAAAATTGATGCAATTGAATTTGCAGTAAAATATGATGACGGAAAAGATCCTAAAGGTTTGTCTAAAGCCGATATTGTACTATTAGGTATATCTCGAACTTCAAAAACGCCATTATCACAATATCTAGCTCACAAAAGTTATAAAGTGATGAATATTCCAATTGTCCCTGAAGTGACGCCTCCAGATGATTTATTTAATATTGATGCTTCAAAGTGTATCGCTTTAAAAATTAGTGAAGACAAGTTAAACCGCATTCGTAAAGAACGGTTAAAGCAACTCGGGCTAGGCGATAGTGCGAGATACGCAACAGAACAAAGAATTGAAGAAGAATTAAATTATTTTCATGAATTAGTTGAAAAAATTGGTTGTCCAGTCATAGATGTTTCTGATAAAGCTATCGAAGAAACTGCTAACGATATTATAAGCATCATTGAGCAAAATAGTTTCTTAAATTAGCCAAAACTAATATAATGTTATAACTACTGTCTAATAGGTGATAATTTTGCGAATTGAACAAGCAACGATTAATGAAATAAAAGATAAAACGGATATACTTGACTTGGTAAGTGAATATGTCAAATTAGAAAAAAGAGGGCGCAATTATATTGGTTTGTGTCCTTTTCATGATGAAAAAACACCTTCATTTACTGTTTCTGAAGATAAACAAATATGCCATTGTTTTGGCTGTAAAAAAGGTGGGAATGTTTTCCAATTTACGCAAGAAATCAAAGATGTTTCTTTTACTGAAGCGGTAAAGTTACTAGGTGAACGCGTCAATATTGAAATTGAAACGCCACAGCAATCTGCTGGTCAAAATGCAAATCACCAAATTGCTTCAGAAGATTTACAAATGATTGAAATGCATGAATTAATGCAAGAATATTATCACTATGCATTAAAAAAAACAGTTGAGGGTGAAGCGGCTTTAACCTATTTAAAAGAGCGTGGTTTCACTGATGAGCTCATAGATGGACGAAAAATAGGGTATGCCCCAAACAATGCTCACTTTTGTCATGATTTTTTACAGAAAAAAGGATACGATATTCAGTTAGCTTATGAAGCTGGTTTACTTTCAAGAAATGAAGAAAACTTTAGTTATTATGATCGGTTTAGAGATAGAATTATGTTTCCATTAACAAATGCACAAGGACGAACTGTTGGTTATTCTGGTCGGACTTATACAGATCAAGAACCTAAATACCTTAATAGCCCAGAAACACCTATATTTCAAAAAAGAAGATTACTATACAACGTTGATCATGCTAGAAAAGCCATTCGAAAAAATGATGAAATTATTTTACTAGAAGGGTTTATGGACGTTATAAAAGCGGATTACGCAGGTTTAAAACAAGTAGTGGCTAGTATGGGAACACAGATTTCTCAAGAGCATATAGCGTTTATGAAAAAACTAACCTCTAATGTGACGCTGATGTTTGATGGTGATTTTGCTGGTAGTGAAGCTACTTTGAAATCCGGTCAAATTTTGTTACAGCAAGGGTTAAATGTGTTTGTTGTACAATTACCAAAAAACATGGATCCAGATGAATACATTGGTAAACACGGTGCCGATGCTTTTAACTATTACGTCGAACATGAAAAAAAAGCATTTATACTATATAAAGTGCATATGCACCAAGAGGAAATAGAAAATAATGATTTAGCTTACGAGAAATATTTAAAAGAAATTACGCATGACATTTCTTTGATGCAGTCATCTATTTTACGCAAAAAGATATTGCAAGACGTATCAGAATTGTTTAAAGTAAGCATGGATAGTTTAAATATTGAAATAGGACAACGACAAGATTATTATCAACCACAGTCTTACCAAACGCCTAGTGTCCCGCAATTCACTAATTTAAATAAACAAGAAAAAGCAGAGCGCGCTTTATTAAAACATTTTATGAATGATAAAGACACTTTTTTAAATTATCATAAATTACTTTACTCAGAAGACTTTACAAATCATTATTTTAAGCGTATATTTAATGTTTTACATGAGTTTTATTCTGGGAACGATACGTTCAATATTAGTGACGTTTTACAATATATCGATAATAATGAAATTAAAGAAGCATTTATATCATTGGATAATTATATGATAAATGAAGAACCTTACGAACATGAAATCGATGATTATTTAAACATGCTAATAACAAATAGAAACGAAGAAACGATTGAATCGCTTAATCATAAGCTACGGGAGGCTTCTAGATTAGGTGATTTAGAGTTGCAAAAATATTACCTAGAAAAAATTGTAGACTATAATAAAAATAGAATGAATTAACTTAACAATGAATATATCTGTATATTATTGGGTTTAACAACTTGCATAAATCGTATAGATAGTGGGTAGATAATAATAAGTTCATCTATCAAAATATCACGATGCTAAGTTGATATTATATTCGGGAGGCCTTTTCATGTCTGGAAATAAAGTTACACTTAAAAAGCAAACCATTGACCCATCTCTAACTTTAGAAGATGTAAAAAAACGATTAATTGAAAAAGGTAAAAAAGAAGGGCATCTAAGCCACGAAGAAATTGCAGAGAAATTACAAAATTTCGAGATGGATTCTGATCAAATGGATGAACTATTTGACCAATTAACTGATAATGATATCAGTTTAGTAAATGAGAAAGATAGTTCAGATAAAGATTCGAAGTTGAACCCTAATGATTTAAGTGCACCTCCAGGTGTTAAAATTAATGACCCTGTACGTATGTATCTTAAAGAAATTGGACGCGTTGATTTATTAAACGCACAAGAAGAAATTGAATTGGCTAAAAGAATTGAACAAGGTGATGAAGTTGCTAAGTCTAGATTGGCAGAAGCAAACTTACGTCTAGTTGTAAGTATAGCTAAAAGATATGTTGGACGTGGCATGCTTTTCTTAGATTTAATCCAAGAAGGTAATATGGGATTAATTAAAGCGGTAGAAAAATTCGATTTCAATAAAGGATTTAAATTTTCAACTTACGCAACTTGGTGGATACGTCAAGCAATCACACGTGCTATAGCTGACCAAGCTCGTACGATTCGTATTCCAGTGCATATGGTAGAAACGATCAATAAATTAATTCGTGTCCAAAGACAATTATTACAAGATTTAGGACGTGATCCAGCACCAGAAGAAATTGGTGAAGAAATGGATTTACCACCTGAAAAAGTAAGAGAAATATTAAAAATAGCTCAAGAGCCTGTTTCATTAGAAACCCCAATTGGCGAAGAAGACGATAGTCATTTAGGTGATTTTATAGAAGATCAAGAAGCTCAAAGCCCTTCAGATCATGCTGCTTACGAATTATTAAAAGAACAATTGGAAGACGTTTTAGATACATTAACTGATAGAGAAGAAAATGTATTACGTTTACGTTTTGGCCTTGATGATGGTAGAACGCGTACTTTAGAAGAAGTAGGTAAAGTTTTTGGTGTTACAAGAGAACGAATTCGTCAGATAGAAGCCAAAGCATTAAGAAAATTAAGACACCCAAGTAGAAGTAAACGTCTAAAAGACTTTATGGATTAATTTTTCAGCTCTTTTGTACCTTGATGTGCAAAAGAGCTTTTTACATATATATAGAGGAGCGCTTTTATGGTTACATTAAATCAAAGATTAAAAAAAGTGAGTACTTATATAACAGGAGAAACATTAGCAGATATCGGCTCAGACCACGCTTATCTACCTGTTTATGCTCTTGAAAATAATTTGGTTAAAAAAGCAATTGCAGGAGAAGTAATAAAGGGGCCATTTGAAGCTTCAGTAAAAAATGTCATAGAGCATAAATTAAGTCCCTACATCGATGTTAGACTTGGTGATGGCTTATCAGTGCTAAACCCTAACGAGCAGATTAATTGTGTTACAATTTGTGGCATGGGCGGCCCCTTAATAGCAAAAATCATTAAAAATGGACAAGCAAAATTGACCTCTCACCCGAGACTTATTTTACAAAGTAATATACAGTCAAGTGCGATCAGGCGCTTGCTCATACACATGAATTATGTAATTGTGGAAGAAGCCATTTTAGAAGAAAAAGGTCATATTTATGAAATTATTGTTGCTGATTATTCTGAAACTAAACAGAAACTTTCAGAGTCAGAGATAAAATTCGGCCCAATACTTTTGAAAAATAAGACCGACTTATTCTTCAAAAAATGGGAACATGAATGCGCGTCGCTTAATAAAATTAAAAGCCATCTCGATCATCATAAACATAATAATCGATTAATAGAAATTAACAATGAAATCAACTTAATTAATGAGGTGTTGTAAATGAATGTTAAAAAGTTACTTCAAGTTATAAATCAAAACGCACCCTTGAAAACAGCAGAATCATGGGATAACGTAGGATTACTAATTGGTGATGAATTTTCTGAAATAACTGGAATCTTAACAGCGTTAGATTGTACCGATGAAGTTGTAGATGAGGCAATCAACCATAATTATAATACGATTATCTGCCATCATCCCCTTATTTTTAAAGGAATAAAAAATATTATTGATCAAGATGGTTATGGAGCTATATTACGTAAATTAATAAAAAATGATATTAATTTAATCGCCTTACATACCAATTTAGATGTTTATTCCAAAGGCGTTAACGCAATGTTAGCAGATAAACTTCAACTAAATCATCAACGTGTTTTAAATCCAGAAACTTTAAATTACTATAAAGTACAAGTTTTTATCCCTGAATCGAATCTTAAATCATTTAAAGAAACTTTAAGTGATGCTGGTTTAGCTCAAGAAGGAAATTATGCATATTGTTTCTTCGAAAGCCTAGGCAACGGGCAATTTAAACCCACAGGTGATGCTAAGCCACATATTGGTTCAATAGATAAAATTGAAGAAGTTAATGAATTTAAATTAGAATTTATGATAGAAGCGCATCAAAGAGTACTTGCTGAGCAATTAATTATTGAAAACCATCCTTATGAAACACCTGTCTTTGATTTTATAAAATTAGAAAAGCAAGCAGATTATGGTTTGGGAATGATGGGTAAACTTAACACAGAAATGAACGTCCGTGATTTCGTGAATCATGTGAAAACAAAGTTAGCCATGCCTAGCGTTAGATTTATTGGAAATTTAGAAGATACAATTAAAACAGTTGCAATTATTGGCGGTTCTGGAATTGGATTTGAATACAATGCAGCACAACAAGGCGCAGATATATTTATTACTGGAGATATTAAACACCATGATGCGCTAGACGCAAAAATCGCCGGCATCAATTTATTAGATATTAATCATTATAGTGAATATGTAATGAAAGATGGTTTAAGCCAATTATTGCAAGATTGGCTTAAATTTAGCCACGTTTCATTTGGAATTAAGCCATCTAAATTAAACACTGACCCTTTTGATTATTTCTAGCTTAACATTTATATAAAAATTATTTTTTGTATAAATTGTAGGCGAGTTGATTTTCCTTATATTAATATTTTTGTGAAAATAGTTTGGCACAAGCGCTTTACCATTCTAGTTTTCTACTACCAATATGAAATACAAGACCGAAACATTATTTATGTTTCGGTCTCTATTAGATTTATTTGTTTTTACTAACGGTTCAGTCTGCTTAAAATATTTAGTTCAAAATTAAGAAAGAATGCTTTATAATAGAAAAGATGAAGATTTAAGGAGGCCAAAACATGGCAAATCACCCATTTGATAAGTTTAATTTAGAACCGACTTTAATAGAGGCGGTACAAAATTTGAACTTTAATCAACCAACAGAAGTTCAAAACCGCGTTATTCCCAAAATATTAAAGCAAGTCAATTTAATCGGACAATCCCAGACAGGCACAGGCAAATCACATGCCTTTTTATTACCATTGGTACACTTGATTAATATAGATATTAAAGAACCTCAGGCTATTATTGTAGCGCCAACTCGAGAATTAGCACAGCAACTCTTTGATGTTGCAAATCATTTAGCAGAATATAAAAAAGGTGTATCAGTTAAACTTTTTATAGGTGGTACTGATATTGAGAAAGATCGTCAACGTGCTAAAAATCAACCACAGCTTGTTATCGGAACACCAACACGGATAAATGATTTAGCCAAACATGGCGATTTGCATGTCCATTTGGCATCTTATTTAGTAGTTGATGAAGCTGACTTAATGATTGATTTAGGATTAATAGACGAAGTAGATCACATTGCTACAAGATTAGATGACGGGTCTCATTTAGCAGTATTTAGTGCTACTATTCCTAAGTCACTGCATCCATTTTTAAATAAATATTTAGAAAACCCTGACTATGTAGAAATTGAAAGCACACAAAAAAATAAAAAGAATATCGAATTCTATTTGATCCCTACGAAAGGTGAAGCAAAAATAGAAAAAACAATTAAATTAATCGATATCTTAAATCCGTATTTATGTATTATATTTTGCAATAGTCGCGATAGCGCTGATGAACTTGCTGATCAATTAAACACTGCTGGACTGAAATTAGGTATGATACATGGTGGCTTAACACCTAGAGAACGTAAACAACAAATGAAACGTATCCGAAACTTAGAATTTCAATATGTGATTGCAAGTGATTTAGCTTCCCGTGGTATAGATATTGAAGGTGTGAGTCATGTCATTAATTTTGATGTACCGAACGACATTGATTTCTTTACACATCGAGTTGGCCGTACAGGTCGTGGCCAATATAAAGGGGTTGCTATTACACTATATAGTCCTGAAGAAGAAGAAAACATAGCATTAATAGAGCAACGTGGTTATCATTTCGAAAACGTTGATATTAAAAATGATGAAATAAAATCGATTAAAGCACACAATACACGCCAATCGCGTAAAAACAAAGATGATCATTTAACTAATGAATTGAAATATAAAGTAAAAAGAAACAAGAAAAAGGTTAAACCTGGTTATAAGAAAAAATTCCAACGTGATTTAGAACATTTAAAACGTCAAGAACGTAAAAAATTTAGCAAAAAGCAAAATCGTCAAGCCAGAAAAAAATAAATAAAGGATTGGTGGTAACTATGTTATTAGGATCTCACGTATCTATGAATGGTAAAAAAATGTTAGTAGGATCAGCAGAAGAGGCACATAAATTTGGTGAATCTACTTTTATGATTTATACGGGTGCACCGCAAAATACAAGACGAAAGCCTATAGAAGAATTGAATATTGAACAAGGTCAAGAATTAATGCAAACATATGGGCTTTCAAACATCGTAGTTCATGCACCTTATATTATTAATATAGCTAACACAGTGAAGCCACATGTATTTAATTTAGGTGTTGAATTTCTTCAAAGTGAAATTGAACGAACACAAGCTATCGGCGCTAAAGATATTGTATTACATCCAGGGTCACATGTAGGAGAAGGCGCTGATGCCGGCATTAAAAAAATAATCGAAGGATTAAACGAAGTGTTAACAAATGATAACAATGTCAGAATTGCACTTGAAACGATGGCTGGTAAAGGTTCTGAAATTGGTAGAAACTTTGAAGAAATTGCTAAAATCATTGATGGTGTGAATCATAATGAACGTTTATCAGTTTGCTTTGACACATGTCATACCCATGATGCTGGTTACAATGTTAAAGAAGATTTTGATGGTGTACTAAATGAATTTGATAAAATTGTCGGTGTCGATAGAATTAAAGTTGTCCATGTAAACGATAGTAAAAATGATATTGGCGCTCACAAAGATAGACATGAAAATATCGGTTTTGGCTATATTGGTTTTGATGCATTAAATTATATTGTTCATCATGACACATTTAAAGATATACCAAAAATACTTGAAACACCGTATGTTGGTGAAGATAAAAAGAATAAAAAACCACCTTATAAATTTGAAATCGAAATGCTTAAACAACAAAAATTCGATGAAAATTTAAAAGATAAAATTTTAATGCAATAATATTTCAACCAATTATTAAATATTATTGCCATTAACAGAGCGAGACGTGAAATCACTTAAAATTAGATTTCTAGTTCGCTCTTTTTTTAATTCGTAAACATTACTATTTACATAATTGTCCACAAGTTGTATAGTATAGAACGAGGTGAAAAGATGACTACTGCAGTATTTGAATTAAAAAATATTGATTATTATTTTGATAACAAGAAAGTTTTGGAAAATATAAACATAAAAATTAATAAAGGTGAATTTTTAGCGATTGTTGGACCGAACGGCGCAGGTAAATCAACCTTATTAAAAATAATTTTAGGTTTATTACCATTGCAAAAAGGTCAAATTTTTGTAGACGGTAAGGTGTATAATGGAAAGCAATCTTTATATAAAATCAGTTATGTTTCTCAAAAAGCACAAGCATTTAAATCAGGGTTTCCTGCGAGCGTTAAAGAAGTCGTCATGAGTGGGCTTACAAAGCGTAAGAAATTATTTCAATGGTTTAACAAAAAGGATGAAAATCAGGTTGAGGCAGTATTAGATCGGTTAAATATTAGCCATTTAATGCATAAAAATATTGCAGAATTATCTGGTGGACAACAACAGCGCGTGTTGATTGCCAGAGCGTTAATTAGCAATCCTTCTGTGCTCATATTAGATGAGCCAACGAATGGTATAGACGCTAAACACGTTAATGAATTTTATGAAACTTTAGAAACATTGAAAAAAGAAGGTGTGACTATTATTTTAGTTACCCACGATATAGGCGTTGTGGCAGATACTGCTACTGAAGTAGCTTGTTTAAACAAACATTTACATTTCCACGGTACGACTGAAGATTTTAAATCATTAGATGAAGTAGAAATTTCAAAAATTTATGGACATCCCATCCAATTCGTAGACCATCAACATAATAGGGAGTGTTGTTCATCATGATTGAGGCGTTATTAAATTTTGATTTTATGCGTTACTCTTTTATTAGTGGTATTTTAATTGGATTTATTGCGCCATTAATCGGAGCTTTTATCGTGGTACGAAGATTATCTTTAATTGCAGACGCATTAAGTCACGTTACACTTGGGGGCATTTCTTTTGGCATGTTCGTTGTTACGATTGCACCAGCATTAGCGTTCATAAATCCAATGTGGTTTGGTATTCTCTTTGCAATCGTAGGTGCGCTGTTAATCGAAAACCTTAGAACTTCGTATAGTAATTATCAAGAAATCGCGATACCAATTATCATGAGTGCAGGTATAGCATTAAGTGCAATATTCATTTCATTAGCTGATGGTTTCAACCAAGAAATTGTAGGTTTATTATTTGGTTCAATAAGCGCCGTAACGGTTAGTGATTTATCAACAATTATTGTGATTGTCGTTATTGTATTAGCTTTCATTCTTTTATTTTATAAAGAATTATTTATTCTTTCTTTTGATGAGGAATATAGTAAAGTTATTGGCATACCAAAATGGATACAATTTTTATTTATTATCATTGTAGCATTAGTCATATCTGCATCTATGAGAGTTGTGGGTATATTATTAGTGAGCGCATTGATTACACTTCCTATAGCTATAGCTATGCGTATGACAAAAGGGTTTAAACAATTAATCACCCTGAGCGTTGTCATTGGTGAATTTTCCGTTATTGCTGGGTTAGTTTTAGCTTTTTATATGAATATTTCTCCTGGCGGTGTGATTGTAGTATTACTTGTACTTTTATTAGCAATCATGATGTTATATCAAAAAATTAAAGTAAGAACTGTGAAAGGGGCTATTAATAATGAAGACAGATGAAGCTATTAATATTCTAAAAACAGAAGGTCATAAATATACGAATAAAAGAAGAGATATGATTAATATTTTTGTAAATGAAGATAAATACATTAACGCAAAGCATATCCAACAAAAATTAGATGAAAGTTATCCGGGTATCTCATTTGATACTATATACCGTAACTTACACCTGTTTAAAGATTTAGGTATTGTAGAAGGAACTGAGCTTGATGGGGAAATGAAATTTAGAATCGCGTGTACGGACCACCATCATCATCATTTTATTTGTGAATCATGCGGTGACACAAAAGTAATTGATTTTTGCCCTATTGAACAAATTAAATCTTTTTTACCAAAAGTTGATATTCACAGACATAAATTAGAAGTTTATGGCATATGTGAAGCTTGCCAACGCGTGCAATAATTGTAAACAAAGTTGTAATGATTTGCTTGTAAAATAGCACAATATGTCGCTTATTACTAAAAACCTTCCTTCTAAGCATAGGTCATTAGTATGAATTACTTAGAATTTTTAAAATACTTAGCCAAAGATGTTTAAATTGCAGTGATTTGAGATATACTAATAAAGTAACTAAAGATAACAAATATTATTTTATGACTTTTGAATTAATATATAAGCATATTAATTGTTGTCATCATTTTTAGTTGTTATGCTTTATTTAAAGATTAATTAGGAGGATGATTATTTATGGCTTTTGAATTACCAAATTTACCTTATGGTTCTGATGCTTTAGAACCACATATTGATCAACAAACAATGGAAATTCACCATGACAAGCACCACAACACTTACGTAACTAAATTAAATGCAGCAATTGAAGGAACTGATTTAGAATCTAAATCAATCGAAGAAATTATTGCTAATTTAGATAGTGTACCAGAAGACATTCAAACAGCTGTTAGAAATAATGGTGGCGGACATTTAAACCATTCATTATTCTGGGAATTGTTAACTCCAAATTCTGAAGAAAAAGGAACTGTAGTTGATAAAATTAAAGAACAATGGGGTTCTTTAGATGCGTTTAAAGAAGAATTTGCTGATAAAGCTGCAGCTCGCTTTGGTTCAGGTTGGGCTTGGCTAGTTGTTAATAACGGTGACTTAGAAATCGTTACAACACCAAACCAAGATAATCCATTAACTGAAGGCAAAACGCCAATCCTAGGCTTAGACGTTTGGGAACATGCTTACTATCTTAAATACCAAAACAAACGCCCAGAATATATTAGTGCTTTCTGGAATGTTGTAAATTGGGAAAAAGTAGACGAATTATATAACGCTGCTAAATAATTAAGCTTCAATTTTTGACGGCCTTTTAAAGGCCGTCATTTTTTTAATTAAAATAATAGAAATCTCCGCCAATTTCATATATCATTTAAAGTGATCACTTTTGAATAGAGGTATGTTGTTTTGCTAAAAAGATTAAAAGAAAAATCAAATGATGAAAAAATAAGAAATACCATGAACAAAAGAATAAGTTTTGTATTTGGCGTCATTGTATTTATTTTTGCAATAATTGTATTACGTTTAGGTTACTTGCAAATAGCACAGGGCTCTCATTACAAGCAATTAATTAAAAACAGTGAAAACTTAACCGTCAATGAAGCGGTCCCACGCGGAAGAATTTTGGATAGAAATGGTAAAGTACTCGTAGATAACGCATCTAAAAAAGCAATTACATATTCCCGCGGACGGAAGACTTCTCAATCTGAAGTGTTAGATATTGCTGAAAAATTATCCAAATTAATCAAGATGGATACTGCTAAAATCACTGAGCGAGATAAACAAGATTTTTGGATTTTAAAACATCCAAATAAAGCGGAACAATTAATGAAAAACGAACAATCACTATTAGATGATGGCAGTATTTCTCAAGATGAGTATGATGATGCATTACATAAAAAAATTGGCGAAAAACAATTTGATTCGTTCTCGGACAAAGATTTACAAGTGTTAGCCATATATCGTGAGATGATGGCTGGTTCAGCATTAGATCCTCAAATGATTAAAAATGAAGATGTTACAGACGAGGAGTATGCAGCAGTATCACAAAAACTTTCTGATTTACCGGGCGTTAATACAACTATGGATTGGGATAGAAAATATCCATACAAAGATACATTAAGAGGTATTTTTGGTGATGTTTCTACTACACAAGAAGGTATTCCTAAAGAACTCACGGAACAGTATTTGTCAAAAGGTTATTCAAGAAATGATCGTGTTGGTAAATCTTATTTAGAGTATCAATATGACGATATCCTTAAAGGGAAAAAGAAAGAAATGAAATATACTACGGATAAATCTGGCGAAGTAATAGATTCACAAGTCATTCATCCAGGTTCACGAGGCGATGACCTCGTATTAAGTATTGATATTGATTTACAAAAGAAAACAGAAGAATATTTAGAAAAACAAATAAGTAAATTACGTAGCGAAGGCGCTAAAAATATGGATAATGCGTTAGTCGTCGTTCAAAATCCAAATAACGGTGATATTTTAGCGATGGCAGGTAAACAAATTGATAAAAATGGTGATCTCACGGATTATGATATTGGTAATTTCACTTCTCAATATGCAGTAGGGTCTTCTGTTAAGGGTGGAACGTTATTAGCGGGTTATCAAAACGACGCAATTAAAGTTGGCGAAGAAATGGTTGATGAACCTTTAACTTTCTCTGGTGGGCTTTCCAAGCGTTCGTACTTTAACCAAGATGGTAAAGTCACAATCGATGATAAAGAAGCATTAATGCATTCATCAAACGTTTATATGATTAAAACGGCATTGAAGATTGCAGGCTCTCCATACACACCTAATATGTCATTGCCAACAGATATTTCTGAAGCTGGCCAAAAATTACGTAAAGGTTTAAACCAAGTTGGATTAGGTGTTAAAACAGGTATCGATTTACCAAATGAAACAAGTGGTCAAATTGAACCATTGACTGATAACCCCGGTAATTTCTTAGACTTATCTATTGGTCAATATGATACTTATACACCACTTCAATTATCTCAATATGTTTCTACAATTGCTAATAACGGCTATAGAATTCAACCGCATATTGGTTTAGAAATCAGGAAAGCAACAAATAAAGATACACTAGGACCTGTTAAAGAAAAAGTTAAAGGCAACGTATTGAATAAAGTTAATAATACTTCTGATCAAATAAAACAAGTTCAAGAAGGCTTTAAAATGGCTTTTAATGAAAAAGAAGGTACGGGTTACCAAAGCTTTAATGATACTACTGTCCCATCTGCTGGTAAAACAGGTACAGCAGAAGTATTCCAAGATGGAGAACCAAGAGTCAATTCAACTTATGTCGGTTACGCTCCAATAGAAAATCCTAAATTAGCGTTTTCTATTGTCTACACAAATCACCCAGTCCCAGAACCTTGGTTGAACGGCGGGGACTTAGGAAGAGATATTATAAACTATTATTTTAAAGAAAAAGATAAAAATTAACAAAATACTTTCATATTTTAATGAAAAATCCTTTTGTTATGGTCTCTATTGAAAATTAATACTTTTCAATTTTATAACTAAATGGTATGATAAATAAGTCGTATTTTGAAAAGGTAAGGAGGAATTAGCATGCGCGTAAACGTAACACTAGCTTGCACAGAATGTGGAGAAAGAAACTACATCACAACAAAAAATAAACGTACTAATCCTGAACGTATTGAAATGAAAAAACACTGTGCTCGTGATAACAAACATACATTGCACCGTGAAACAAAATAATTTATATTTTAAACCAGATTCTAACTATAGAGTCTGGTTATTTTTTCGAAAAATAATAAGAGTGCTTGAAATAGCAGTTTAATGACATTATATTTTTAAAACGTTATAATAAAATGAGTATATCTAACGGGAAGGTGTCAAAATTGGATAAAAAATCATTAAGACAAGAAAAAATAAAATTAATGAAAGCATTTGCTGTAGAAGACCAGAAACCATCTGCCGATCAATACTTAACAGAAGCATTGATGCATACGAGCGAATATGAATCAGCAAAACGTATAGGTATAGTGCTTTCAATGCCCCATGAAGTGGATACATACCCAATTATTTCTAAGATGATTAGTGATAACAAAAAAGTATACGTCCCTGAAACAAACTATAAGGCTAAAGAAATGTCCTTTAAACACGTGGATGATTTATCTAATATTGGATCTGATGATAAAGGAATTAACCACGTCATATCCGATACAGAAATTTCAAATGACTTAGATTTACTCATTGTCCCTGGTTTAGCTTTTAACGATGCAGGTTATAGAATTGGATATGGCGGGGGCTATTTTGATAAATTTTTAACACACCATCAACAGTCAACGATAAGTTTAATTTACGACTTCCAGCTTGATGATTTCGAAATTGAAGCACATGATCAACCAGTACAAGCACTAATTATAGCAACAACAAAATAATGGAGGCTAAAATGATTACAGAAAAACATTATTGGAAGTCAATCTTTACTTGGGTTAAATATTTAAATTATCAAATAGTGCATCGCAATCAAGACGATACAGAAATTTGGTTGGCAAATAAGAAAAAACAATCCGTTGTTATATTTAAATTTGGAGCCAACTCCACACAAGAAGTTAGATTTGATAAAAGTAGAATCCAAGACCATGAAGAAGATATTATAGCATTTTTAGATTTCAAACCTAAAAGTTATAACTTATTTATTTATACTGATAAAACATTTACTGATGAAAATTTAGATGAACTGAAATCAATAAAGTTCAAAGTAAAAATTATCCGTCAAGCTGATCAAATTGAAAAAATAATGCCAAATTTTTTTATAAAAAGTGTTTTCAATCAAAGTTCTAATCAAACGAAATCATATTATAAGCAAAGAGCTTTAAACAATAATCCTATTGAAAAACATATGCTGAAATTTGCACCAATTACATACACATTAATTGCAATTAATATCATTATTTGGCTTTCTATGGTTTTATTTTTAAACCGATTTTCTGATTTGAAACTTTTAGACGTAGGCGGTCTAGTACATTTTAATGTAGTTCATGGTGAGTGGTATAGGGTAATTTCTTCTATATTCTTACACTATAATTTTGAGCATATACTAATGAATATGTTAACTTTATTCATATTTGGAAAAATAGTTGAATCTATAGTAGGACACTGGCGATTCTTAGTCATTTATTTTGTCGCTGGTTTATTTGGTAATTTTGCTTCATTATCTTTTAATACTGATACTGTATCCGTCGGGGCAAGTGGGGCTATTTTTGGCTTAATTGGTGCTATTTTTGCGTTTATGTATATTGGGAAACAATATAATCGAAAATTAATAGGACAATTGTTAATCGTACTTGTCATCTTAATCGGTGTGTCATTGCTTATGCAAAACGTAAATATAGTAGCACATATCGGTGGATTTATTGGTGGATTACTTATCACATTAATAGGCTATTATTTTAAACTAAACCAGAATAAATTTTGGATATTCCTTATTTTGCTTATTGTATTATTCATAGGATTTCAAATACGCATTTTCACCATACAGGAAGATAATATATATAATACAATCATTGAAAAAGAAATGAAAAGCGGTAACTATAAAGATGCTAAAGACATGGTTCAGCATACAATAAATAAAAATTACGCAGACGATGAGACATATTATTTAAAAGGATTTATCAGTGCGACAACTGACTCAAAAGCTGAAGGCATGGCAACATGGGAGCGAGGTTTAAGACATTTCCCTGATTCTGCAATATTAAACTATCAACTAGCTGTTGCAAATAGGTCCATCGATAATAAAGATAAAGCTCAAAAATATATTAAAACTGCATTAAAAAATGATCCAAGTAATAGAGATTATATCAATTTAAATAAAGAATTGAGCGATGATAGTGATTGAGGAAATAAAAACATTTTATGACGTTCAACAACTTTTGAAAAAATTTGGTTTTATTATTTATTTCAAAGATAAAGAAGATGTATATGAAATGATGGAACAAGAAATACATTCGTTGTATGAATATAACTTAATTACACAAGATAGGTATATCAAATGCAAATTAATTATTAATCAAAGAAGAAGTGAACAATAACTATATCATTTAAACTTAAAAGAGCGGGATAATGAAATCTTTAAAGGAAAATAGATTTCTATATCGCGCCTTTGTTCATTATTATTGCAATTGTGAAACGAATAATATTAAAATAGAAGTATATGTTTTTAACAAAGATACTAAATAAAATTTAAGGAAAAGAACAGTTATTTTCAACGTACTAAATGGATTTTAAAGTAGTAATATACACTTATTTTAACTAGAATTTTAATAGTTTGTTGCCATTACTATTATTAGAACTAACGTTTCCTTAAACTCAGAGAAGGATGAATAAATAAATGAAAAAAATTATCTTAGCAGCAGATATTGGTGGAACAACTTGTAAGCTCGGAATATTCGATCAGCAACTTGAACAAATAGAGAAATGGTCTATTGAAACTGATACTTCAGATACTACAGGTTATGCACTGTTAAAAAATGTTTATGATTCTTTCGTTGAACATATCGACAATTCTGAATTTACTTTTTCAGATGTATTGGGAGTTGGTATCGGAGTGCCAGGGCCAGTTAATTTTGAAACCGGTGAAGTTAATGGTGCCGTTAACCTATATTGGAAAGATACGGTAAATGTGAGACATATCTTTAAACAATTTGTAGATTGTCCTGTTTATGTTGATAATGATGCGAATGTTGCAGCATTAGGCGAAAAACATAAAGGTGCAGGCCAAGGTTCGGATGAAGTGGTTGCAATTACATTAGGTACTGGTCTCGGTGGTGGTATTATTTCTAATGGTGAAATTGTCCATGGTCACAACGGTTCAGGTGCTGAGATAGGCCATTTTAGAGTAGACCATGATCAACGCTTTAAATGTAACTGTGGGAAGTCTGGTTGTATCGAAACTGTTGCTTCTGCCACTGGTGTAGTCAATTTAGTTAATTTTTATTATCCAAAATTAACATTCAAATCATCAATATTACAACTCATTAAAGATAATGAAGTTACTGCCAAAGCTGTATTTGATGCAGCTAAAGCAGGAGATCAATTCTGTATTTTTATTACAGAACGTGTTGCAAATTATATTGCTTATTTATGTAGTATCATTAGTGTGACAAGCAACCCTAAATATATTGTTTTAGGTGGTGGTATGTCTACAGCAGGATTGATTTTAATTGAAAATATTAAAACAGAATATCATAATTTAACATTTACGCCAGCACAACAAGGTACAGAAATTGTGCAAGCTAAACTAGGTAATGACGCTGGTATTACAGGTGCTGCTGGTTTAATTTATACTTATATCATCGAAAAGGAAGGTGTTAAATAATGGCTATCGTAGATGTAGTTGTTATACCTGTCGGAACAGAAGGGCCAAGTGTAAGTAAATATATTGCTGAGATACAAACAAAATTAAAAGAATATAAAGCGCAAGGTAAAATTGATTATCAGTTAACTCCTATGAATACTTTGATTGAAGGCGATTTAAAAGATTTATTTGAAGTAGTTCAAGCCATTCATGAATTACCTTTTAATAAAGGTGTCGATAGAGTGTGTACGAATATTAGAATTGACGAGCGAAGAGATAAATCTCGTAAAATGAATGACAAATTGGCATCTGTTGAAAAACATTTGGATAATGGAGGGCAAGAATAGTGCAAATATCGAGTTTAGCATTGGGTCTAGTTAAGACGAATACTTATTTCATTGAGAATGAAAAAAGCGTTATTTTAGTTGACCCTGCAAGTGATTATGATTTGATTAAAAAAAAATTAAATCAAATTAATAAACCGTTAAAAGCAATTTTATTAACACATGCTCATTTTGATCATATTGGCGCTTTAGATGACGTCGTAGCAAAATATCAAGTCCCGGTTTATATGCATCGACTTGAATTTGATTTTTTAACTGACACATATAAAAATGGTTCAGAGAAATTCAAGCAATATGGTCTTGAGCCAATAACTAGCAACGTATCTCCAAACCAACTTGATGAAGGTTCGGTAGAGATAGAAGGTTTCCAATTTAATGTGCTCCATACACCTGGACATTCACCTGGTAGTTTGTCATTTGTCTTTGATGAATTTGCAGTTGTCGGAGATACTTTATTTAAGCAAGGTATAGGTAGAACTGATTTATATAAAGGAGACTATGAAACACTCGTAGCTTCTATACTAGATAAAATATTTGAATTAGATGAAGACTTACCACTATTCCCTGGTCACGGACCATATACAACAATTAAAGACGAACAAGTTAACCCATATTTACATGGCTAATTTTTAATTAACCAAAGTAATTTAAACACCTCTTACGTGTATAAGTGTAGGAGGTGTTTTTTTGAAGTTATTATTTAAAAATATTTTTGACAAGGCAATTCATGAAAATGTTACAGATGTACATTTTATACCAAACCAAAATAAAGTAAAAATTAAATTCAGAAAGAAAGCATTTTTAGTTACAGTAGAAACAATAGAAATCAACACTTATAAGAAATTACTTACCTATATGAAATATCAAGCAGGATTAGATGTTTCTAAACACAATGCTGCCCAAAGTGGTAGATATGCATATAAATTAAAACAACTATATTATTTAAGAATTTCTACTTTGCCATTGTCTTTAGGTTATGAGAGTTGTGTAGTTAGGATTATTCCTCAATATTTTCAAAAAACAGCAAAAATTCAAAGTCTCAATCAATTATTCAAATTAATGAATAAACAACAAGGTTTACTACTATTTAGTGGTCCAACTGGATCAGGAAAAAGCACATTAATGTATCAAATGATTTTACACGCAAAAGAACAATTAAATGTGAATATTATAACAGTTGAAGATCCTGTGGAACGATTAATTGAAGGTATTACACAAGTTTCTATCAATGAAAAGGCAGGTATTAATTATGCTAACTCCTTTAAAGCAATTTTAAGATGTGACCCAGATATTATTCTTATAGGAGAAATTAGAGATGCAACTATCGCTAAACAGGTCATACATGCTAGTTTAAGTGGACATTTAGTGCTTTCAACTATCCACTCTAATAACTGTAAAGGCGCATTATGCAGGTTATTAGAAATGGGTATAAGTGTTCAAGAACTACGTCAAACGATCTTAAGTATTATTAATCAACGACTTATCGTTACATCAAAAGAAGAGCGTTCATTAATATATGAACAACTAACACGAGAAGATATACAATTTTATTTCGAAAACCAGCTTACGCTTCCAAACACATTTCAAAATTTATCTTTTAAATTACACGAAATGGCTAAAGAAGGAGAAATTTGTGAAGAAACACTTAATAGATATATTTAGCATATCTCAATTTATGATTATTAACGAAAAAACGCGAATTGAATTACTCCAAAGGTTACAAAATTTGCTTGAACATGGTTTCACATTATCTGAATCATTTAATTTTTTACTTCAACATATAAGTATTAAATCCCCAAAATTAACCGCACAAATAAAAGCGCAATTAGAACAAGGTGCACAATGTTATCAAATACTTTTATTATTAAACTATCCTAAAATTATCATCATGATTATCTATTTTGCAGAAATGTTTAGCGAACTTACTTCAACATTGCCACATGCTCAAGATTATTTACTTAGAAATTATAAAGCTAAACAACAACTTCTTAAAACGCTCCAATATCCACTTTTACTTATGGCTATTTTTATCATTATGTTAATTGTTTTAAACCACACAATCATACCAGAATTCCAATTACTATATAAAAATTTTGATGTAGAACTCTCTACAATACAATTTATTTTATCTTCGATATTAACTCACTTACCTAAGACACTTCTCGTTACTTTATTAATGATATTACTTTGCATATTACTATTTTATAAATATATTAAAAAATTACCAATTAAAGCGAAATATAAAATCATCTTACGCATACCCGTTGTACGTAAATTTTTCAAATTTTATAAAACTTATAGATTATCTACAGAATTTGCATTGTTCTATAAAAACGGCGTGAACTTGTATTCTATTGTCGATATTTATTCAAAGCAAAAAAAGGACCCATATCTAGTTTATCTTGCATCAGAATTATCAAGTGGAACGCAACAAGGTTATAAACTAAGCGAAATATTAAATAATATTTCTTGGTTTGAAAAAGGACTCATTACTTTTATAGCAGAGGGCGAAAAGAAAGGTAAATTAGAGATTGAATTAAAATTATATAGCGATATTATTTTTACAAAAATTGAACAATATACGCAAATTTTAATAAAATTTATACAACCAATCTTATTTACAGTATTAGGTTTATTCATCATTGCCTTATATTTAGTCATTATGTTACCTATGTTTGACTTAATGCAAACGATTAAATAACTACACTAGGAGCGCATTCAATGCATAAAATAAAAAAACTATACAATAAAAAAGCATTCACATTGATTGAAATGCTACTTGTTCTATTAATTATTAGTTTATTACTTATCCTTATTATACCTAATATCGCTAAACAATCATCACATATCCAAAGCACTGGTTGTGAAGCACAAATAAAAATGGTAGAAAGTCAAGTTGAAGCTTACACATTAAAACATAATAAAAAACCACAATCTATAGAGGAACTTATTTCAGATGGTTATATCAAAGAAAATCAGAAATATTGTAAATCAGGTGCTACTATCCATATTAGTAACGGTGAAGTAGTTGCAAACTAGCAAGGCATTTACATTAACCGAAATATTGTTTGTTATGGGTATCATAAGTGTTTTATTAATTGTTCAAGTAAATCACTTGTCCAGTAAAAAAGAAACGCGTGAAACAGCCAATCCTTTTATGAATTCCTTAATATTGAAACTTAATTATTTAAAATCAAAAGCCATTAAAGATGGAAAGCCTATTACACTGATATTCAATCATTACTCAAATAAAATAACCGTTAAAGAACCGTCGATTGAAAATAACGATATAAAATTGCCAGATCATTCATTTATCTATCCTCAAACTAATATCAATTACTTAACTTTTGATAATAAGGGAAATACAAATAAATTTGGCACTGTCTATATATCTGTAAATAAAGTGATTTATAAAGTGGTTTTTCATATTGAAAAAGGGAGAATGAGATATGAAAAAAAGAAAAATTAAAGCTAGCATACTCATAGATTCAATGTTAAGTTTTACGATTATGATCGCAATGTGCAATTTGTTACTACCAATGATCTTACAACTAAACTATTCTTTTAAAAATAAATTAGACTATATTAATATGAAACGCGTGATGCTACTCACGTTAAAACATAATGATCAAAAGGATTTAAACAAAGGTGTGAAAATAGCCGACTATGAAATAAAATTAGACAATTATAAAATTTGTATAAAATCGAAGGACTATTTAAATGAAAAATGCTATTACAAATAAAGTTACTGGTTTTACTTATATCGAAGTATTATTTGCATTATTTATTACCATAGTTGTATTTACAATGCTGCCACTATTATACAAATCCATCGTTCCATTGAAGCATCAATCAAATTTTGCTTCTTCTATTGATTTAGAATTTTTTGCAAGGGATTTAACAGAAGAGTTGTTACTTAACAAATCGCAATTTTTTAATATAGAAAATCGGGGATATAGATTAAAAATTACAAACAAGGAAAAAAATATTTATTACGAATTTAAAAATCGTAAAATAATTAAAACCATAAACCATAGCGGCAATATCACTTTATTAAATAATGTTATAGAAGCTCAATTTACAATGTTAAAAAATAAACGAATGAAATTATATGTAAAATTATATAATGAGGGAACTTACTTTGAAAAAGAAATTTACTTTTAATACAAAAGGCTATATATATCCTTTTGTGATGGTGGTTTATATGCTATATTTATCATTGATAGCGATTTATACAGCTCATTTTAACATTCAATTGAAAACACTTGATAATATTGAATCATATTATGAAAAGCAAATTCAAATACTTTTGCATAAAGGAAGATATTTTTGAAAAACAAGATGAATACCCCACTTATTTTAGTAGGATTTATGGGAACAGGAAAGACAACTTTAGGTAAACATATTGCTGAAAAGGACCAGTTAACTTATGTAGATTTAGATGAATTCATTGTACAACAAGAAGCTAAATCTATACCAGAAATTTTTGAGGAATTCGGTGAAGAAACGTTTCGCAGTTTGGAATATAAATATTTAACTATATGTATTAACCAATTTGATATCATTTCCACTGGTGGAGGTATCATAGAAGGGGAACACGCTTATAATTTATTGAAAAATCAAAATTACGTTGTATGGCTAGATTGCGAATTAAACATTTTATACAATAGAATTAAAAATGACAGCAATAGACCAAATGCAAATAATAAATCATTTTCCAAACTAAAAAGCTTGTATTCATCTAGGGTTTCAAGATATAATGAAATCGCATTCATCAAAGTGAATAGTAGTAAATCGCTTTCAAACTTATATAATGAGATAATGAAATCGATATAAAGCGAATGACCAGTATTAGAGAGAATGGTACATGATTTAATGTATCCATCGCCGAAGGTGCAAGTTTAACGAAACTCTCAGGCAAAAGGATAATACTGAGACGCATTCCTGGATTTATTGACAGGGTAGGCTTAGTCTACTCTGTCTTTTTTAATATAACAATAGGGGGTTTATTAATGGCTAATGAATTAAAACACACACCACTTTATCAAAATTTTGTGGATCTCGGGGCAAAAATTGTTGAATTTGGTGGCTGGGCAATGCCAGTCCAATTTTCAAGTATCAAAGAAGAACATAATGCTGTTAGAACTAAAATGGGATTATTTGATGTCAGCCACATGGGTGAAATTCTTATAAAAGGCCCTGAAGCTGATAAACTTGTACAATACTTGCTTTCAAATGATACTGACAATTTAGAAACAACAAAAGCTCAATATACAGCATTATGTAACGAGCATGGTGGTATTATTGACGATTTAATTACTTATAAACTCAGAGAAAAAGAATATCTATTAGTTGTAAACGCTGGTAACACTGATAAAGACTTTGAGTGGATGAAAAATAATGCTACTAACTTTGATGCAGAAGTTTTAAATGTATCGAGTGATTATGGACAATTAGCTGTTCAAGGTCCAAATGCACGTGACTTTGTTCAAGAACATGTCAATATAGACATCTCTGAAATGTCTCCTTTCGAATTTAAACAAGATGTTGAATTCTTTGGAAAAAAAGTGATACTGTCACAATCCGGTTATACTGGTGAAGATGGTTTTGAAATTTATTGTAAATCTGAAGATACACCATATCTTTGGGCATCCATTTTAAAATATGATGTGGCCCCTTGTGGTCTAGGCGCAAGAGATACATTAAGATTAGAAGCTGGTTTACCATTACATGGACAAGATTTAAGTGAATCAATAACGCCTTATGAAGGTGGGATAGCATTTGCAGCTAAACCCTTAATTGATGCAGATTTTATCGGAAAAAGCGTTTTAAAAGATCAAAAAGAAAACGGTTCGAAACGAAGAACAGTTGGAATTGAAATGATTGATAAAGGAATTCCAAGAACAGGTTACACAGTTTATGATGTCGATGGTAATGAAATTGGTGAAATTACATCAGGTACGCAATCTCCATTAAGTGGTAAATCCATTGGTTTAGCTATAATAGATAGAGATGCTTTTGAAATGGGAAAAGAAATTATAGTGCAAATTAGAAAAAGACAAGCTAAAGCAAAAATTGTTAAAAAAAATCAAATTAGTAAATAATTTAAAGGGGTGTTACTGTGAGTCATCGTTATATTCCGTTAACAGAGCAAGATAAACACGAAATGCTAGAAACTATTGGTGCTGGTTCAATCAATGAATTATTTGGAGATGTTCCAAAAGACATTCTATTAAATAGAGAATTAGCTATCCCAGATGCAGAATCAGAAACAACATTAACTAAAAGACTAAGTAAAGTTGCAAGTAAAAATATTACTAAAGAAACACACACATCATTTTTAGGCGCTGGTGTCTATGATCACTATGCCCCAGCAGTAGTAGATTCAATGATTTCACGTTCAGAATTTTATACGGCTTATACACCATATCAGCCTGAAATTTCCCAAGGTGAATTACAAGCCATTTTTGAATTCCAAACGTTAATATGCGAATTAACTGATATGGATATCGCTAACTCATCTATGTATGATGGGATTACAAGTTTTGCAGAAGCATGTATTTTAGCATTTAATCAAACTCGTAAAAATAAAATTGTTGTTTCTAAAGGGATGCACTACCAAGCATTACAAGTATTACACACTTATGTTAAAACACGTAAAGAATTTGAAGTCGTTGAAGTGGATTTGGATGGAACAATCACTGATTTAGAAAAGCTTGAAAATGCTATTGATGACGAGACTGCAGCAGTTGCGGTACAATATCCAAACTTTTATGGCTCAATTGAAGATTTAGAAAAAATCCAAGCTTTAATTGAAGATAAAAAAGCATTATTTATCGTTTATGCAAACCCAATTGCACTTGGATTATTAACACCACCAGGTAGTTTTGGAGCGGATATCGTAGTAGGAGATACTCAACCATTTGGTATCCCAACGCAATTCGGTGGACCACACTGTGGTTTCTTTGCTACTACTAAAAAATTAATGAGAAAAACCCCAGGACGTCTAGTTGGACAAACAGAAGATCAAGATGGAAATCGTGGTTTTGTTTTAACTTTACAAGCGCGGGAACAACATATCCGTAGAGATAAAGCAACATCTAATATTTGTTCAAACCAAGCTTTAAATGCTTTAGCTTCATCTATATGTATGTCTGCTTTAGGTAAACAAGGTATTTATGACATTGCAGTTCAAAATTTTGAAAATGCAAATTATGCTAAAGAGCAATTTAGGCAACAAGGCTTTGAAGTTAGCAATGGTACATCATTCAACGAATTTGTCGTTAAATTTGATAAATCTGTCAAAGATATCAATGATGCGTTAATCCAAGAAGATATTATCGGAGGTTTCGATTTAAGCGAAATTGGAGAAGGCTTTGACAGTCATATGCTGATTGCTGTAACAGAATTAAGAACTAAAGATGAAATTGATACATTTGTTAAGAAAGCAGGTGAATTAAATGGTAGTAAGTAAATCTAGTCCATTAATTTTTGAGCGTTCTAAAGAAGGTCGTTATGCGTATTCATTACCTAAAAAAGAAATTGATAATAAAGCTGTAGATAAATTATTAGATGATAAATTTATAAGAAAAGACAAAGCTGAATTCCCAGAAGTGGCCGAGTTAGATTTAGTTCGTCACTATACAGAATTATCAAATAAAAACTTTGGCGTAGATACAGGTTTTTATCCTCTTGGCTCTTGTACGATGAAATACAATCCAAAAATAAATGAAAAAATTGCAAGAATCCCTGGATTTGCTGAATCACATCCATTACAAGATGAATCTCAAGTGCAAGGTTCATTAGAAATCATCCATAGCTTGCAAGAAGAATTAAAAGAGATTACAGGTATGGATGAAGTTACACTACAACCAGCAGCTGGCGCCCACGGAGAATGGACAGCGCTTATGATTTTCAAAGCATATCACGAAAAAAATGGCGAAGGACATCGTAATGAAGTCATCGTTCCTGACTCAGCTCATGGCACAAACCCTGCTTCAGCAGCGTTTGCTGGATTTAAAGCTGTAACTGTTAAGTCTAACGAACGCGGAGAAGTTGATATTGAGGACTTAAAACGCCTTGTTAACGACAACACAGCTGCAATCATGCTCACTAACCCTAATACGTTAGGTATTTTTGAGCAAAATATTATGGATATTCGAAATATTGTGCATGAAGCTGGTGGCCTATTGTATTATGACGGTGCTAATTTAAATGCAATTATGGATAAAGTCAGACCAGGCGACATGGGATTTGACGCTGTTCATTTAAACTTACACAAAACATTTACAGGACCTCATGGCGGCGGTGGCCCAGGTTCAGGCCCAGTAGGCGTTAAAAAAGAACTTGCCCATTTTTTACCAAAACCAATGGTGGTTAAAGAAAACGACGTTTATAAATACGATAATGATATTGAAAACTCAATCGGACGTGTTAAACCATTCTACGGGAACTTTGGAATTTATTTAAGAGCATACACTTATATTAGAACTATGGGTAATAAAGGCCTTGAAGAAGTTTCAGAAGCTGCAGTATTGAATGCAAATTATATTAAAGCACGCTTAAAAGAACATTTCGAAATTCCATATGAACAATATTGTAAACACGAATTTGTCCTAAGCGGTTCTAAGCAAAAAGAATTTGGTGTTCGTACATTGGATATGGCGAAACGTTTACTAGACTTTGGTGTCCATCCGCCAACAATTTACTTCCCGCTTAACGTAGAGGAAGGTATGATGGTAGAACCAACAGAAACAGAATCTAAAGAAACGTTGGACTATTTCTGCGATACTATGATTGAAATTGCTAAAGAAGCAAAAGAAAATCCTGATAAAGTATTAGAAGCACCACATACAACAATTATTGATCGTTTAGATGAAACACAAGCTGCGCGTCATCCAGTATTGAAATTTGAAAATTTACGTTCAGAAAAATAAAAGTTCTGAAAGCGTCATATTTAAGGTATAAGTTAGACATCCCATTTTTTAACATGATGTCGTTTGTCCTCTAAAACAAAGGTAATTAAAAAACGTTAAGATATCAATATCCCAAGTATTTTATAAAACGGGTGGTTTTTACATAAATCTAAGTAAAAAATCACCCGTTTTTTTAAACATTTATTTAATTTGATATATTTACAAACATCAAATTTACGTTTGGCTTAATCTATACGTCTTTAAATTTAGACGATGCGCTTATGGCTTTGTTTATCAAATATTAAAAATATTACCAGTTAAATTTCTATGTTAAATACTCATTGAATGCGTTATTAGTTTGTGTACATCGTAACGTTAATAGATATTTACTACCATATAATTATGCCAATTTTTATTGTGTTGTTCCACAGAGTATATATGAATGAGAGATGACGAAATCCAAGTATATTGGTAAAATCTGAATAGAGTTTAAATATAAAAAACACCTTCATTATTAAATGAAGGTGTTTTTTACTTTGAACATAAACATTTATATCTCATGCTCATTTAAATAATTGATTAATAACTCATTTTTTTGATTTGATTTTACCAGTCCATTTTTTATATCCGCCTTTGAGCATATATATATCTTTATACCCATTCTTCTTTAAAATTCTAGCGGCACGATAGCTAGCAATTCCGTTAGCATCACAAAGATAAATAGGTTGGTCTGTTCTCAAACCTTGAAACCTTTGTTTGAACATTGTGATTGGAATGTTACGAGCACCGTTGATATGACCATAATCATAATCTACTTTTTCTCTCACATCAATAACTTGAGCTTTACGCAAACCATTATGGAATTCATTTTGGTTTAATTCAATGACCGCTTTTTTGTTCAAATATCTGTTAAATAACATATAAGCGACGATTATTATTAAAATTGCTAAAGCTATAAACCAAAAATTACTCATCTTGCATCCTCCCTAATTAACCGATATTATATATTATAAGACTGTTAGCACAATTTATCAAAATATTTTTATCACAAACTGTACACATTGCTAACAAATTTTAACAATTATTGAAAACGATAACACAATTTGGCTGTTACCACAATTTAATTTTAATGAATGGAGTTTTGAGTGTGACTGAAACATGGCATTTTATCAATACAGGTAGTAATGATCCATTTTATAATATGGCAATGGATGAAGCATTATTAAATTTTGTTTCAAGAGGTGAGATTGACCCGGTAATCAGATTTTACACATGGAATCCAGCAACACTTTCAGTAGGTTATTTTCAAAGACTAACAAAAGAAATAGATATACATAAAGTAAAAGAAAAAAGTTATGGCCTTGTTAGAAGACAAACAGGTGGTAGAGGTGTACTTCATGACAAAGAATTAACTTATAGTGTTATTGTACCAGAAACTCATCCAGAAATGCCAAAAACTGTTACAGAGGCATATAGAGTTATTTCAGAAGGTTTACTTGAAGGTTTTAAAGCGTTAGGTTTCAATGCTACTTTTGCCATACCGCGTTCTAAAGAAGAAAGAGCTAAATTAAAACAGCCAAGAAGTGCAGTTTGTTTTGATGCACCAAGTTGGTATGAGTTAGTAGTAGAGGGACGTAAAATCGCAGGCAGTGCACAAATGAGACAAAAAGGCGTGATACTTCAACATGGCTCATTGTTACAAGACATTGATGTGGACGATTTATTTTATATGTTCATATATAAAAACGATCGCTTAAAAGAGAAAATGAAACAAGCTTTTGTTGATAAAGCTGTGGCAATAAATGACATATCAGATAGACATATTACATTAAAGGAAATGGAACATGCTTTTGAAGAAGGATTTAAAAAAGGATTAAATATAGATTTTAAACCTTTAACATTAACGCCAAAACAAAATGAAGAAGTAAAAAATTTAATAGAAAAATATAAATCTGAAGAATGGAATTATAGGAAATAAATTTATGAACCATTTAGGATTAAATACAAACGGGCCTGGGGTATAAATATCTCAGGCTCGTCATTACATATAACAAGTAGATAATTGGAATAAAACATAAAGTTATATTTTTTATTGGGTTGAATGAGTAAAATATAAGTCTGTGCTTTATCCCTTTGTAAACTTTTTCCTAATGATCCATATAAAAACGGACCGAAATCCTAAATGAAATTTCGGTCCGTTTTCTATACCACCTCATGCTATTCATTTATGAAGTTTCAAAACATCAACTACTTTTTCTTGTTTCGTTTTCTATATTTTCTTTGAGCACGTTTGTATTTTCTTTGATCTTCTGTTAAAAAGAAGAAATAATAAATCGCATAAATAATTCCTGCAAAAATAGCTAAACTAATAATCATTTTTACAAAACTAAATAAAAACGCATCTAAGTTAAGTAATAAGCCGATTAATGCAATAGCGATTACGATATAAAATATTGCTTGTTTCAAAATAAACACTCCTATTTGATTGTATCCTTAGTTATTGTTAATGCTCACCTTTGACAAAGTAGCTTGACCTTTTTGGATTTTCTTTTTGTCTTTTTCATTATAACCGTCTCTAATGTCATCCATAGCTGAATTGAGTTCTTTATTTAATTTATTTATATTTTTACTTTTCTTTTTATCTTCATCACTCATTTTATCTTTATCAATTTTACTTTTATATGTAGTGTAAGCAGAATCAAGTTTATTCGTAATATCTGTTAATTTTGATTGTATTTTTTCGCTTTTTTTGTTTTTTGATACGTCATCTTCAATATTAGTGTAATCATCAATTGCTTTAGTAACATTTTGATAATATTCAGAAGAAGCTTTTATATGATTTAGCTTATTCTTGTTATTTTTAGCGTTTTTAATATTATCCTTATCTTTTTCCAATGCAGAAATATTTGTTTTTTCTTTCTTGATTTCAATTTTTAAATCTTGGATATCACTCTTTAATTTATGATTTTCATCACGTAGTTTTGTTGTCTTATCTTCTAATGGGCCTAAATTTTGACTCCCACACCCAGCGAGTATACACGAAGCTACTAAAATAGCGACCAATTTTTTCTTCATAACTCTCTCCTAATTCAAAAACTATAAATTTATACAATAATTATGCTATCATTTTAATGTATATAAAGGAAATGTACAAATTTATTGAATAGGGGGATTAATATTGAATAGAATTGAAAAATTAAATGCTGCAATAGAGGCAAAACATTTAGAAGCGGTTATTGTGTTGTCAGACTACAACAGACGATTTTTATCTGGGTTTACAGGAACGAGTGGCGCACTTATCATCACAAAGGATGAAAAATTATTAATTACTGACTTTAGGTACATAGAACAAGCTACTACACAAGCACCTGATTTCAAAATTGTTAAACAACAAGGTCAACTTGTAGAATCTATTAAAACTACGCTAGAGAAATTAAATGTACAAAATGTTGGTTTTGAAGGTAATTTAGTCAGTTATGATACTTATTTACAATTGAGTAAATCTTATATAAGTTTAATCAGTATATCAGGTTTAATTGAAAAAATAAGAGAAGTTAAAGATAAAGATGAAATCGCATTTATTCAAAAAGCTGCTCAAATTGTTGACGAAGCTTATGAATATATCTTAACAGTTGCTAAAGCTGGTATGACAGAACTACAGTTAAAAGCTAAATTGGAAAGTAAAATGTTAGAACTAGGTTCAGAGGGGCCATCTTTTGACACTATTGTTGCTTCAGGGGTTCGCGGTGCACTTCCACATGGCGTAGCAAGCGATAAAGTAATTAACGAAGGTGAATTGATTACATTAGACTTTGGTGCTTATTACAAAGGTTATGCATCAGATATTACCCGTACCTTTGCTATAGGTGAACCAGAGCAACAATTAAAAGAAATTTATAATATTGTATTAGAAGCTAATTTAAAAGGAATAGAAGCTGCTAGAAAAGGGATAACTGGTAAAGCGTTAGACGCAGTTGTAAGAGACTATATCACTGAAAAGGGGTATGGTAATGCATTCGGGCATTCTTTAGGTCATGGTATCGGTTTAGATGTTCACGAAGGCCCTAATTTATCTAAAAAATCTGAAACAGCTTTAGAGATAAATAATTGTGTTACAATTGAACCCGGTATATATTTAGATGGTATTGGTGGCGTTCGCATAGAAGATGACATTTTAATCACTGAAAATGGTTGCGAACGCTTTACTAAATCGTCTAAAGACCTTATTATTTTATAGAAGACCTTATATTAAGGAGGAGACTGAATGATTTCGGTTAATGATTTTAAAACAGGTTTAACAATTTCTGTAGATAATGGCATCTGGAAAGTGTTAGATTTCCAACACGTAAAACCAGGTAAAGGTGCTGCCTTTGTACGTTCTAAACTACGTAATTTACGAACAGGTGCAATTCAAGAAAAAACATTCAGAGGCGGAGAAAAAGTTGAAACTGCAATGATTGAAAATCGTCGCATGCAATATTTATACGCTGATGGAGACACTCATGTTTTCATGGATAATCAAACATTTGATCAAATTGAACTACCTGCTGATTATTTAGAACATGAATTGAATTTCTTAAAAGCAAATATGGAAGTTCAAATTCAAAGCTATGAGAATGAAACTTTAGGTGTTGAATTACCTAAAACTGTAGAACTTACTGTAACAGAAACAGAACCAGGTATTAAAGGTGACACTGCTACAGGTGCTACTAAATCTGCTACTGTTGAAACGGGTTATACGTTAAATGTACCTTTATTCGTTAACGAAGGTGACACTTTAGTAATTAACACAAGTGATGGTAGTTATGTATCAAGAGCTTAATCTTTTTAACGTCATAAGTTTCTAAAAAATTTATGGTACTCAAAAGCCTTTCCACTCTATTTATTGGAAAGGCTTTTATTATTTAAGGATAACCATATTACATACGATATAAAATTAGAGGGGTTTTAAAAAGTAAAATAACTCAAAAATTTCGATGGCATTGAGATAAAAAATATTTTATACGGTTATAGCGCAACGAGTTATAATAGAAAGTGTGTATATGCTTGAATTGAACATTTTACTAAAGTAAAATAAACTAGGTAAATGAAAACAATCTGAAGGAGTCAGTATTTATGAATTTTAAAGAAATTAAAGAATTAATTGAAATTCTTGATCAATCTAGCTTAACTGAAATTAACATTGAAGATAAAGGGAACATCGTTAATTTAAAAAAAGAAAAAGAAACTGAAATCATTACGCCGCAAGTTTCACAACAACCAATGCAACAAGTAGCGCCGCAACAAGCCGTTACACCAATTCAATCAACAAGCGAAAGTTCTGAAGAAGGAAGCGCCGCACAAGAAAATGACAACTTAGAAACAATTAACGCGCCAATGGTTGGTACTTTCTACAAATCACCTTCACCAGAAGAAAGTCCATATGTTCAAGTAGGCGATGCAGTGTCTAACGAATCGACTGTTTGTATATTGGAAGCGATGAAACTATTTAACGAAATACAAGCTGAAGTCACAGGGGAAATTGCAGAAATACTAGTAGAAGACGGTCAAATGGTAGAGTATGGCCAACCGTTGTTCAAGGTGAAATAATGAATAAAATTTTAATTGCAAATAGAGGGGAAATTGCTGTAAGAATCATTCGTGCTTGTCATGATTTAGGTTTACAAACTGTGGCTATATATTCTGAGGGAGATAAAGATGCATTACATACTCAAATTGCTGATGAAGCATATTGCGTCGGCCCTACTCAATCTAAAGATTCTTATTTAAATATCCCTAATATTTTATCTATTGCAACTTCTACAGGTTGTGATGGCGTTCACCCAGGGTATGGCTTTTTAGCAGAGAACGGGGATTTTGCTGAACTTTGTGAAGCCTGTCAACTTAAGTTTATTGGACCAAGTTATGAGTCTATTCAAAAAATGGGAATCAAAGACGTTGCAAAAGAAGAAATGAAACGTGCTGAAGTTCCTGTTGTGCCTGGTAGTGAAGGTTTAGTCCAAGATATTAAAGAAGCCAAAAAAATTGCCAAAGATATTGGTTATCCAGTGATTATAAAGGCAACTGCTGGTGGCGGTGGTAAAGGTATACGTGTAGCACGTGATGAAAAAGAATTAGAAACAGGTTTCAAAATGACGCAACAAGAAGCTGAAACAGCATTTGGTAATGGTGGACTATACTTAGAAAAATTCATCGAAAACTTTAGACATATTGAAATACAAGTAATTGGAGATAGTTATGGTAATGTGATCCACTTAGGCGAACGTGATTGTACAATACAAAGACGTATGCAAAAACTTGTGGAAGAGTCCCCGTCTCCTATTTTAACTGATGCTAAAAGACAAGAAATGGGTAATGCAGCAGTAAGAGCTGCAAAAGCAGTAAACTATGAAAATGCTGGAACGATTGAATTTATCTATGACTTAAATTCTAATGAATTTTACTTTATGGAAATGAATACACGTATTCAAGTTGAGCATCCTGTAACTGAAATGGTAACTGGCATTGATTTGGTGAAATTACAATTAAAAGTGGCCATGGGTGAGAAGTTATCATTTACTCAAAAAGACATCCATATTCAAGGACATGCTATAGAGTTTAGAATTAATGCTGAAAACCCATATAAAAACTTTATGCCTTCTCCAGGAAAAATCACACAATATCTTGCCCCAGGTGGTTTTGGAGTAAGAATTGAGTCAGCATGTTATACTAATTACACAATACCACCATATTATGATTCTATGGTAGCCAAATTAATTGTGCACCAACCAACAAGAGATGAAGCAATTATGACTGGCTTACGAGCATTAGGAGAATACTTAGTATTAGGCATTGATACTACAATTCCATTCCATATTCGTCTTCTAAATAATGATATTTTCAGAAGTGGCGAATTTAATACTAATTTCTTAGAAACTTATAATATTATGGATGATCAAACTAAATAGGAGGTATGTGAAATGGTTAAAGTAGCAGAATCATCACATTCCAATTTAGGAAAAATAGAAATTGCGCCTGAGGTTTTGACTATTATTGCGAGTATAGCAACCTCTGAAATAAAAGGGCTAGAAGGACATTTTAAAGAAATTAAAAACTTAAGCGTGGAAAAGATTACTAAAAAACAATTATCGCGTGGTATTAAAGTAGATACAAAAGATGATGGGATTCATATAGACGTATATTGTTCACTATCTTATGGTGTTAATATCTCAGAAACTGCAAGAAAGATACAAACAACCATTTATAACTCTTTAACTACTATGACAACGATTGTTCCTAGCCAAATTAATGTCCACATTACACACATTGAATCTACAAATTAAATATATAATGCAAATTGACTTTAATGCAGTCATTGAAAAAGAACTAAGCTTTTAAATAACTTATGCTTTTCTTTTCTAAAATGAGTAATAAAGTAAACAATGCGAGAAGGAGTTTATAATGAGTCGAAAAGAATCAAGAACACAAGCCTTTCAAACTCTATTCCAACTAGAAATGAAAAATAGTGATTTAACCATAGATGAAGCGATTAGCTTTATCAAAGATGATAATCCCGATTTAGAATTTGATTTTATTAGCTGGTTAGTAACAGGTGTCAAAGATCATGAATCTGTATTAGATAATAAAATTGCGCCTCACCTTAAAGATTGGACGATTGACAGATTATTAAAATCTGATCGAATTATACTAAGAATGTCTACATTTGAATTGTTAAATAGTTCGACACCACAAAAAGTAATCATAAATGAGGCTGTTGAGTTGGCAAAACAATTTAGTGATGATGAACATTATAAATTTATTAATGGTGTATTAAGTAATATTGAATAAAAGAGTGATATAATATGTCAGATTATTTAAGTGTTTCGGCTTTAACAAAATATATCAAATATAAATTTGACCAAGACCCACATTTACAAACTGTACTACTTAAAGGTGAGCTTTCTAACTTTAAAAAGCACAGTAGTGGTCACCTTTATTTTAATGTTAAAGATAAAAATAGCGTTATTAGCGCGATGATGTTCAAAGGTAATGCCTCAAAAATAGATTTCGAACCAAAAGAAGGGGACGAAGTATTATTAGAGGCACGCGTTTCTGTGTATGAAAGACGTGGTAATTACCAGATTTATGTCAATAAAATGCATATTGATGGAATTGGTAATTTATATCAAAAATTAGAACAATTAAAAAAGAAATTAACTAAAGATGGCTATTTTGATTCAAACCATAAAAAGTTAATACCTAAGTTCCCCCAAAAAATCGCAGTATTAACTGCCGGTACAGGGGCTGCGATACGTGATATTCATACTACAATCAATAGTCGCTACCCTTTAGCAGAACAAATTCAAATTAACACCTTAGTACAAGGGGAACAGGCTAAAAACGATATAATTGAAAAAATAAAGCAAGCTGATGAATTAAATGTAGATACAATTATAATCGGACGTGGTGGCGGTTCTATTGAAGATTTATGGAATTTTAACGAAGAAGATGTGGTAAAAGCAATTTATGCTTGTGAGACGCCTATTATCTCAGCAGTAGGTCATGAAACAGATTTTACATTAAGTGATTTTGTGGCAGATGTGCGTGCAGCAACGCCTACTCAAGCCGCTGTTATGGCTACGCCAGATCAATATGAACTTAGACAATATCTCCAACAACTCAAGCTTTCGCTTACAAGGTTTATTAACCAACATATACAACAGCAAAGAAAGCATTTAGAACATGTTGCTTCTTACTACAAATTTAAAACACCAACTCTGTTATATGATCAACAAATTCAAAAGCGTGATGATTTAGAGAAACAGCTTAATTTAAATATAAATTTCAAAATCAATCAGCATAACCAACAATTACAGTTAATGAAACAGAACTTTAACTTAAAATACTTTAAGCAAAGTATCCACAGAGAACAAACAACGATTTCTCAAAAACAAATGGAACTTAATAAATTAATGAATCATTATATTACAAAACAAAAAAACAATTTAACTGCCAAACTAGAAAGCTTAAATAATCTGAGTCCAACAAATACAATGTTACGTGGTTACACTATTGTAAACAAGGAAGACAAAGTGATAACGAGCACTAATGATTTGGTTGAAAATGATAACATTGTGTTAACAATGAAAGACGGCATTGTTGATGCACAAGTTAAGAAAGTAAGGTGTAATGATGACCAATAACACGCAAAGTTTTGAAGAAATGATGAAAGAATTAGAAAATATAGTTCAAAAATTAGACAGTGAAAATGTTTCATTAGAAGAGTCTTTGAATTTATATCAACGCGGTATGACCTTATCTGCTAGTTGTGATGAAACATTAAAAAATGCTGAAAAAAAAGTGAATGAACTAATGTCAGAAGAAAGTACTGATAACGTTCAAGAAACGGATAAGGTAGAAGATAATGACGAATAATAAAATGAATCAATTAATCAAAGAAATCAATCAACTATTAGGACAAACGATTCCTCATTCCTCACTGGGTACAGATTTAGAAGACAGCATGCGATACTCATTAGAAGCCGGAGGTAAACGCATTAGACCGGTTTTACTATTATTAACATTGGATATGCTATCAACGGATTATAAACTTGGTTATACATCTGCACTCAGTTTAGAAATGATTCATACTTATTCATTGATTCATGATGATTTGCCACCAATGGATAATGATGATTATCGTAGAGGTAAACTTACAAATCATAAAGTTTATGGAGAATGGAAAGCCATTCTAGCTGGGGATGCATTACTTACTAAAGCTTTTGATGTTATTGTCAACGATGCAAATCTCAAAGATAGTGTGAAAATGAACCTTATTAAACGTTTATCTTTTGCCAGCGGCCATTTAGGTATGGTTGGTGGACAAACACTAGATATGCAAAGCGAAGGCTCTGCTATTGACCTAAATACTTTAGAGCACATTCACCATGCCAAAACAGGGGCGTTATTAAAATTTGCTGTAATGGCAGCAATAGATATATCTGAACCTGAACAAAATGTTGCCGATTTATTAGAAACATATAGTGAACACCTTGGTTTAATGTTCCAAATCAAAGATGATTTATTAGATGTATATGGCGATGAAACAAAATTAGGAAAAGCCACAGGCAGTGATATCGAAAATGATAAAAGTACCTATGTATCATTATTAGGTCAAAGTGGTGCTGAAGAAAAGTTACAATCACATACTAAATCTGCGTATGAATGTTTAGAACATTTACCAAAACAATATGATACACGTAACCTTGAATACGTTATAGAATTGTTCAATAATAGAGAATCTTAAATATTTCATAAGCGCGTCATTTTTACTTTAGTTTAAAACATAACAACCAAAAGAAAAACAAATCATAGATAGGGCCAGGGATTAGAACCTAATTAACTCATTAGAATTTGTGATTGGAACAGTACTCGCATTTTCAAAAATTTTTCTGTTCCATTATACATGCTTTTGTTGGCTAGAAAAAAGTTAAGAACTAAAACTTTGTTTTAAGAAATTTAACTTTAGAAAAGTTTAAGATTAAAAGGCTACATTAGGTCAAACGCATGTGTAAGCACATTTTTATTTTTACAGCACTATCTATTACTTATAATACATTTTGTGGCCGAGACATTAATAACGTCTCGGCCACTCATTTTTGTTGAACACAAACTATTATACTCGTTGGTAATGCTAGCAATATAATGGCCAACTTTACTTTGCGATACCTTCAAAGGGTAAGTCAACCAATGCTAACAACAATCCTCTATGTATAAAAGGTTGTTTATACTTTGAAATTTATAAACATATAAATAAATATTCATAATTTGACAGATACCACTATACTTAGTACTTTCAAAAATGATGAATTTGCCACAATTATAAACTATTAATAATTGCTTATCACTCGGTATATCAATATGGCGTTGCGATTTTATAAAATTAACTTTAGTAGTAGTATCATCTTCCATGTGTTAAAATCATTGTATAAATATTCGTTTATAGAGGTGCTATACATGGCTAAAAAATCAGTAAGACATATAAAAATAAGAGAAATTATCTCAAATGAAAAAATAGAAACACAAGATGAATTAGTAAAACGTTTAAATGAATACGAATTAAACGTAACACAAGCGACGGTTTCAAGAGATATCAAGGAATTACAATTAATCAAAGTCCCCACACCGTCAGGACAATATGTTTATAGCTTGCCAAATGATAGAAAATATCATCCCTTAGAAAAACTTGGCCGTTATTTGATGGATTCTTTTGTGAATATTGATGGGACTAGTAATTTACTTGTACTTAAAACATTACCAGGTAATGCACAATCTATCGGAGCTATTTTAGATCAAATAGATTGGGACGAAGTCTTAGGTACAATCTGTGGTGACGATACTTGTTTAATCATATGTCGTGATGAATCTGCCAGTGAAAAGATTAAAACGCGTATCTTTAATTTATTATAAGTTTAAGGAAGTGATTAATACATGCTACAAACCTTATCTATTAAACAATTCGCAATTATTGATGAATTAGAAATACAATTTGGGCAAGGTCTGACTGTTTTAAGTGGTGAAACAGGCGCCGGTAAATCCATTATTATAGATGCAATTGGACAATTAATCGGCATGCGTGCTTCATCCAATTTTGTTAGACATGGAGAGAAAAAAGCAATCATTGAAGGAATCTTTGATATCGATGATAGCAAAGAAGCCATCTCGATTCTTCATGATTTATCTATTGATGTAGATGAAGACTTTTTATTAGTCAAAAGAGAAATTTTCAGCTCTGGTAAAAGTATTTGTAGAGTCAATAACCAAACAGTTACTTTACAAGACTTACGTAAAATTATGCAAGAATTGTTAGATATACATGGCCAACATGAAACGCAAACATTATTAAAACAAAAATATCATCTACAATTATTAGACAATTATGCAGAAAATACATATAAAGATTTACTCGATAAGTATGTGGTAACTTATGATAAGTATAAAGCTAAGAAAAAAGAATTAGAGGATTTAGAATCAGCTGATCAAGCTTTATTACAACGTTTGGACTTATTAAAATTTCAATACGAAGAATTGCAAGAAGCAAATTTACTTGAAGATGAAGTAACACAACTTGAAATTGATATCAAACGTATCCAAAACTCAGAAAGTTTGAGTTTAGCATTAAATAATGCACATGTTACATTAACTGATGAACATGCAATTACAGATCGTTTGTATGAATTAAGTAATCAATTGCAATCTATTAGCGAGATACTACCTGATAAATATGATCGTTTGAAAGAGGACGTAGACCAGTTTTATTATACGCTTGAAGACGCTAAACACCAATTATATGACGATTTAACCAACACAGAATTTGATGAACAATATTTAAATGAGTTAGAATCTAGGATGAATTTATTAAATAGTTTAAAACGTAAATATGGTAAAGACATTAATGAGCTCATCATTTATCAAGACAAAATGGCAGATGAAATTAATAAAATAGAAAATTACGAAGAAAGTACTGCGCAATTACGCCAAGAAATCGATGATTTATACCATAATGTTATCGAATTAGGCGAAAAACTATCAAAAGAAAGACGAAAGGTTGCACAATCATTGCGTAATCATATAGTAGACGAAATCCAGAATCTTCAAATGAAAGATGCTAATTTAGAAATCTCATTCAAAACATTAGATGTGCCAAATCGAGAAGGTATAGAGCTTGTTGAATTTTTAATCAGTCCAAATAAAGGTGAACCATTAAAAAGTTTAAATAAAATTGCCTCTGGTGGAGAACTTTCTAGAATTATGCTTGCATTAAAAACAATTTTTGTTAAAACAAGAGGACAAACAGCAATATTATTCGATGAGGTTGATTCTGGCGTCTCTGGCCAAGCCGCACAAAAAATGGCTGAAAAAATGAAAGGGTTAGCTAAACATATTCAAGTCATATGTATTTCTCATCTACCCCAAGTTGCTTCTATGAGCGATCATCATTTGTTTATTAGTAAAAATACAAGTGCAGATAGGACGACAACACAAGTCCAAGAATTGACAGGAGAAGAACGAATCGATGAAGTAGCAAGAATGATTTCTGGAGCAAGCGTGACTAAACTCACTAGACAAAATGCTAAAGAAATGATTGAGCAAAACCATAAATCATAAATAAGATATCGCTTTTATTTTGTTATTTTAGGGAAAAGACTGAGTAAGACAAATAATCAGTGAAGGGTGTCGATTTTATGCAGTACCAACATTTAATTGAACCGTCAAACACATTAACTGGAAATGTAGCTGTTTTATATGCAAATGACGAGAAAATGATTGCTGTTTTAGTAAAGGCGTTAATGATGACTGATATTGATATCTACATCTACGATACACAAGATACTACTGAAATCATACGTTCTTTTAACTTAGAGTCACAAATTTTAAATAGAATTCATACTTTTACGTTTTCAAGTGATTATCAATTATTGAAACAATGTTCAGAAGATTTATCTCGTGGAAAAATTTCAGTTTTAATGAAAGGCAATATGAAAGCTTCTTCACTCTTATCATTTATATTGAGTAATAAAAACTTTATAGATAATTATGGCTTTTTAAATCACCTCGTATGTTTCAATGTACCAAATTATCATAAAACATTAATGGTTAGTGACGTAGCTTACAATATTTCACCTACCATAGAAGAGAAAAAACAAATTATTAATAATTTAGTTCATTTTAGCAAAAAAATAGGGTACACCCACTTTAACATTGGTTTATTATCTTCAGTGGAATCCCCTCATAAAAAGATTCAATCCTCAGTGGATGCTGAAAAAATTAAACACATTTTTAATAGGGAAGCAAACGACTATTTAAATATTGATGGCCCCATTCTTTTTGATAATGCAATTAGCAAAAAGAATGCAATTCAAAAGAACATTAAATCTAATATTGCTGGAGATGTTGATGCGTTGATTGTCTCAAATACTGATGTTGGTAGTGTATTGTCTAAATCATTGGTTTATTTTAGTAATGCCAGTGTAGCAAGTTTATTACTTGGTGCAAAATTCCCAATCGTATTCACATCAAGAACTGAGAACAAACAAAATAAATTGGATTCTTTATTACTTGCTTTGAGAGCACAAAATTAAATTCAACTACTAAATTTATTTGAATTATTACACTAATATTAAGGTTATTAATTTTATAATGGCAAAATTTGATGTAAAATAGTAAAGGATATTAGTTAATAGATCAATTTCGAGTTTAAATTTTATATTATTCTAATTAATAGGTGCTGAGTTTTTCTATTAATTGAATTCTTATTGTAATCATTGTCGATAATCTTATAACATGGTAATCGATTAAAAGTATTGGTTTCTTCTAGTAATCATAAATTCAAGTGTGTATCGTTTTTTAATGATTTTAAAGTAAAGATACTGCAAACAAATCACTTTTAAAATTTAAAGGTGATTTCATTCGCATGTTTAAATAAATAACTTTGAAACAATATAGTTTACACAGTATGTGATTACCGTTTGAAATTTTGTTTGGCTAGTATATTTTAAACACTATATTTCTAGTTATCATCATATCATTTCAGGTAAACTAAATTTTAATCAATACAGCATACATAAACTTGTATAAATAGGATGCTTTAAGAAAAGGCTAATATGATAGTTAGGAGTCAAAACATGGCAGATGAAAAATATGATTTAGTAATTTTAGGTGGAGGAACAGCTGGATACGTATCAGCGATCAGGGCGTCTCAGCTAGGTAAAAAAGTGGCGTTAGTAGAAAAATCTATGTTAGGAGGCACATGCTTACATAAAGGATGTATACCAACAAAAGCGCTTTTGAAATCTGCTGATGTGTTGAGGACAGTAGCAAATTCAAGCGAATTTGGCGTCGATATAGATAATTTCAAATTGAATTTTTCGCAAATCCAAGCACGTAAAAATGAAGTGGTTCAACAAATGTTTAGCGGCGTTAAACAACTGATGGATCATAATAAAATAGATGTTTTTAATGGCGTTGGACGCATTTTAGGTCCTTCTATCTTTTCACCACAAAGCGGCACAGTTTCAGTAGAATACGAAGATGGAGAATCCGAGTTAATACCAAATAACAATGTACTTATTTGTACTGGATCTAAACCTATGTCATTACCATTTTTACCATTTGATGGAGACTTAGTGTTATCTAGTGACGATATATTAAAATTAGACGAATTGCCACAATCGCTTGCTATCATTGGTGGTGGGGTTATTGGTTTAGAGTTTGCATCTCTCATGGTAGATTTTGGTGTTCAGGTTTCAGTAATTGAAGCCGGTGAAACTATTTTACCGACTGAAAGCAAACTATTGGCTAAGTCTCTACAAAATGAATTAGAAAATAGAGGCGTGACATTTTACATAAATACACAATTAGCAGAAGCACAGTGTTCAGTAAACGAAAATAATATTGAATTAATACTCGGAGAAGATGTTCAAGTATATGACAAAGTATTAGTCGCAATTGGTCGTAAACCGAACACTACAGATATCGGGTTAAACAATACGAAAATTGAGTTGACCGACAAACAGCACATTGTTGTTAATGAATATCAACAAACAAAAGACAAACATATTTATGCTGCTGGTGATTGTATAGGTAAATTACAATTAGCTCATGTTGGTTCAAAAGAAGGGTTGACAGCTATTGAGCATATGTTTGATGTTTCGCCAATACCTATAGATTATAATAAAATGCCTAAATGTGTTTACACCCAGCCTGAAGTTGCAAGTATTGGTAAAAATAAAAATGAAGCGACTCATGAAGGTATAAAAGCAAAAGCAGTTAAAGTGCCATTTAAAGCAATAGGGAAAGCAGTAATTGAAAATACCAAAAATCTAAATGGCTTTTGCGAAATCGTGATTGATCAAGAAAATGATACGGTATTAGGCCTCAATATGATCGGACCACATGTGACCGAACTTATTAATGAAATATCATTGTTCCAATTTATGAATGGTTCAACTTTAGAATTAGGTTTAACAACCCATGCACATCCTTCACTTTCAGAAGTGTTAATGGAACTAGGATTAAAAGTTGAAAACAAATCAATTCACGTTTAATTAAGGAGGATTCAAAATGTTTGATTATAAATCAGCAGGTCTTAGTAAATCTGAACTACAATCTATGTATAAGTGGATGGATTTAGGCCGAAAAATTGATGAACGCATGTGGTTATTAAACCGTGCAGGGAAAATCCCATTTGTTATAAGTTGTCAAGGACAAGAAGCAACACAAATTGGAATGGCTTTTGCAATGCAAGAGGGAGATATTTCATCACCCTATTATAGAGATCTCGCACTAGTAACATATTTAGGTATGACTCCGCTAGATTCAATGTTAGCCGCTTTTGGTAAACGTGATGATATTAGTTCTGGCGGAAAGCAAATGCCATCACATTTTAGTAAAAAAGAAAAAGGCATCTTATCTCAAGGTTCACCAGTAGCAACACAAATTTTACATGCGGTCGGTGCAGCTTTAGCACTCAAAATGGATAACAAACAAAACATCGCAATGACAACTGTAGGTGAAGGTAGTTCAAACCAAGGCGATTTCCATGAAGGATTAAACTTTGCCGGCGTACATAAATTACCTTTTATTTGTGTCATAGAAAATAATAAATATGCTATTTCTGTACCTGATTCATTACAATATGGTGCAGAAAAATTATCAGATCGTGCGTTAGGATATGGTATTCATGGTGAGCAAGTAGATGGTAACGATCCGATTGCTGTTTACAAAATAATGAAAGAAGCGCGTGAGCGTGCATTAAACGGTGGCGGCTCAACTTTAATTGAAGCGATGTGTACAAGGATGACAGCACATTCGTCTGATGATGACGATACATATCGTCCACAAGAAGAACGAGACGCGTTAAAATCATTAGATTGTAACCTTAAATTTAAAGCATTTCTATTAGAAGAAGACATTATCGATGAACAATGGTTAGAGGAAGTAGAGAAAGAACATAAAGAGATTATAAATCAAGCGACAAAAGAAGCTGAAAAAGCACCTTATCCATCACCAGAAGAAACTTATACACATGTTTACGAAGAAGGGAGCTTAAATAATGGCTAAAATATCTTATTTAGAAGCTATCCAACAAGGCTTAGATCAAGCAATGGAAAAAGATGACAACGTATTTGTATTAGGAGAAGATGTTGGTAAAAAAGGAGGCGTCTTCGGTGTAACGTTGGGATTACAGGAAAAATATGGCATCGCACGTGTATTAGACACGCCCTTAGCCGAATCTAATATTGTAGGGACTGGCATCGGTGCAGCAATGATGGGAAAACGACCAGTTGCTGAAATACAATTTGCAGAATACATTTTACCTGCTACAAACCAAATTATGAGTGAAGCGGCAAAAATGAGATACCGTTCAAATAATGATTGGCATTGTCCTATAACAATCCGTGCTCCTTTTGGCGGGGGTATACATGGAGCGTTATACCATTCACAAAGTGTGGAGTCTATTTTTTCATCTACGCCAGGTTTATCTATTGTTATCCCTTCTTCGCCATACGATGCAAAAGGGTTACTGCTCTCATCTATTGAGTCTAACGATCCCGTTTTATATTTTGAACATAAAAAAGCTTACCGCTTATTAAAAGAAGAAGTGCCAGATTCATACTATACTGTGCCGATTGGTAAAGCGGATGTAAAACGTGAAGGTGAGGATATTACAGTATTTACATATGGTCTATGTGTAAATTACTGTATACAGGCTGCTGATATGTTAGAAGAAGAAGGTATTAATGTAGAGGTAGTTGATTTACGTACGGTATATCCTTTAGATAAAAAAACAATCATTGAAAGAGCAAAAATGACAGGGAAAATATTATTAGTCACTGAAGACAACCTAGAAGGTAGCGTTATTTCTGAAGTTGCTGCTATTATTTCCGAAAACTGTTTATTTGACCTCGACGCGCCTATCATGAGATTAGCTGGACCTGATGTGCCATCAATGCCGTTTGCGCCGACGCTTGAAGATGAGTTTATGATGAATCCAGAAAAAATAAAAACGAAAATGCGTGAACTCGCAGAATTTTAAGGAGGCACAATCATGGAAATTAAAATGCCTAAACTCGGCGAAAGTGTACATGAAGGAACAATAGAACAATGGCTGGTTTCTGTAGGCGATAAAATCGAGGAATATGATCCTCTTTGTGAAGTGATTACTGATAAAGTAACAGCTGAAGTACCTTCTTCTTATGCAGGGACAGTTCGCGAAATCATTGTTGAAGAAGGTACTACTGTTGAAGTTGGAGAAGTTATTTGCTACTTAGAGACAGAAGAAACAGTATCGAACGATAGCGATCAGACCCACCCAAAAACTGAAACTGAAGTGAAATCAACACAAAATGATAAAAATACAAAGGGTCAAGCGCATAATAATACAAGTTTATCAGAAAGCGAACCTAAAAATAACGGTAGATTTTCACCTGTAGTATTTAAACTGGCTTCTGAACACCAAATAGATCTTTCCCAAGTTACGGGTACTGGCTTTGAAGGTAGAGTAACTAAAAAAGATATTGAAAATGTCATTAAAGAAGGAACTCATAAAATAGGTTCTGAAATCATTGCACCTAAAGATTCTCCTAAAGTAAGTAAGCAAGTTCAATATAATGAACCTTCTCCAGGTTCAGCTATACCAGTTAATGGTGTACGTAAGCAAATAGCAGAAAATATGGTGCACAGTGTCAATGAAATTCCACATGCATGGATGATGGTCGAAGCTGACGCTACGAATCTTGTTAAAACGAGAGATTACCATAAAAACAGTTTCAAAGAAAACGAAGGTTACAACTTAACTTATTTTGCATTCTTTGTTAAAGCTGTAGCTGAAGGGCTAAAAGCATATCCGCTTCTAAATAGTAGCTGGCAAGACTCTGAAATAGTGATGCATAAAGATGTTAATATATCAATTGCCGTAGCTGATGAAGAGAAACTATATGTACCAGTTATTCAAAATGCGGATGAAAAATCACTTAAAGGTATAGCGAGAGAAATAAATGATTTAGCTCAAAAAGCACGTAACAAAAAGTTAAGAACAGAAGATATGCAAGGTGGCACATTCACAGTGAATAACACCGGAACATTTGGTTCAGTGTCATCGATGGGCATCATTAACCACCCTGAAGCAGCTATTTTACAAATTGAGTCTATTGTTAAAAAACCCGTAGTCATTGAGGATATGATAGCAATTAGACATATGGTTAATTTATGTATTTCGATTGATCACCGTATTTTAGATGGCTTACAAGCAGGAAGATTTATGAACTTTGTAAAAACAAGAATTGAGCAATACTCTATTGAAAATACAAGTATATACTAAGATTGTTATTGCATTATTTATCAAATGCTCAATGTTTTTAAAATTAGAGCGATGTATTTCATATTTATATTATGTTTGTGTGGAATACCATTTCGTCCTCTCAGCTAAACATCAAAACGCTTGATATAAATGTATTTTGGTACCAGTTACCGGCTAACAATTTTATACCATGATGCAGCTCTGACATTGCTTTGTCATAAGTATTTGTTAAAGATGTCATTAAAAAGAAGTAAGCCTTTGAAATCAAAAGTGTTCATTTTGGTTTCTAGTTTACTTCTTTTATTTTATATTTTAAGTATTTATTTCAATGTCTTTAACGTTTCCATGGAGTTTGTCATGCCTTACACATTGAACGCACATGTTGAACTATTGTTTAGATATTAGTAGAATGAAGTTAATAAATTGATAATGAAAGGTGATTTGAAAATGGATTTAAATTTTGATTTATATATGAATGACGTAGTAAGCCAAGCTAGAAATGAAATAGAAGAGGCTGGATATGAGCAATTAACAACTGCAGAAGAAGTAGATAAAGTATTAAATCAAGATGGGACTTCACTCGTTATGGTGAATTCAGTTTGTGGTTGCGCAGGTGGCATCGCAAGACCAGCAGCAACACATGCTTTACATTATGATGTATTACCAGATAGACTTGTTACAGTTTTTGCTGGGCAAGATAAAGAGGCAACGCAACAAGCAAGAGATTATTTTAAAGGTTATGCGCCATCTAGTCCATCATTTGCGTTAATAAAAAATGGTGAAATTACTGAGATGATAGAACGTCACCAAATCGAAGGTCATGATGTCATGGATGTCATCACTCAATTACAAAACTTATTTGAAGCATATTGTGATGAAAGATAGAGGATAAATCGATGTCGCGGTTAAATCCATATCGAATCGGATTTAGAACAATTAAAACAGCTATCGGCATGGCACTGGGGATTATTATCGCTAAATTCATAGGTTTAGATAATTTTGCTTCTAGTGCCATTTTAGTTGTGCTTTGTATTAAGCACACGAAAGTACACTCTCTACAAGCAATTGTATCTCGGTTTGTCTCATGTTTATTAATCTTAATTATAGGATCTTTCGTTTTTAGTTACTTAGGTCAAAGTGCCATTGTACTCGGACTCATCGTACTTCTGTTTATACCACTCACTGTAGTTTTCAAAGTACAAGAAGGAGTGGTAACAAGTTGCGTTATCCTACTTCACGTGTTTAACGCAAATACCATCGATATACACTTATTTATAAATGAAGTTTTACTGTTAATTGTAGGTCTTGGTATTGCTTTTATAATGAACTTAATCATGCCTAGCTTAGATTTTAAATTAAAGCAATATAAAGACGAAATAGAAAGTCAATTTATAGTTATATTTGAAAGATTCAGCGCTACGTGTAAAGACCCAAAGCAAACTTTAAATATTTCTTTTAATCAATTACAACTCACAATTCAAAAAGCAAAATCAATAGCCTTTAGAGATGTTAAAAACCATTTTGTTCGTAACGAAAATTCTTATTACCACTATTTTGATATGAGAGAAGAACAACTAGAATTATTAGAAAGAATGGCTAAAATGATTAATCATATTGAAACGCAAGATGCAATTTTGTCAAAAATATGTGGCTTATTTTCTGAAGTTGCTACAAATGTAAATAGTAATGATTATACAGTGTTAAGATTGCATTCTTTATATGAAATAAGAATAGAACTAAATCAATTAGATTTACCAAAATCACATGCTTCTTTTAGAACGAGAGCGAATATGATGCAATTGTTAAATGAATTGGAAAAATATTTAGAAGTCAAATCACAATTTGGTTCTTTAAAACTGCACAAAAATAAAAAACTACCAAACCTTTCATAAAATAATAAAAAGCGAAACATATACAAATTGATCACCTTAACTTGTATAGTGAGAAAGCATAAAAATCTATCTTTTTAAAGATTTTGTATAGCTCTGGCAAGTATAATTAGAAAAGGTGCAAACGTTGAAATTTTTTTACAAGCAATCTGAAGAGACCTATCTGGGTCTCTTTTTTATATAAAGGAATCAATAGGGGTATATGACATGTGAACTCAAGTTTATACTTAATTGCTAACCAACTTTATAATCGTATTACAACGCTCATAACTTATATCCATAGACGCATTTTGATTCTAGGTATTCTCCTCATCAATATTATAGATAAACGTATGATATTGACGTTGCAAGTTTTTTAGCTAGTTTTTAAAATTAGATTAAAAAAAATATCATTTAACGATGGCATCAATAACACCTAAACCGTTAAATGATATTTTAACAAAATCTGTTTTTTAATCAGTTCAAATTTTTTATTTTAACTTGTTAAAGGAACAATACTTGTTAATATTAATGCAAGTACTACGGCCACTAACATTATTACAATAATAACTCTTAATACTTTGTTGTTATTCAAAGTTTATTCCTCCAAATCTTATATAAGCATTTCACTTTTTCAAATTAAATCATTCTCTTGATTACAATAATACATCACTTTCACTGCATTATTATATCATAATACACGTTATACGTATAAACATATTAGTTTTTCTTAACTTTGTATTTATGTAAACTAATATAAGTAATCACGATGTAGAAAAGGGGATTTAATAATGATAAATAAACAACGTCTTTTAGATACGTTTTTAGAATTAGTGAAAATCGACTCAGAAAGCGGTAATGAGCAACCAATTCAAAGCTATCTCAAAGCTATCTTAGAAATGTATAATATAGAAATGGTTGAAGATAACGCAAGTAGTGAGACTGATTTAGGGGCAAATAATTTAATATGTACATTAAAAGCTACGCCCAATTTAGCCTCTCTCGACAAAATATATTTTACAAGCCATATGGACACCGTAGTGCCTGGTCAAAGCGTCAATCCAACAGTGAAAGACGATGGATACATATATTCGGATGGATCCACCATATTAGGTGCAGACGATAAAGCAGGATTAGCTGCAATTTTAGAATTTATTCGCGTTCTTTCTGAAAAGAATATACCTCATGGTCAAATACAATTTATTTTAACTGTAGGCGAAGAAATTGGTTTAAAAGGTGCTAAATTTCTCGATCAATCATTACTAGATTCAGATTACGGTTACGCAATAGATGCAAGCGTACCTGTAGGCACAACTGTTATCGGTGCACCGACTCAAATGAAAATAAATACAACAATATATGGTAAAACCGCGCATGCAAGCACGCCTACTAAAGGGATAAGTGCTATCAACATTGCTGCTAAAGCTGTTAGCGAAATGAATTTAGGCCAAATTGATACTTATACTACGGCGAATATTGGTCGCTTTGAAGGAGGTTCAGCAACCAATATAGTAGCTGATAAAGTAACTCTGAACGCAGAAGCACGTTCCCATTCAGAAGAAAGTATCATCAAGCAAGTCAATCACATGAAATCTGTATTCGAAACGATAGCTAAGAAATACGATGGCCATGCAGAAGTAGATATAACGAAAAGTTATCCTGGGTTTAAATTGTCTGATGACTCAAAAGTAACTACTGTGGCAAAAGCTAGTGCCTCTTCTCTAGGATTAGAAGCCAATACTGTTATCGCAGGCGGAGGGTCAGATGGTAATATAATAAACGAACTTGGTATACCAACTGTTATTTTAGGTGTGGGCTATGAAAATATTCATACAACAGAAGAAAGAATCTCGGTTCAATCTTTAAACTTACTGGCCGAACAACTTTTAAGTATTAATCATGTATTAAATTTGCAGACTATAAACTGATTAAGTGAATACTTAGTTACCTTTGTGATACAATATACTAGAAAACTTTAATAAGAGAGGTTAGTTAAATGACACAACAAATTGGTGTAGTAGGTTTAGCCGTAATGGGTAAAAACCTTGCTTGGAATATTGAATCACGTGGATATAGCGTTTCAGTTTTTAACCGTTCTTCTGAAAAAACAGACGAAATGGTCAAAGAATCTGAAGGAAAAAATATACATCCAACATATTCAATGGAAGAATTCGTAAATTCTTTAGAAAAACCCCGTAAGATTTTATTAATGGTAAAAGCAGGCGCTGCTACTGATGCAACGATTGATACATTGTTACCGTTATTAGATGATGATGATATCTTAATCGATGGTGGTAATACAAATTATCAAGATACAATTAGACGTAATAAAGCACTTGCTGAAAGTGGCGTTAATTTCATTGGTATGGGTGTATCTGGCGGTGAAGTTGGTGCATTAACAGGACCTTCACTTATGCCTGGTGGACAAAAAGACGCATTTGATAAAGTCAGTCATATCTTAGAAGCAATTTCAGCAAAAGCAAAAGACGGCGCACCATGTGTAGCTTATATTGGACCTAATGGCGCTGGTCATTATGTTAAAATGGTTCATAATGGCATAGAATACGCTGATATGCAATTAATTGCTGAAAGTTATGCAATGATGAAAGATTTACTAGGTATGTCTCACGAAGATATAGCGCAAACATTTAAAGATTGGAATGCTGGTGAATTATCAAGTTACTTAATTGAGATTACTGGTGACATTTTCAATAAATTAGATGATGAAACTGATGGACCTTTAGTTGAACAAATCTTAGATACTGCTGGTCAAAAAGGTACAGGTAAATGGACATCTATCAACGCATTAGAATTAGGTATTCCATTGACTATTATTACTGAATCTGTATTTGCTCGTTTTATCTCTTCAATTAAAGAAGAACGTATAAATGCTTCAAAACAATTAAATGGCCCAAATGCTAAATTTGAAGGAAACAAAGAAGCATTTCTAGAAAAAATTCGCAAAGCGCTTTACATGAGTAAAATATGTTCTTATGCACAAGGTTTTGCTCAAATGAGAAAAGCAAGTGAAGACAACGAATGGGAACTTCAACTTGGTGAATTAGCTATGATTTGGCGCGAAGGTTGCATTATCCGTGCACAATTTTTACAAAAAATAAAAGAAGCATATGATAATGATAAAGATTTACAAAATTTATTATTAGATCCTTATTTCAAAGATATTGTAACGAATTATCAAGATGCTTTACGTGATGTAGTAGCAACAGGTGTACAAAATGGCGTCCCTACGCCAGGTTTCTCTGCAAGCATTAACTATTATGATAGTTACCGTTCAGAAAACTTACCTGCTAACTTAATCCAAGCACAACGTGATTATTTTGGTGCGCATACTTATGAACGTAAAGATCGTTCTGGCATATTCCATACACAATGGATTGAAGACTAGATTACGTATATAATTGACGATTTAAGCAAAGCATAGCGCTTGGGATATAAATACCCATGTTCAAAATAAGAGGGCCAACCCGTAATATCGGGTTGGCTCTCTTTATATTTAAAACCTTATGTTTTTAAATATAATACGGCTCAATTCTCACTAACAATGTAAATGTCAATCTTAACTCCTATGAATGATAGAATACGATTTGTAAACAAAATGAAAATAGAATATATTTTTTAACATATTACTTGTTATCAATAACAATAAATATACAACTTTACCTCCAACACAATACAGGTTAGTAACATTGATTTTTATGCAAACGATTGCATATATCTTTTGACTTTTATTTACTTATTCATTACGCTAATCATGCAACTAAATAATAATTTAGCCCTCAGTAGCAGAGATGAAGAAGTTAAATATATGATTTTTCATCATTCAGTGGACGAATTTATTTTATTATATCCTATAGAACTTGATAAAAGCACTAATTTATTAAAATTACATAAAGCACCTTATGCAGTAATGGGTAAATCTTTAGATGATAATGATGACTTCTGAATCATTAACTAACTACCTTATACAACAAAATCATACACGTTTATTGTTTTTAGCTGAAAAAGATAAATATCAAGTTGTTAAAGATATAATCTGCGGTTTGCAAAACATATTTCAATTTAATGAAGTTACAGCGATATTAAATTGATTGATATAGATATAGGGCGAATAAAAACTATTTGAATACCTTAATATCAATACATAAATTGCCAACTGGTATAATTATATCTGGTACTATGTTAAATCATCTTCTACTTAGTATTTAAACATTAAAATTACAGATGATATACATACTAATACTATTAGCAAATATTATATAACAAGATTTGCGACATCTCCTTAAATAACGGTAGAGATATTTTCAAAATCTTTGAGAGAACGTGCTAGATTAAAATTAGTAGCATTGATTAAAAATCCAAAAATAAAGAAACAAAATATTGAAATAGTTACGAAAATTAATAAACTTAAATCCATACATATAAAGGAGCATCTATATAATTAAACAATGGTGGAAAGAAGCTGTTGCTTACCAAGTTTATCCACGAAGTTTTAAAGATACAAATAATGATGGTATTGGTGATTTAACAGGTGTTATAGAAAAATTAGATTATCTTTATGATTTAGGCATTGATGTGATTTGGCTTAGTCCAATGTATAAATCCCCTAATGATGACAATGGTTATGATATTAGTGATTATAAAGATATTATGGATGAATTTGGAACGATGTCAGATTTCAACCAACTGTTAGAAGCAGTGCACCAAAGAGACATGAAATTAATTTTAGATTTAGTAGTTAATCATACGTCAGATGAACATCCATGGTTTATAGAATCAAAATCTAGTATAGATAATCCTAAAAGAGACTGGTATATATGGAAAGATCCAAAACCAGATGGCTCTGAACCAAATAATTGGGAAAGTATATTTAATGGTTCTACATGGGAGTTTGATGAACATACTGGTCAATATTATTTTCATTTATTTAGTAAAAAACAACCAGACTTAAATTGGGCAAATGACGAAGTAAGAAATGCAATTTTTAATATGATGAACTGGTGGTTTGAAAAAGGCATCGATGGTTTTAGAATAGACGCTATTACTCATATTAAGAAAACATTTGAAGCAGGTGATTTAAATGTGCCTGAAGGTAAAACTTATGCACCAGCATTTGAAGTTGATATGAACCAGCCGGGCATTCAAACTTGGCTACAAGAGATGAAAGCTAAGTCGTTGAGTAAATACGATATTATGACTGTAGGAGAAGCAAATGGTGTGAGCCCTGATGATGCTGAGCTATGGGTTGGTGAACAAATCGGAAAATTTAATATGATCTTTCAATTTGAACATTTAGGTTTATGGAATTCTGGCGATATCAAATTTGACGTAAATGCTTATAAAAAAGTGCTGAATCATTGGCAGAAAAAACTTGAAAATGTTGGATGGAACGCATTATTTATAGAAAACCATGACCAACCTCGTCGTGTATCAACTTGGGGAGACGATACATATTATTGGTTTGAGTCAGCTACAAGTCATGCTATTGTTTACTTTTTACAACAAGGGACACCGTTTATCTATCAAGGGCAAGAAATCGGTATGACAAATTACCCATTTAAAGATATTGAGACCTTTAATGACGTAGCCGTAGTAAACGAATATAAAATCGTCAAAAAACAAGGTGGAGATGTTACAAAACTATTAGATAAACACAAGGTGGAAAATAGGGATAATTCACGTACACCGATGCAATGGGACGATTCTGATTTTGCAGGGTTCTCCCAAGTAGAACCTTGGTTCCCAGTCAATCCAAACTATAAAACAATTAATGTTGCACAACAACAAGATGACCCAGATTCAATTTTAAACTTTTATAAGTCATTAATTAACTTGAAAAAATCTCATGACATTTTTACTTACGGTATATTTAATTTAGTAGATCCAGACAACAGTCAAATATTTGCTTATACAAGAGAATTGGGTAACCAAATGGTTTTGGTAGTTGGTAATTTAACAGATAAAAAAGCAACACTTAATTATCCAATCAATTTCAAACAAGAAAATATATTATTACACAATTATAAGCATAGCTTCCCAGATGTTGAAAACATTCAACCATACGAATCGTTTGTTATTAGAATATAAGTGAATTTAGTGAATTTGCTCAATAAACAAATTAAAAAACGGACAGATCATAAAAAATAAAACGCATCTTCATTTTATTAGAAGAAAAAATTTCTAATTTTGGATCTGAATACTTATCTTAGTATTATAGTTCAAGCTGCAGTATCTCACTCTTAATATCCTACTTAAGCAATCAGTATGTTAAAAACCACAATGATTTCAATGTAAACAAAAAAAAGACAAGAGCTAGGGCTCTTGTCTCAAACTGTCGACAAAGTCTCCAATTTTGTTGGCAGTTTTTTTGTACGCTTTTCGTGGACACTGATTTAGCCTGTAGTATTCAGCTAGCGCTCTTCTCTCAGGAGTCGGCCAAACCACTGCCGGTATGATACAAAAATATTATAATATATAAATTAAAGAGTGGTAGTGTTTATTATTTTATTTAAATGCTTAATAATCTAATTTATTATATTGTTCTTGATCGACAGGCATCCATAATTGGACTTTCGTGAAAGGGTTGTCGAAAGAAATATCAAATGGGTATATTTCAACATACAGACTATTATGCTCATAAGGTAAAGTCATTTGGAGACTCGTTTCAATATAATACCAAGCTTCATTAATGACATAGTCTATTTCACCCTGTAAGTTGAATTTAGCATATTGTCTTTCAGGTAAAAATCGATCTTCTAAATGTGCAGGATAACGTTCACTAGGAACACCTACAAATATTTCCATGCCTTGATCAAGTGGGCAGTTAACCACAAATAGTTCATATGGACTGACATCATTATATCGTTGTAATTCTTTAATTTTACCTTCAACCAATAAATCTTCTAAGAAATCAGGTACTTTATAAGGGTTATCTATTTCCTCTGAATCTAAAAATTTAGCATAACCTACTAATGAAATACCTGGCGTATCTTCCAAACGATACGTATAGGGTGCACGTTCAGTAGTAGTAAGTTTAATATAAAGCCTTGGTTGCATTTTTAATTCGTCTCGTTTTGTATTGACTTGAATAGGAGAAACGCCATGAAAGTCACTAAAATCATTGGCAAAATCATTAGTATCTTTGTAGTTGTACTTTTTTGCGACATCCACCAAGCGCGTTGAACCGCTTAAAATATCTTTGGCTGCTAAAGTTAATCTTCTTGATCTAGCATATTCTGTTGGTGACTGGCCCACAATCATTTTAAATGATTGGTCAATATGGAACGGTGAAAGACCAACGTAATCACTCAATGCTTGCAAATATAGAGGCTCTAGCAAATGATCTTCAATATACACAATTGCCTGTTGAATTTGCTTGATAACGTCCAAAACTTTCACTCCTAATTTAGTTAAATACAAGTATATATTTAACTTTGTTTCTATACATAATGTTATGAATAATTGATGATTAATACTATTTTACATCATTTTTGTTCTACTGACATCTCAAAAATATTAAATAGGATAAAATGTAAACAAGTTAAAAATTACTTATGTATGATTCAATCAATAGTCTAAATCATAACACAAACGAGGTATAAGAAAAAAGCAACAACACAAGCTATATTTCAAACTTGTATTATTGCAATATTTAAAAACTATAAATTAGTGTATATCGTCCCACCAATGGAAACCATCTCTACTTAAAAGTAATTCACTAGCTAATGGGCCGTTTGTCCCAGCAGTGTAGTTAGGGAATTCTGGTTCACTTTGATTCCATTCTTCTTGAATCGCATCAACAAATTTCCAAGTTGATTTTAATTCTTCCCAATGCGTAAAGTTCGTCGCATCACCATTTAAACAATCAAATAATAAATTTTCATAAGCATCTACCGTGTTCATTTTATCTTGTGCGCTCATCGCATATGATAATTGAACTGGCTCAGTTTCGATACCTTGAACATTTTTTTTGGCGTTTAAATGAAGTGAAACGCCTTCGTTAGGTTGAATATTAATTACTAATAAATTGGAATCTAATTTTTTATCTGTTTTGTAATATAGATTCATTGGTACTTCTTTAAATTCTACAACGACTTGAATGGTCTTACTCTTCATGCGTTTACCAGTTCTAATATAGAATGGCACACCAGCCCATCTAAAGTTATCGATTGTTAATTTACCGGAAACAAAGGTTGGTGTAGTAGAATCTTCAGCTACGCGATCTTCGTCTCTATAACGCTTAACCTTTTGACCTTCAATGATACCTTCATCGTATTGTCCACGAACAAAGTTTTGACGGACTTCATCAGGTTGTAATTTACGTAGTGATTTCAAAGCTTTTACCTTTTCTGCTCTGATATCTTCACTTTTCAGACTGATGGGTGCTTCCATTGCTAGTAGGGCGACCATTTGTAACATATGGTTTTGTACCATATCTTTCAATGCACCACTAGACTCATAGTAACCGCCTCTATCTTCAACACCTAAAACCTCAGATGAAGTAACTTGGATATTTGAAATATATTTGTTATTCCATAACGGTTCAAACATCGCATTAGCAAAACGTAATACTTCAATATTTTGTACCATGTCTTTGCCTAGATAGTGATCAATACGATAAATTTCTTCTTCTTTAAACGAATGACGCAATTGTTCATTTAATTCTTCAGCAGATTCTAAATCTGAACCAAACGGTTTTTCAATGACTAAACGTTTGAAACCACTTGTATCTGTTAAGCCAGAAGATTTTAAATAATCTGATATAACACCAAAGAAATTAGGCGCCATAGCTAAATAAAATAATCTATTGCCTTGTAATTGGAACTCATGATCTAATTTATTACTAAACTCTAATAACGATTGATAACTTGCTTCATCACTTACGTCATGCTTGTGATAAAATACGTGCTCCATAAACTTATCTAGATGCTTAGTGTCTTTGACATGTTCTTGAATTGACGACTTCACTTGACTACGGAAATCATCATTTGATAAGTCTCTTCTACCAATTCCAACAATCGCAATATGTTCATTCAAATTTTCTTGCTGATATAAATGGAATAGCGATGGAAATAATTTTCTGTGACTAAGATCACCAGTTGCTCCAAAAATAGTTATTAAGCATGGGATATCTTTATTTCTAGTATTCAAGATCAAAACCTCAATTCTTTATTAAATCTGTATTTATTATAGACCAATCTACTGCTATGTTCCCACAATTTTGCTTGTGTTATCATATTTTATTATATTTTTCGTTCTTTTATATGATAAAATATGAAGCAGAAGAGGAGGCATATGCATGGAAATTACGTTTTTTGGGACAAGTGCTGGTCTACCAACTAAAGACAGAAATACGCAGGCAATTGCTTTAAATTTAGAGCCTTATTGTAATAGTATTTGGCTTTTTGATGTCGGTGAAGGGACACAACATCAAATACTGCATCACTCAATTAAATTAGGGAAAGTAGATCACATTTTTATTACGCATATGCACGGAGACCATATTTTTGGATTGCCTGGTTTATTAACAAGTCGCTCTTTCCAGGGCGGAGAAGGTAAACCACTTACAATTATTGGGCCTAAAGGTATAAAGTCGTATGTAGAAACTACACTTAATTTATCAGAATCTAAGTTAAATTATCCTGTTACATATATCGAGATAGAAGAACAACTATCTTACCAACACAACGGTTTTAATGTTGAAGCGTATATGCTAAACCATGGCATACCATCATTTGGATACAGAGTAGAAGCGCCCTATAAATCTGGTAAAATTAATGTTGAAGCACTTAAAAAAATTGGTTTAGAACCTGGACCTAAATATCAAGATGTTAAAAATAATGAAACATTCGAATACAAAGGAACAATATATAATTCCAACGACTTTAAAGATGATGCTACAAAAGGGCCAGTTGTAGCGATATTTGGTGATACAATGCCATGTAAAAACGAATTGCTTATCGCACGCGATGCGACAGTAATGGTACACGAAAGCACATATATAGAGGGTGACAAAACATTGGCTAATAGTTATCATCACAGCCATATTGATGACGTTTTTGAATTAATCAGAGAAGCTCAAGTAGACTATAGTTTGATTACGCATATCAGTAATCGTTATACCAAAGAAGAAGTTAATGAAATTAGTAAAAGATTAAAATCTTTAGATGATACACCGCCATTTAATTTTGTTAGTGATTTTGATTCATGGCAGTTTTGAAAATAGGATTGAGAAATAAATAATATTTCAATCTCGAATATCATAGTAGCACTAGGTAACTGGAATGCAAATGTAAAGTCTATTTCCATTAAAAAAGCGGGGCAGAAAGTCTGGTTTTTAATCAGATTTCCTGTCCCGTTTCCGTGTAACAAACATAAATGAATCTCAAAGTTAATATGCTTTAGTTTTAAAAATCAATAGTTTTTTATTGCAATTTAAATTACAATTATGCTTAATCATTATCTTGGTTTGATAATTCAATACTTCTATTAACTGCAGCACGTAGACAATCTTCAAAAATACCTTCGATGTCGTGCTCTGCTAACGCATTAAGTCCTGATTGAGTCGTTCCACCTTTAGAAGTAATATTCTTTCTTAACTGTTCCATACTTAATTCTGAACGTTCAATCATTTTACTTGTACCTATAATTAAATTACGAATGGATTCTTCTACTTGGGATTTTTCTAGGCCCAAACGCGTACCAGCAGTAACGTATTGTTCAAATACATGATATAAAAAGGCTGGCCCACTACCTGTAATGGCTGTAACTTGATGCAAATTATCTTCTGAAACTTCAATAGCAGAGCCAAACGCATTTATTAAATCATCAACTTCTTCTTTAGATTTAGCTCCAAAATTATTTGAGAAACTAATACCGGTTACGGAATGTCCTACTTGAGCGTTAGTATTTGGCATAGTACGTGCGATAGGATTGCTTGTTTCTAATTTATCTTTAATATAACTAATCGGTAACCCAGCCATGATTGAAATAAATTTATTTTTTTCGTTGATATGAGGTTTAATTCGCTCAGCTAAACTATCAAAATCATACGGTTTAGTGCCTAAAAACACATAATCAGCATCTTTTAATAAAGCGGCGTCGTCATAACTATAATTAACGCCTAATTCGTCTGCATATGCTTTTAATGCTACTTCATTAGATCGATTGGTTAAATAAATTTTATCGGAATCAATTACTTTAGAGTTAACAATTCCTGTAAATATTGCATGTGCCATATTACCAGCACCATAAAATACGAGTTTCATGTAAAGACTTCACTTCCCCTTTGTTTTTTATGTTTCCATACTAACATAGTTTTAAAATATGGCTAATAATTTTAAAAAATGCATGACAAAATGCAATTCAATACATATACTAGTACTAAGTTCAAAAAGGTAGGGATTTCATTATGATTGGTAAACATTATGTTTTAACAGGTGGCACAAGCGGGTTAGGTCAATCTATTTTACAGTCACTACTTCATAAAAGCGTGTATGTAACAGTGCTTGCAAGAAACCCAGAGAAATTAAATTACATTAAAGCGCAATACGACACAAATCACTTAACTATAATCAAATGTGATTTACAATCTCAAGCACAAATTTTAGATTTAGATATGCATTTTAAACATACAAAAATTGATGGTTTCATCTATAGTTCCGGACTAGGTTATTTTAAATCAATAGAAAACCATACAGTAACTGAAATGCAAGAAACCTATAATTTAAATGTGGTCCATTTTAATATTTTATTAAAAGTGTTACAACCTTATCTATCTAAAAATCCTTCTATTGTTGGTATTGGTAGCCAATCTGCTTTTTTAACACAAGGCTATGCAGCGCATTATGGCGGAAGTAAAGCGGCCTTGAATCAAGTGTTAAACGCATTACGCATAGAAAAACCAAATTATCATGTCATGACTGTCAACACTGGCCCAATAGCAACACCGTTCCATGATAAAGCAGACCCAACCTTAAAGTTTGCTCAAAAATATAAAAAAATGATGCTTAATCCTGATGTATTAGCAGACCAAATTATTAATAGTATCATAAACAAAAAGATAGAACTCAACGAACCCAAATGGATGCATATCATGCTAAAGTTTTATCAATTACTACCTCGTTTTATTGAAAAAAACTTTGTGTCATTGTTTAAAAACAAAGCTTAACCTTTTTACACAATGTCTAAATGATAAATCCAATATATCAAATAATTTTTTTATTATTAAGCTAGAGTTCTATAACTTTTATACTCTTTTTAGTTTAAAAAAGTTTAAAGCAAATAGTTATATCCAAATAACATAAGGCGTATTACTTCGGATAATTCAGGTGAATGGGATAGTCAAAAATGGTATCTATGAAAGTTGTGCTATTTTAGCTAACAATTGAATTGTATTCTAAAAAGGAGATAGGCGTTTTTAAGTTTGAGTCTACTGCTGCTGACAAAAGATGAACTTAAACTATTTATTTCTAATAACGCTATTTTTACAAAATAAAAAAACGTCAAGTTCCTTATAACTTGGAACCTAACGTTTTTGACTAAATGAAAAAAGAATTAATTTAAATGCTGTGTATAGTTTAAATCTTTAACACGATCTTGGGCTGCTTTTAATTTTTCTAGGCTTATATCTTTCGAATGTAGGTAGTTGTTTACATTTTCGTCTAGCTGTTCTGGGCTACTTGCACCAACGATAATAGAACCTAAAGCATCGTGTGAGGTTAAATAATTAAAGGTAAGCGCAGTTAAATTACTTTCTATTTCTTTAATTGAAGCAATTGTTTCTCCTAGTTCTTGATACGTATAATCAAAAATACCTTCGCTAAATTTTGAATCTAACACACTATTACTTTTTGCTGTTAATAGGCCTTTAAATACTGGCCCACGAGCTAAGACTTTTACTTTTTTAGCATGCACATCATCTAATAATGGCTCTGGTCTGTTATCAATTAAATTAAATTGAGACATAAGTGTTTCGATGTCGCTGTGTTTTAAATAATAATCAATCACGTTAGGTCTAATTGACGAGATACCGTAAGCTCGTATGATGCCTTCCTTTTTTAATTCGTCAAAGGCGCTAATCGTTTCATCCAAAGGATCACCGATTGTTCCGCCATGCAATTGATATAAATCTAAGTGGTCTAAACCTAATCGTTGTAGCGAACCTTTAACTGCTTCTTTAATATAAGATTTAGAAGGATCCCATGTTGTAGAGCCATCATCTTTCAAACGATTACCCACTTTCGTTCCAATTACAATATCGTCTCTGTTTTGATATTTTTTTAAAGCTTCTCCTACTATAGCTTCGTTTACACCTTTATCATACATATCAGCTGTATCAAAATACGTGATACCATGTTCTATTGCACGTTCTATGATAGGTTCTGCTTGCTTTTTATCAGTGCCGAGACTCATACAACCTAAACCTAACTCTGAAATTTCAATGCCACTTTTTAAAACATTTTTTTGCATGTTGTTTCTCCTTTCGATACACTTAAATAATAGGGCGTAGACATAATAAAGTAAGATGAACATTTTCATTATTAACTATCTATACATAGCTAAAAAACAAATAAATCATTTAACGCATTGATTTGTTAAATCGCTAACCCCTTAATTACTAATGTGTTTATCTTAACAATATCTTAAACCAATTAAAAGGACTGTGATTATTTATGAACTTATTTGAAAAAACAATACATAGAGCTTCCATTTATAAAGGCGCGATCATCGATTTGGAAGTCCACGATGTTGAACTACCCGACGGTCAAAATTCTAAACGTGAGCTGATATATCACAATGGCGCTGTTGCTGTTTGTGCTATCACGCCAGATGATAAGATTATATTAGTCAAACAATTTCGAAAAGCATGTGAAAAACCACTTTTAGAAATCCCAGCTGGTAAATTAGAAAAAGGGGAAGAGAGAGAAGCTGCAGCAAAACGTGAGCTCCAAGAAGAGACCGGTTATATTGCTGAAGAATTAGAACTTATTTCAGAAATGTATGGTTCTCCAGGTTTCTCAAATGAAAAAATATCTATATATTTAGCTAAAGATTTAAAAAATGGCGAAATGCATTTAGATGAGGATGAATTTTTAGAATTAGAATACTATCATATGAGTGAGATACAAACAATGCTAGATAATAAAGTATTAGAAGATGCAAAAACCATTATCGCGTTACAATATATTTTACTTAATTATAATCATTATAAATAAGAGGCGAGAATACTTGCGCTTTTTATCAATTATTGGTATTTTATATATATAAATCATAACTAAATTAAAATGATTATAATTATTAGTAGGGGAGTGAGGCTTCCGTGGAAGAACGTTTAAATCGCGTGAAGCAGCAATTACAGCAATCATCTTATAAATTGACTCCACAACGCGAGGCAACTTTGAGAGTTTTAATTGAAAATGAAAAAGATCATTTAAGTGCTGAAGATGTTTATTTAAAGGTCAAGGATAAGGCGCCAGAAATTGGACTTGCAACGGTTTATCGTACACTAGAATTATTAGCAGAACTCAAAGTAGTTGATAAAATAAATTTTGGCGATGGCGTAGCTCGTTTTGACTTAAGAAAAGAAGGTGCAAAACATTTCCACCATCATCTAGTTTGTATGGAATGTGGGAAAGTAGAAGAAATCGAAGAAGATTTGTTACCTCGTGTGGAGGAAAGAGTCGAAAATGAGTTTAATTTTAAAATATTAGACCACCGTTTAACGTTTCATGGTGTATGCGCTTCATGCCAAGCTAAAGGAAAATAAATCGAAAATGACTATTTCAGAAATAGAGGTAGTATAGTGAATAATATGATAGATGAATATTTAAAATTTATACAACTTGAAAAAGGATTAAGTGTAAATACAATAGGCGCATATCGCCGCGATTTAAAGAAATATGCTGAATTTATAGAATCACGCAAAATCAGCCATATAGATTTTGTAGATAGACAATTAATTCAAGAATGCTTGGGACACCTTCATGATGAAGGTGCCTCTTCGAAATCATTAGCTCGATTTATTTCAACCATACGAAGCTTTCATCAATTTGCTTTAAGAGAAAAATACGCTGCCAAAGATCCAACTGTATTAATTGAAACACCTAAATATGATCGTAAATTACCAGACGTATTAGAAGTCGAGGAAGTACTTAGATTATTAGAAACACCTAATTTATCTAAAAATAACGGTTATAGAGATAGAACAATGCTAGAATTGCTTTATGCTACAGGTATGCGCGTTTCTGAACTTATCCAAATTGAATTAGAAGATATTAATTTAATTATGGGGTTCATACGTGTATTTGGTAAGGGGAATAAAGAACGTATTGTACCATTAGGCGATACAGTTATTGAATTTTTAAATACTTATCTTGAAACAGTTCGACCTCAACTTTTAAAAAACACTGTAACTAATGCACTATTTTTAAATATGCATGGAAAACCTTTATCAAGACAGGCTATATGGAAAATGATTAAACAAAATGGTATTAAAGCAAATATTTTGAAAACTTTAACACCTCATACTTTAAGACATTCATTTGCAACACACCTGCTGGAAAACGGAGCAGATTTACGTGCAGTTCAAGAAATGTTAGGGCATTCTGACATTTCAACTACGCAATTGTATACACATGTGTCTAAATCACAAATTCGTAAAATGTATAACGAATTTCATCCACGAGCATAAACACAGACCAGTTTATTCGGTTGAATAACTAGTCTGTGTTTTTTAACATAGTATATGTGGAAAATATAACTTCAATAAAAAGCCACTATAATTTTATTGTGCATTATGTCGCGCTTGTAATGCACGTTGTCTAGCAGCTTCAACTTCAGTACGATCTCTTTTTAAATGGTGATCTATAATATAACTATCTTCTATTTTATAAAAAGTCACTATATAATTAGGATATCTTTTTAATATGTCTTCTTCCATTTCGTTTGTAATAGGTAATTGAATTGGCGTAAAAGTTCGTTCTCTATTAACTGTGTTTATCAAAGTTTGTATTTGCTGTTGATATGCTTGTATATCAAGACCAATGTTTAAAGCTGAATCAAATTTTCGAATCACACTTAATGCCTTTTTAAAAGATTTAACAGCGCCTACAAAATTTTGTCTTCTGTAATGATAACAACCTGTCGCAGTTAAGATTAAACTAACAATTGCGTCCTCTTTACTATAATGCGGGTTTGCTTTCCAAGCATCTTCTAAAATGTCATGACAAAGAAAGTAATGTTGTTGCGTATGAAATTGAAAATAAAAATCTTGTAATGCATTTCTTAACATGAATATCGCTCCAAATTTAAATGTTTATACTAAACATGCTATAATATTTTAGTGAATTCCGCACTTAACTTGCTAATATGAGGTAGATAAAAATGTATGAAGTAAAACTCGATGCCTTTAATGGACCTTTAGATTTATTATTGCATCTTATTCAAAAATTTGAAATTGATATATATGATATTCCTATGAAATCATTAACAGAGCAGTATATGCAATATATACATGCGATGAACCGATTAGAAATTAACGTGGCAAGTGAATATTTAGTTATGGCATCAGAATTACTTATGATTAAAAGTAAAATGCTATTACCTCAATCAGAAGACGTTGAGGATATAGACGATGATCCACGTGAAAATTTAGTTGAACGATTAATAGAATATCAAAATTATAAAGCGTATACAGTTCTTTTAAATGAAAAAAGAGCAGAAAGAGAACAATATTATGCTAAACATCCAACTGATTTAACGCATTTAGAATCAAATGAAACTTGGGATTCAAACCATACGATTGACTTAACTGAATTGATCATCGCCTATCAAAAAGTAAAAAATCGTGTCGAATATCAAACGCCTAAAACAGTCGATATTCGAAAAGATACATTTACAATTCAACAAGCTACTTCTCAAGTTACCAAACGTTTGAAAGATCATGAATCATTTAACTTTTTTAGCTTATTTAATTTTACTGAACCATTAGAAATGGTGGTTACTCATTTCCTTGCAATACTAGAAATGTCAAAATCAGGTATTGTAAATATAGAACAGCAAAAAAGCTTTGAAGATATAAATATTTTAAGAGGAGTTAACTATGGCATTGAACGATAAAGGAGTTCTAGAAGCATTACTTTATACAGCTGGGGATGAAGGACTTGAAGAAAAGCAAATTCTAGAGATATTAGAAATTGATCAAAATACATTGCATACTTTAATCACCGAATATGATGCTTCTGGGCTAGAGATCCAACATTTTGGCAATAATTATGTACTTACAACAAAAAAAGATGCTTCAGAATATATCGAAAAATTAATAGAACAAAAATCAAAATTGAAATTATCACAAGCAGCTATGGAAGCTTTATCTATTATTGCATATAATCAACCCTTATCTCGTAGTGATATCGAAATGATTAGAGGCATTAATTCAGATGGTGCCGTTAAAACTTTGATAGCGCGTGGTTTAATTGAAGCGAAAGATGAACAAGATTCTAGAAGCCAACAGCTATATACAACAGAGTTATTCCTAAATGTATTCGGCATTGAACATTTAGATGATCTACCAACTACAGATGAAGAAGATGAAGAAATTGAAGCTTTCTTTAGTAACTTAGTCAACCAAAAAGGAGATAATAATGAGTAAAGAAATAGAAAGATTACAAAAACGTATTGCAAACAGCGGTTATACTTCAAGACGTAAAGCTGAAACCTTAATCACAGAAGGTAAAGTCAAAGTAAACGGTGAAACAGAAACTGAACTAGGTACAAAGGTAAAGTCTACTGACACGGTGGAAGTAGAAGGCGTTAAATTGGAACAAGAAGATAAATTATATATCCTTTTTTATAAACCAGCGCAAGTGATTACGAGTGTGTCTGATGATAAAGGTAGAAAAGTAGTTACTGATTACTTTAAACAAATCAAAACAAGGATTTATCCAGTTGGTCGTTTAGATTATGATACATCTGGTTTACTATTGCTAACGAACGATGGAGAATTCACAAATTTAATGACGCACCCACGTTACAAAATTAAAAAGAAATACGTCGTTAAATTAAAAGGTTATCTTATGCGTGAAGAAGTTAAAGCGTTAGAACAAGGCATTAAATTAGAAGATGGTAAGACGCAACCTGCCAACGTAAAAATTAAAAATCAAGATAAAGACAAAAATTCAACGCTTGTAGAGATTACAATAACGGAAGGACGTAATAGACAAGTTAGACGTATGTTTGAGCATTTTGGTTACCAAATATCAAAATTACAACGTATAGAATTTGGGCCTTTAGATTTAAAAGGATTGAATGCTGGTGAAGGCAGAGTGCTTACACCGCATGAAGTAAAAGTATTACGTCAATTGGCTGAACATGGTCATTAATTGTGAGAACCTATAGGCAACAACCAGATATTGATAAAAAATTCACAAACTTTTCATTCTTAAGCACTTTTATGCTTCAACCTATGATATAATGTGATTGAAATTGAAAGATAGCAGTGTGGGAGGGTACGAAACCTATGTCAAACGAAATACTTATCGTTGATGATGAAGATAGAATCAGACGATTATTAAAATTGTACTTAGAAAGAGAATCTTTTGAAACACATGAAGCTAGAGATGGACATGAAGCGTATAAAATGGCAATGGAACATGATTATTCATGTATTTTATTAGATTTAATGTTGCCAGAGATGGATGGTATTGCTGTTGCATCTAGATTAAGAGAACATAAAGAAACACCTATTATTATGTTAACTGCAAAGGGTGAAGAAACAAATCGAGTAGAAGGATTTGAATCCGGTGCAGATGATTATATCGTTAAACCTTTTTCACCTCGCGAGGTTGTATTACGTGTCAAAGCTTTATTAAGACGCACTCAGGTAGCACATACAGAACAAAGCAAACCCCATGCACGAGATTTAATCGAGTTTGAACATCTTGTGATTGATAATGATGCGCATAGAGTACTGGCTGATAATAATCAAGTAAACCTGACACCAAAAGAATATGAACTTTTAATCTTTTTAGCGAAAACACCAAACAAAGTCTTTGATCGTGAACAGCTTTTAAAAGAAGTCTGGCACTATGAGTTCTATGGTGATTTGCGTACAGTTGATACACATGTAAAACGTTTAAGAGAGAAATTAAATCGAGTTTCAGAGAATGCAGCTCAAATGATTCAAACCGTTTGGGGTGTGGGTTATAAATTCGAGGTTAAATCTGATAATGAACCGACTCAATAATGTCGTAGTAAAACTGTGGTTAACTATAATCTTTATAGTAACGACAGTTTTAATTTTATTAAGCGCAGCCCTTATAACGTTTATACAATCTTACTTTACGCAAGAAACAGAGGATTCATTACTCAAAGATGCAAAAAGAATTAGCCATTTGGTTGAAAGTTCAGATGATAAAGCAACAGCTATTAGACACAGTAAATCATTAATCGAAGGTCCAGTAGGTCTGATTATTATGAATAACAAGCACATGGATAGTGCAAATAAAGATGAAACTAAAGAAAAGATGTTCAGAGAAATTAAAGATAATAAAGATTACGAAAAAGTATTCGACAAAGGAGAGCAAATATCAGAACACGTCACGGTTGATATAAAACAACAACAAAAGACATATGTATTAATTGGCTATCCATCTAAAAATCTTGATTCCAGTCAGCATAATAGCAAGTACAGTGGTGTATTTATTTACCAAGATTTAAAAACGATTGAAGATACAAACAATGTCATTACTGTCATTATTTTAATTATTGCTATAATCTTTTTAGCTATAACGACAGTATTTGCATTTTTCTTATCTTCTCGTATCACAAAACCACTTAGAAAATTAAGAACACAAGCACTCAAAGTTTCTAAAGGGGACTATGCACAAGTTGTTCCTGTTAATTCACGAGATGAAATAGGTGAACTTTCACGGGCTTTTAATACGATGAGCTCTGAAATACAACAACATATAGATGCACTATCATCTTCTAAAAATATACGAGATAGTTTAATTAACTCGATGGTCGAAGGCGTACTAGGATTTAATGATAAAAAAGATATTATTATATCTAATAAAATGGCACAAAACATTTTAAAAATATTGGATAAACATGATTTAGAAAAACTAGATCGTCAAAACGAATTAACATTTAAAACAAAACAAACACAATTCGAAGAATACGAGATTAGCACACGTTATTTTGTTATTATTTCAAGTTATATCGAACAAATACAACCAGACGGTAGAAGCGGTATTGTTGCAATTATTCGTGATATGACAAATGAGCATAATATTGACCAGATGAAAAAAGATTTTATTGCTAATGTATCACACGAACTCCGCACACCCATTTCTTTATTGCAAGGTTATACAGAATCAATCGTAGATGGTATTGTAACTGAACCTGAAGAAATACATGAATCATTGTCTATTGTACTGGACGAAACGAAACGTTTAAATCGTTTAGTAAATGAGTTACTCAATGTAGCACGGATGGATGCTGAAGGGTTAACCGTAGAAAAGGTTGTACAACCCATCGATCCGTTATTAAACAGAATGCAACAAAAATACCAAAAACAAGCAAATGATTTAGGTTTAACTATGAATTTAAATCCCAATACTCAGAATCAATTGTGGTATTTTGATACAGATAGAATTGAACAAGTGCTAACTAACCTTATTGATAATGCTACTAGATATACTGAACCTGGCGATTTAATTTCAATTAGTTATGGCGAATCTGATAATGAAAATATACTTTATATCACTGATACTGGTTCTGGTATAGCACCTGAGCATTTACAGCAGGTATTTGATCGTTTTTATAAAGTTGATACTGCACGTAAACGTGGCAAACAAGGTACTGGCTTAGGGTTATTTATTTGCCGTATGATTATTGATGAACATGGAGGCTCTATAGAAGTAAAAAGTGAACTAGGTGAAGGTACGACTTTCATTATTAAACTACCAAAACCAGTGGATCACGATATTAGTAAATAAATTTGCTAACATATAATTGTAGCAATCTCTCTTAATATTAAATAATTCAGAAATAACGTATTTAATTTAGAAAGAATGGGCAATAAGTTAAACCTGTATCATTTTATAACCATTCCATATTTGTATTTAAAAGTACATGGATACCTTCATCTAAAGTCGAGGTTAGAAATCAGTTAACATATTCTGTTTTCTAATCTCGTTTTTAATTTTATAAATGCTACTGTTTTAATGAATAAGAGCATGTCTGTTGTTTTTATCTGAGTAATAGGCTATGATATATTTATAAAAATTAAGAAATTCATCTTCGGGGCAGGGTGTGATTCCCAACCGGCAGTAAATAAAGCCTGCGACCTATTTATCTTTTAAAGATAGATGGCTGATCTAGTGCGAATCTAGAGCCGACAGTATAGTCTGGATGGGAGAAGATGGAGGGTTTTTGTTATGCAATTAAATCCTCCTTTTCTATGCAAGGTGAATGGAAGGAGATAATTTAATATGCAACAACAAACCAAAAGACTTATTACAATAAGAAAGACTTATTACAATAAGTATGTTAAGTGCGGTTTCATTTATTTTAATGTTTATCAAATTTCCGATACCATTTTTACCACCGTATTTAACGTTAGATTTCAGCGATATTCCAGCATTGTTAGCTACTTTTAGCTTAGGCCCAATAGCAGGAATTATTGTATTGTTTATAAAAAACTTGCTTAATTTTTTGTTTAATATAGGCGATCCAGTTGGCCCTATTGCCAACTTTTTAGCTGGAGCAAGCTTTATTTTAACAGCTTTTTACGTTATCAAACATAAATCTACAATTAAAACACAAGTGGTTGGCTTTAGTATAGCTACGATTGTCATGACAATCGTCTTAAGTATTTTAAACTATTTTGTTTTATTACCGCTTTACGGAATGATAATGAACCTTTCTAATGTAGTTGAAAACATTAAAATCGTTGTTGTTTCAGGCGTTATTCCTTTTAATATTATTAAAGGAATCATTATTTCATTAATATTTATACTTTTATTCAAACGTTTAAAGCATATTTTACCTAAATAAATATATATAATAACCATAAGAAAGCTGGATGAAACCCATTTTATAAATAGGAGTTCAAAGTCCAGCTTTTTTTATGATGTGGTCTTATGGATACAATTATAAAACTAAATTGATTATTTAAAAATAAAAAAACCCAGCGTTTTCATTTGTTTAATGACTACACTGAGTTTTATAAGATGTTTTATTTGAATAGATGCTTTATTCAAATTTTAAAGGGTCTCCGTCAAATGATTCTTCTTCAATTTTAATGGAATCTGTTGGGCAACCTTCTAATGCGTCTTCCATATCTTCATATAATTCTTCTGGTACTTCTGCAGTACCTTGGTTGTCATCTAGTATAACGTACGCGATACCTTCGTCATCGTAATCATATATATCAGGGGCAGCAGCACCACAAGCACCACATGCAATGCATGTATCCATATCAACAATTGTATATTTAGCCAATTTCTTCGCCTCCTTTAACAAACATGCTACACTAATAACACAATTAGTATTGTAGTTACTGTTTTAAATTTTTTCAAATGTTTTCGTTTTATAAAATGAGGGAGTAAACATGTATAATATAATTCACTTATCACTTACACAAGCACACAATTACAAAACTGAAAAAAGCATATATAATATTATCACAGGGAAAAAGTCTCATCAAACCTTTTTTGACGCCTGTAGTCAGCAACTCTTATCATTGTATCATAGCTTACCCAACCTAAAGTATCCATCATTTGTGGGAAATGTTCATGATTTCAAAATGAACGAAGATTCGGAACAACGTATACGCGTTCATCCGCGCCATACATACGATAGCTTATTAAATACATTTAAAGCAATTCAACTGCTAGTCCAAACAGTTTCTAATACAGAACATGGGATGTTTCAATTTATCCCTGTTACCCATCACAGTACAATTCAACAACGGGTAAAAGCAGTATATAAGGAAATTAAAAACGCTGACACACAATATAAATTAATTGAAGAGTTAAATGTTTTATTCAAATCGATTATAGAAAAAAATAACACACTTTACATACACTATTACTTGCAAGGTTTTGAAGAAAGCATGTATACACGACAGCAAATCAGCCTAATAGAAAATGTCTCTCAAAAAAGACTGTTTGAATTAGAATTAAATGATTTGGTCATGATGATGTTTGAATTAGAAGAACAAGCAAAGTATCCCATTTTAAACCAGTTAATCATACTACCGACACTATTATTTAAGACTGAACAAACGTTTAGCGGAATTAAAAATGGTCTGAGCTTTAATCAATTAGCAAATATGCAAAACGTTAAGCCTAATACAATTGAAGACCATATATTAGAGTTATTTATAAAAGGTTATTTATCTAAATACAAAGATTATTTAAATAGTCAACATGACACTTCATTTTTAAGATTTTATATCGGAAATCGTGGTGAGCGGTTAAGAAATTATAAAGAAAAATTTCCAGAACTCAGTTATTTCGAAATTAAATTATTGATTGTTGGATTTGAAAGAGGTGATTTAAATGTTACAACATGAATTACAGAAGTGGTTCGGGTTTGACTCGTTTAAACCTGGACAGCAAGCAATTATCGAACATGTACTCAATGGCAAAGATACTTTAGGCATATTACCTACAGGTAGTGGGAAGAGCCTTTGTTATCAATTGCCAACTTATATTAAGCAAAAACCAACACTTATTATTTCACCCTTAATATCTTTGATGGACGACCAAGTTATGCAATTAAAACTTCATGGTGAACACTATGTTTCGTGTATTCATTCTGGTTTAGATGAAAATGAAAAACAACAAAATATGCAATTATTAAAACATAGTCGTTTTATATTTTTAAGCCCAGAATTTTTGTTGCAACCGCATAATTTCAAACTCATTCAAAACTTGGATTTAGGCTTGATTGTTTTAGATGAAGCACATTGTCTTTCTGAGTGGGGATACGATTTCAGACCTCATTATGCGCTTGTGGGCAAAATTATCGACCATTTTCCTGAAGCCAATGTACTTGCATTAACTGCTACAGCTCCGCCATATTTAACATCTGACTTAAATCAGATGCTAAATAAAAACTTCATTATTGTAAAAACTACAATGAATAGAGAAAACATATCTCTAACCCATAAAAACTTCGAAGACGATCATGCTAAGTTAAAATGGTTGCTACCACTTTTAGAACATTCAGGACCGACTATTATATACGTTTCATCAAAAAAAATGTGTCTCAACTTAGCAAAAGCAATTTATCAGTATGGGTTTTTAACAGGTATTTACCATGGAGATTTAACTTATCAAGAAAGGCACACAGTTCAACACCAATTTATAAACAACGAAATCCCAATTATTGTTGCAACAAGTGCATTTGGGATGGGCATCAACAAAAAAGATATTCGCACTATTATACATTTCCATTTAACTACTAGTCCATCTAATTATATGCAAGAAATTGGACGTGCTGGCAGGGATGGTGCATATAGTCAAGCTATAAGTCTTTTCCAGCCAGATGATAGTTACCTATTAGAAACGTTGCTGTTCGCTGATGTTATTACAGAAGAGGATGTAAACACTTTTGAGTTAGGCATGTTTTTGCCTCCAGAAAAGATAGAAATATTAGAGGTTTTATTTAGCTATTACTCTATTAAACAATTACGGCATATCTTTGCGACTGCGTTTCAAAGGAAAAAACAAGGTTATCATCGTATGCTGGGCTATAAACAGTTAGATCAATGTCGAAGAGCTTATATGGTTGAATTTTTTGGAGAGGAATTATCAGAAAAACCAAACCACTGTTGTGATAATGATTCAGAATTAATTGATATAAATATCGTAAATAGAAAAAAAGTAAAAAGAAAAATGGATTATAATGAAAAATTACAAAATCTTTTCAAATAAAAGATAAATGCTTTACTTCCGTTTTTCAATCAAGCTATAATACTAAATACATACTCATTTTATAGTTGTTTTATATATATAATTTATACATATTTACTACTTTTCAGGGTAAAACTGTATATAATAAATTAAAATACGGAAGGATGATGAATTTGTCTAATAATAATTTTAAAGATGATTTTGAAAAAAATCGTCAATCCATTGATCCAAAAGAACACAAGGATGATGTAGAGAACTCTGTCAATGATTCCGTTGACAATGTAAAAGAGGAAGTTTCTGATAAAAAAGACGAACAATTCCCTCCAAGAAATGCTCAAAGGAGACAGCGTAGAAGAGAAACCGCAACGCATCAAAATGAAGATAATCAATCTAATATTGATGAAAAAGACAGTACATCTAGTCAAGTTGACGCCGATCAACAGCAAGATAATGATACATCATCAAAATCAAATGAAATGAATAAAAACCAAGACCCTTCGGAAAATAATAATATTAATCAAAATCGCAGTGAAAAAGAAAATACAGCAGCTCAAGACAAGCAAACTAAAGATCAAAGTAGCAAGAAAAAAGGCGCTGCTGCCACTGGTGGTGCTGCCGCTGCTGCAGGTGCTGGCGCATACGCTGCGAAAAAACATAAAGATCAAAATAATAACGATGGAAAACAAAACAATGAAAATGAAGTAAAAGAAAGTAAGAAAGAGCAATCAAATAACGCTGCTGCAGGCGCAGGTGTTACCGCTGCTACAACGAAGAAAGATAATCAATATGATAGTTCTGATAAAAACAATACCTCTGAAGATAATAATCAACATAGTGATAAGAAAAAAGGCGCTGCTGCCGCTGGTGCTGCAGGTGTTGGCGCTGCAGGTGCGAGTGCCGCTCATTCAAATGCTTCTGGTGGTAATGATGGCAATAATGATAACAATAACGATGATAAAAATGATGACGACAATAATGATGAAAATAACAAGAAAAAAGGCGGTTTATTCAAAAAAATATTGCCTATTATTGCTGCAATCCTCATTTTAGCTGCAATTGGAATTTTTGCTGGTATGGCCTTAAATGGTAATAATGACGATAGCAATAGTGATGATAAACAAGTAGCTGATAATAAAGATAAAAATGATGATTCTGATAAAGACAGCAAGAAAGATTCTGATAAAGATTCTGGTAGCGATAAATCTGATAAAGATGATGACCAATCAGCATCAGATAATAGTAATGATAGTTCAAACCAAGCAAATTCTGGTTCAGAAAGTAATGCATCTAACAATCAAGATCAAGCTGCTACTTCTGACCAAAATAATCAAAACAATCAAAGTGACCAATCACAACAAGAAGATCAAGCCACTAATCAAAGTGACGGTTCAAATGGTTCATATGACCAAAATCAGAATGCGAACTCGCAGAACAATCAGCAAGATAACCAGCAAAATGATCAAGCATCAAGCAACAATTCAGGCCAACAAACACATACTGTAAATGGGCAAAACTTATACAGAATAGCAATCCAGTATTATGGAAGTGGCTCAACTGAAAATGTTGAAAAAATTAGAAGAGCAAATGGCTTACAAGGCAACGATATTCATAATGGCCAGCAACTAGTTATTCCAGAATAATGTTTGCTTATGATTTAGCAATAAGAGTAGGAATAGGAAATCAAATCTAATTTTGATTTTTGTCCTACTCTTATTTTTATTGTAATTAAATTTTCAAATTCTATCTCTTGGCTTTTTTTTATGTCCTGGTATAATAAATGGGTGGTAAAAGGAGGACAAAACTATGCAAACAGTAGAAAGTATTATCATAGGAGGCGGTCCTTGTGGTTTAAGTGCCGCTATTGAACAAAAGAAAAAGGGAATCGATACATTAGTAATTGAAAAAGGGAATGTTGTAGATGCTATTTATAATTATCCAACACATCAAACTTTCTTTTCTTCTAGTGATAAATTAAGTATTGGGGACATTCCATTTATTGTCGAAGAAAGCAAACCACATCGTAATCAAGCACTAGTCTATTATAGAGAAGTGGTCAAACATCATCAATTGCGTATCAATGCTTTCGAAGAAGTCCTTACTGTTAAAAAAATCAATAATCGATTTACGCTTACGACTACTAAAGACGTTTATCAATGTAGATTTCTGACGGTAGCTACAGGGTATTACGGTCAACATAATGCGCTTGAAGTAGAAGGTGCAGAGCTACCAAAAGTGATGCATTATTTTAAAGAAGCACATCCTTATTTTGATCAAAATATCGTCATTATCGGTGGTAAAAATTCAGCAGTAGATGCAGCACTTGAATTAGAAAAAGCAGGCGCTCATGTGACGGTAATCTATCGCGGCTCTGACTATCCGAAGGCCATCAAACCTTGGATATTACCAAATTTCGAATCATTAGTAAGACATGAAAAAATTAATATGGCATTTGAATCTGACGTTACGAAAATCACTGAAGAAAGTGTCATTTATGAACAAAATGGTGATTTAATTGAAATTCCTAATGATTACGTTTTTGCTATGATTGGTTATCATCCAGATTACAATTTCTTAGAATCAATCGGTATAAAAATTAATAGCAATGAATATGGAACAGCACCCGTTCACAACAAAGAAACTTATGAAACAAATGTCGAAAATTGTTATATAGCTGGTGTTATTGCTGCAGGAAATGATGCTAACACAATTTTTATTGAAAATGGTAAATATCATGGTGGTATTATCACTCAAAGTATATTAGCTAAAAAACAAACACCACTGGAGTCTTAATTTATTAAAAAAGAGTGAGACAAGTTACATAAAATTTAAAATCGGTTTATTCTAAAGTTTGTAATGTGACAAGTCTTACTCTTTTTTGATTTATCTTATAATGGCGCTTCAAAATATTTTTTTAATTGTTCGTCATTTAAATGATTACTTAAACCGATTAAAAGTTTTAATCTTGCTTTTTGGCCGTTTAAGCCATTTGAGAAAATGACGCCTTTTTCTTCTAACGTTGCTCCGCCCCCTTCATAAGCATATATAGGACCTACAATACCGTTAAACGATCTCGACACAAGTATAATAGGGATATTATTCCGTAAACATTGATTTAAACCTTCTAAGCAAGTGGGAGGCAAGTTGCCTTGACCCAATGCCTCTATAATGATGCCATCAACTCGGTTATCACTATGAAAAGTTAGTACGTCGCTTTTCATACCCATATACGATTTAACAAGTGGTATATTTAGATTTTGGTTTATCTCCGTTAATACTAAATGTTCAAATGGGCGGTGATGAAATTGTACACTTTGTTTAGTGATTACACCTAATGGACCGTGATTCGGGCTCTGGAAAGTATTTGTATTGGAAGTATGGGTTTTGGTAACATTTCTAGCTGTATGGATTTCATCGTTAAAGACAACCATAACACCCATGTTCATTGCTTCATCACTTATAGCTACTCTAATTGCAGACAAAAAATTATAAAGTCCATCTGCGCCAATTTCGTTTGAGGAACGCATTGCACCAGTTATAGCAATTGGCTTAGAAATATTTAGTGTTAAATCTAATAAATAAGCTGTTTCTTCTAAAGTATCCGTACCATGCGTGATAACGTAACCATCATAATAGTTCTCTTTTTCAGATTTTATGATAATTTGTTTTAATTCCTCTACATATTTAATATTCATGTGTGGCGAAGGTACATTAAAAGGTGTTATTTCAGTCACATCAGCATATTTTTTTATAATATTTTGATGATTGGAAATAGGATTATCAGTATTCGTTACGACTTTATTTGATTCATCTTGAGACATGCTAATTGTACCGCCAGTATGTATGACAAGAAGTTTTTTCATGTGTGCATTCCTCCTATTTATAAAATACATATTTATGATAAAATATTATTTATAAAACAACAAGGAAGGGTTACTAAAATGAAACCAATTAATATCGCATTAGATGGACCTGCAGCAGCGGGTAAGAGTACAATAGCTAAGCGTGTTGCAGCTAAATTATCTATGATATACGTAGATACTGGCGCAATGTACCGCGCCATTACATATAAATATTTACAATTAAATAAGACTGAAGATTTTTCAAGTCTTGTTCAATCATCAGTATTATCTTTGACATATGATGAAGAAAAAGGACAAAGGGTAATTCTAGACAACCAAGATGTTACGGATTATTTAAGAGAAAATGATGTAACAAATCATGTTTCTTATGTAGCTTCAAAAGAGCCTGTACGTACATTTGCTGTAGAAAAACAACAAGAATTAGCAGAAAAAAAAGGAATAGTGATGGATGGAAGAGATATAGGCACAGTTGTGTTACCTGAGGCAGAATTAAAAGTATATATGATTGCTTCAGTGGAAGAACGCGCCATTCGTCGTCAAAAAGATAATGAATTAAGAGGTATTCAATCTAATGTTGAACAATTAAAGCAAGAAATTTCTGACCGTGATCAATATGATATGAACCGAGAAATATCTCCGTTAAAAAAAGCAGAGGATGCAATTACTATTGATACTACGGGCATGAGTATTGAAGATGTTACAAATGAAATTTTAAATTTAGTCAGTAAACTTTAACCAATTTATTGCACGTTAACCTTTGATTAAGATTTAGGTCTCTTCTATTAAAATAATGTAAAAAAGTTATAAAATACCAAAAACAGGGTATAATATCATAGAACATTTTTTATTAACGGGTACTGCATATATATCAATGTAAATTGCTATTGAAATTAGAATATTAAATAAAGCAAAATATCAATTTACATCATTTTAACGATTGGAATTAGGATGCCTACTATAAAGTGGAATTTCTTGACAATTCTGTCAAATTATAAGATGTTATAAATATGTAGTGTAATAAGGAGGCAGACAAGATGACTGAAGAATTCAACGAATCAATGATTAACGAAATTAAAGAAGGGGATAAAGTTACTGGCGAAATTCAAGAGATTGAAGAAAAACAAGTCGTTGTACATGTAAATGGCGGCAAATTCAATGGTATTATCCCTATAAGTCAACTTTCAACGCATCATATTGACAACCCAAGTGATGCTGTAAAAGTTGGAGACGAAATCGGTGCTTATGTTACCAAAGTAGAATATGATGAAGAAAATGAAACAGGTGCTTATATTCTATCTAAACGTCAATTAGAAACTGAAAAATCATATGAATTTTTACAAGAAAAATTAGATAATGATGAAATCATTGAAGCTAAAGTCACTGAAGTTGTTAAAGGTGGGTTAGTTGTAGATGTTGGTCAAAGAGGATTTGTACCAGCTTCATTAATTTCTACTGATTTTATCGAGGATTTCTCTCATTTTGATGGACAAGTTCTAAAATTAAAAGTTGAAGAATTAGACCCAGCAAATAATCGCGTCATTCTTAGTCGTAAAGCTGTAGAAGCATTAGAAAATGCAGAGAAAAAAGAAGAGCTACTAAACAAATTGGATGAAGGCGATGTAATTGACGGTACCGTAGCACGTTTAACGAATTTTGGCGCATTCATAGATATTGGTGGCGTAGACGGTCTAGTACATGTTTCTGAATTATCACATGAACATGTTAAATCACCTGAAGATGTCGTTTCAATTGGTGATAAGGTGAAAGTTAAAGTTAAATCTGTAGACAAAGATTCTGAACGCATTTCCTTATCCATCAAAGATACGTTACCAAGTCCATTCGAATCACTAAGAGGCGAAATTAACGAAGGTGAAAACATTGAAGGTAAAGTAGTTAGACTTACAAGTTTTGGCGCCTTTGTTGAAATTAAACCTGGCGTGCAAGGATTAGTTCATATTTCAGAAATTAGTCATTCACATATTGGTACGCCTGGAGAAGTATTAGAACCTGGAGAAGTAGTAAGTGTTAAAATACTAAGTATTGATATTGAAAAAGAACGTATTTCACTTTCTATTAAAGCAACATTACCAGATGAAAATGTCGTTGAAAGCGATAGTGAAACGACACAATCTTATTTAGACCATGGTAATGACGACGAAGACAATCCAACATTAGGAGACGTTTTCGGAGATAAACTTAAAGATATTAAGTTTTAATAGATACACTTGAGACCAATTTTAAATCTTGTCCTATTTGAATTAGGGCAAGATTTATTTTTTTAATGTACATAGAAACAACTACGTAATTATTCTATCACTGAATACCAAAATGAATTCATTAATAATTTCTTTTGAAATACTTTCCCCTTATGATAGAATTATAGAGATTAAAAAAGAGAGGAAGTTAGTTATGACTAAACCTATAGTTGCTATTGTAGGAAGACCTAATGTGGGTAAATCTACAATTTTTAACAGAGTCGTAGGTGAACGTGTCTCTATTGTTGAAGATACACCAGGTGTGACTCGCGACAGAATTTATTCATCAGGTGAATGGTTAACGCATGACTTCAATATCATTGATACAGGCGGTATTGAAATTGGAGATGCACCATTCCAAACACAAATAAGAGCGCAAGCTGAAATTGCCATAGATGAAGCTGATGTCATCATTTTTATGGTTAATGTACGAGAAGGATTAACACAAAGTGATGAAATGGTAGCACAAATGCTATACAAATCAAAAAAACCAGTTGTTTTAGCTGTCAATAAGGTCGATAATCCTGAAATGAGAAATGACATATATGATTTTTATTCACTTGGTTTTGGAGACCCATATCCAATCTCTGGTTCGCATGGATTAGGATTAGGGGATTTATTGGATGAAGTAGTTAAACACTTCAAAGAAGAAGAACCAGACCCATACGATGAAGATACCATACGTTTGTCTATTATCGGTCGTCCTAACGTCGGTAAATCAAGCTTAGTTAATGCTATACTAGGTGAAGATCGAGTGATTGTGTCCAATGTGGCAGGTACAACCCGAGATGCCGTCGATACTGAATATAGTTATGATGACCAAGACTATGTACTTATTGATACTGCTGGTATGCGTAAAAAAGGTAAAGTATATGAAAACACTGAAAAATATTCAGTGTTACGTGCACTTAAAGCGATTGAACGCTCTAATATCGTATTAGTAGTTATTGATGCAGAACAAGGTATCATCGAACAGGATAAGCGTGTTGCTGGCTATGCTCATGAAGAAGGTAAGGCTATCGTTATAGTTGTTAACAAATGGGATGCAGTAGATAAAGAAACAAATACAATGAAAAAATTTAAAGATGAAGTTCGTAAAGAATTTCAATTCTTAGATTATGCTCAAATTGCATTTGTTTCAGCTAAAGAAAAGAAACGTTTATCTACGCTATTCCCTTATATCACTGAAGCTAGCGAAAACCATAAAAAACGTGTTCAAAGTTCAACATTAAATGAAGTTATTACAGATGCTATTTCTATGAATCCAACACCAACTGATAAAGGTCGTAGATTAAATGTATTCTATGCTACTCAAGTGGCGATAGAACCGCCTACTTTTGTCGTATTTGTAAATGACATAGAACTAATGCATTTTTCTTATAAACGTTACCTTGAAAATCAAATAAGAGCTGCTTTTGGATTCGAAGGCACACCTGTGCACATTATATCAAGAAGAAGAAACTAATAAATGGAGGGGTTACATGTCTAATATAACTGTATTTGGTACAGGAAGTTTCGGTACGGCGTTAGCAAATGTCTTAGCGGAAAATGGACATCAAGTATTAATGTGGGGAAAAAATAAAAATACTGTTCAAGAAATCAATGAAGAACATTTAAACACAAAATACCTTAAAAATGCACAACTTGAAACATCGATTACAGCAACTCATGATATTAATGCTGCGATAACACATGCAGATGTTTATCTAATGGCTCTACCTACGAAAGCAATGAGAGAAGTGGCTAATGAAATTGATTCACACTTAACCACTCAAAAAATATTTATACATGTAGCAAAAGGAATTGAAAACGATACTTACAAACGTGTATCTGAAATGTTAGAAGACAGCATATCTGAGGAGCATAATGGTGGCATAGGTGTATTATCAGGGCCAAGCCATGCCGAAGAAGTTGTAATCAAACAGCCTACTACAGTCGCTGCTTCTTCTAAATCACCAGAAGTGAGCAAGCTTGCACAAGATTTATTTATGAACGATTATTTAAGAGTATACACAAATGATGACTTAGTAGGGGTTGAACTGGGTGGCGCTTTAAAAAATATTATAGCCGTTGCGAGTGGCGTGATTTCTGGAATGGGCTTTGGAGATAACGCAAAAGCTGCATTAATGACTAGAGGTTTAGCTGAAATTAGTCGCTTAGGTGAAAAATTAGGCGCCGATCCACTTACGTTTTTAGGGCTCGGTGGTATTGGAGATTTAATTGTTACTTGTACTTCTACACACTCTAGAAACTATACACTCGGCTATAAGTTAGGCGAAGGTAAATCTTTAGATAAAGCGTTAGAAGAAATGAATATGGTTGTAGAAGGTGTATATACTACCAAATCTGTTTACAATTTAGCTGAAGCGCACAATATTGAGATGCCAATTACTACTGCTTTATACAAGGTTTTATTTGAAGATCAACCTGTCGATGAAAGTGTAAAAGACTTAATGGGACGTGGCAAAAAGTCAGAATAAAAAAGTACTATTACACTTTTTTGCAAATATATAACATTTTGATATTAAAATCCTATTAATTCAACTTTTTTTGCACATAAATCATTGCAGTTGCAGTAATCCTTGTGTTAAAGTCATAGCATAATGATATTAAGATATCATTATAGACCCCAGGGGAGGTGAATTCATAATGAACAAGACAGATTTAATCAATGCTGTTGCAGAGCAAGCCGACTTAACTAAAAAAGAAGCTGGTTTAGCTGTAGATGCAGTATTCGAATCAATTCAATCATCACTTTCTAAAGGTGAAAAAGTACAATTAATTGGATTCGGTAATTTCGAAGTACGCGAACGTGCTGCTCGTAAAGGTCGTAATCCACAAACTGGTAAAGAAATTGATATTCCTGCAAGTAAAGTTCCAGCATTCAAAGCTGGTAAAGCTTTAAAAGATGCAGTTAAATAATTCTTTACTTAAAAGCGAAGCCCTTTTAAAGGGGCTTTTTCTTTTTTTATAAGCTCTTTTAAATAAATAACTAAAAATTGATTGTTAACTATGCCTCTTAATATGATATCATTCGGTATAATGGTGTTATATTAAGAGCTTTTTAAAAATGATTAAACATAAACTTTTAATATATCGTTTTTCTTCAAAAATAATCAGTAAAAAGCTCATGGTTTATTTCACAAATTTTATAATTCACAAAATACATAAAACGTAAATATTTATCACTTTGAAAACCGTCGATTTTAATTTTCCTTATATAATGTTAATATGTATATTGATAATAACGTGAGGTGTGAACATGGAAACGACATTAAGCATTTTTGAAAAACAAATTACCCAGCGCTTGAAAGGTATACATTATCATGACACTATTTATGTAAATAAAATGTTAGCTCAAATTCTTGATACCTATGATATACCTGAAGATGCTAAATTAGCTTGCCTCACTATAGATACTGCGATGCGTCATTTAGATGAGGTTTCTAAAAACCTATCCTCTAAAAAATCCATTTTGATTGGCGATTTGCTAAGCGCTCACTTTTATACATTATTAGCTAAGTTAAATGATCCAATTTATCAAAAGGAAATGAGTAAAGCGATTGTGGAAATCAACGAAATGAAATCATCCATTCATAATGGCGCAATTCCAGAAAAAGATATAGGGCATTACATTTTAAAGATAGAAAACAAATTTCCATTTATTACAATTAATCGATATGTGTCCAATAGCAAAATAGCAAATATCGATCAAAAATTATTAACTAACTTGTTAGAAAATCATCCTTCATATTTAAAAAATTATTCAAAAGATGAATTAAACACAATTTTAGAAGAAGTTAAATCAGAAATTTATTCAAAAAAGAGGTAATCAAACATGGCAGATAATAAAGCGAAAAAAGAACAAGTCCATAATGTGTTTCAAAATATTTCTGGAAAATATGATCGTCTCAATAATATCATTAGCTTTGAACAGCATAAAACATGGAGAAAACGTGTTATGAAAGAAATGAATGTTAAACCAGGTAGCAAGGCATTAGATGTTTGCTGTGGAACGGCAGATTGGACTATTTCTTTAAGTAAAGCAGTGGGGCATACTGGTGAAGTATTAGGTGTAGATTTTAGTGAAAACATGTTGGAAGTAGGTAAAAATAAAACAAAGGATATGCAAAATATTCAGCTTATTCACGGCGATGCTATGAATTTGCCCTTTGAAGATAATGAATTTGATTATGTCACTATCGGCTTTGGTTTACGTAACGTACCTGATTATTTAGCTACGCTTAAAGAACTCAATCGAGTTCTAAAACCTGGTGGCATGGTTGTTTGTTTAGAAACAAGTCAACCGAGTGCTCCAATATTCAAACAGTGTTACAAATTATATTTTAAATTTGTTATGCCTGTATTTGGAAAAATATTTGCAAAATCAAAAGATGAATACGAATGGTTACAACAATCTACTTTTGATTTTCCAGATAAAGAAAAATTAAAACGCTTATTCTCACAAGCTGGATTTAGTAACATTAAAGTACGTAGCTTCACTGGTGGCGTTGCAGCGATGCACCTAGGCTATAAATAAAAATGAAACAACCAAAGGTGATTACTGTGTCAAAGTTAAATATAAATAATGAAATTAAGATAATTGAAAAACAATTAGAAAAATCATTGATAAGCAAAGACCAAATCCTAGAGAAAGCTTCTTATCATTTATTTTCATCAGGAGGTAAACGTGTAAGACCTGCCTTCGTTATTTTGAGCAGTCAATTTGGTGAGGAAATGAATGAAGACGTGTACCGTGTAGCTGTTGCGCTTGAATTAATACATATGGCGACATTAGTCCATGACGATGTTATTGATAAAAGTGATAAACGCCGAGGTAGTCTAACAATCGCTAAAAAATGGGACCAGGATACAGCAATACTTACTGGAAACTTTTTATTAGCTGTGGGTTTAGAACATATTTCGAACATTGAAGATAACCGTGTACATAAAGTAATATCTAGTGCAATTGTTGAAGTATGTATGGGTGAGTTATACCAGTTTCAAGATCAATTTAACGCGAAGCAAACGATCACTAATTATTTAAGAAGAATCAATCGCAAAACGGCATTGCTAATCCAATTATCTACAGAAGTAGGCGCTATCGCTTCTCACGCTGATCACAAAACCATTCGAAACTTAAAAATGATCGGTCATTACATCGGGATGAGTTTTCAAATTGTGGATGATATTTTAGATTTTACTAGTACAGAAAAGAAATTAGGAAAACCAGTAGGTAGTGATTTAATGAATGGTCATTTAACGCTTCCAGTATTACTAGAAATGCGTAATAATCCAGATTTCAAACTAAAAATTGAACAACTTAGTCCTGAAAGCGAACAATCATTATTCGATGAATGTATTCAAACAATCAAAAACTCAGATGTCATTAAGCAATCACAAGCGATAAGTGATCGATATTTAGAAAAAGCACTTTATCTCATTGATCAGTTAGAAAAAGATGATGCGAAACCATTATTTAAAAAAATAATCAAAAAAGTAGGGAAAAGAAACGGGTAATTATGTGAAAACCATTGAAAGCGCTTTAATTAACTGTTAATATATTAATGTGCTATAAAACATAATAATGTTTTGTTTTATATTTTTGTTCAAAGTATTTAATTTTATCTTTGTACATTATACATAATTAACAGGGGGATAAACACACAATGGAAAGAACATTTCTAATGATTAAACCGGATGCGGTTCAACGCAATATGATAGGAGAAATTGTTTCTCGTATAGAACGTAAAGGGCTTAAACTAGTAGGCGCTAAATTAATGACAGTACCTAAATCACTTGCTGAAGCACATTACGCTGAACATACAGATAAACCATTCTACGGTAATTTAATCGACTTTATTACTTCTGCGCCTGTGTTTGCGATGGTAGTAGAAGGTGAAGATGCTGTCCATGTCGCTCGTCATATCATTGGCGCAACAAATCCATCAGAAGCAACACCAGGTACTATTAGAGGGGACCTTGGTTTAACTGTCGGAAGAAACATTATCCATGGTTCAGATTCAGTAGACTCAGCAAATAAAGAAATCAATCTTTGGTTTAATTCTGAAGAGTTAAGTGAATTTACAGAATCACGCGAAATGTGGTTGTACGAATAATCGTTTACAAGATAACTCAAATAATGTAGTTAATATGAAAATAAATAAAGTACATAAGTGTAATTTTAAGCGCAAACATATTAAACATTTGAAAATCTACTTTTACTTTCCATTACATTAAAAGTAAATAGGAAAGAGAACAGCTGACTGTATAGATTAAATTACAGTCAGTTTTTTTATTTTAAGTATCATACTATTGGAATAGCAATATTGCTTTCTAAAATAACAATTGAAATCCATGCTCAAGTCATTTAATATCATAAGTTATTACTGAAAAAATATTCAAATGTTATCATTGTACGTAGGTATATCATATAAACATTAACAATTTTGAAATTTTTCTGTTAATTTGAACTATTGAATATGATAAGATAAAGGACATATAATCATTTAAAGTACTAAAGAACGGAGTGGGTAAATAATGAGATATTTAACTTCAGGAGAATCGCACGGTCCACAATTAACGGTAATTATTGAAGGTGTGCCATCAAATTTAGAAATCAATGTATCAGATATTAATGAAGAAATGTTTAAACGTCAAGGCGGATACGGTAGAGGGCGTCGTATGCAAATTGAGAAAGATAGTGTTGAAATTGTATCAGGCGTACGTAATGGGATTACACTTGGTAGTCCAATTACGCTTATTGTTACAAATGATGATTTTAAACATTGGAGAAAAATTATGGGGGCAGACCCAATAAGTGATGAAGACCAAGAAAACATGAAACGCGTCATTACCAAACCACGACCAGGTCATGCAGATTTAATTGGCGGTATGAAATATAACCACAGAGATTTAAGAAATGTATTAGAACGCTCTTCTGCTAGAGAAACAGCAGCACGCGTAGCTGTAGGTGCAGTTTCTAAGATTTTACTTAAACAACTTGATATTCATTTTTATAGTAGAGTCATGGAAATTGGCGGTATTAAAGATGATTTAGAATATGACCTTGAAACAATTAAATCTAATGTTGATAAAAATGATGTCCGTGTAATTAACGATGAAATCGCACAACAAATGAGAGATAAAATAGATGATGCGAAAAAAGCAGGTGACACTATAGGTGGAGTTGTCCAAACAGTTATTGAAGGTGTACCTGTAGGCGTTGGTAGCTATGTGCATTATGATCGCAAATTAGATGGTAGAATAGCTCAAGGTGTAGTGAGCATCAATGCATTTAAGGGTGTGAGCTTTGGTGAAGGCTTTAAAGCAGCAGAAAAACCTGGAAGTGAAGTACAAGATGAAATACTTTACGATACAACAAACGGCTACTATAGAGGGTCAAATCATTTAGGTGGGTTTGAAGGTGGCATGTCTAACGGTATGCCTATCGTCGTTAATGGTGTGATGAAACCTATCCCAACATTATATAAACCGCTTAATTCAGTAGATATAAATACAAAAGAATCTTTCAAAGCCTCTGTTGAACGTTCTGACAGCTGTGCTGTACCTGCTGCAAGTGTTGTAGTAGAAAATGTAGTTGCTTTCGAACTTGCAAAAGCGTTGCTAGAAGAATTCCAGTGCAATCATATCGACCAATTAAAAACACAAATTGAAGAACGTCGTTTATTAAATATTGAATACTAAGATTAATTTAAAAATTTTAAGATTAACTAGGTGATATCTATGAAACTACAAACCACTTATGAATCAAATAATTACCCTATAATTATAAAACATAATGCTTTAGATCATTTACATCAATACATTAAGCAATATAAGGATATTGTGCTTATCGTCGATGGTACAATTGATAAAGAATGGAATGAAACTTTAAATTTCATCACGTCTGAATACGATGCACACAAACTTGTTATACCATCTGGAGAATCTACTAAATCTCTAGATTTTTATGGACAGTCAATAGAGACCTTGCTCAGTAACAAGTTAACTCGAAATACTTGCATTATTGCAGTGGGCGGAGGCGCTACTGGAGATTTTAGTGGTTTCTTAGCTGCTACATTGTTAAGAGGCGTCGACTTTATCCAAGTACCTACAACGATATTGGCGCATGATTCTAGTGTAGGAGGAAAAGTAGGCATTAATTCAAAACATGGCAAAAATTTAATAGGCGCTTTTTATAGACCTAAAGCAGTTATCTATGATTTGAATTTTCTTTCAACATTACCTTATACAGAAGTACTCAGTGGTTATGCTGAAGTATATAAACATGCTTTGTTGAACAATGATAATGATGTAAATGAGATTGAAACTCATTTTACAAATAAAAAAACATTAGCTTCTTTAAATGAAATTGAATATTATATTTATAAAGGTATCGAGACAAAATTGAATCTTATTGTCCAAGATGAAAAAGAATCGCATGTACGTAAATTTCTAAATTTAGGTCATACGTTTGGTCATGCAGTAGAGTATACATTTAAAATTCCACATGGCCATGCTGTGATGATAGGCATTATTTTTCAATTTATTGTAGCGAATAAAGTTTTAAACCAAAATTTTGATATAGCCCATTATATTAATTATTTAAAATCTTTAGACTACCCTTTAAATATTATAGAATCATTTGAATTCGACCCGCTTTATGAGCTTATGTTAAAAGATAAGAAAAATGATCAGTTAGGTGTGCAAATGGTCTTATTAGATGGCATTGGTCATCCTGTGGTTAAGCACGTAGGTAAATCAACTTTGTTAGAGAGTTTTAAAGATTTACAAACATATTTTAAAAAGTAGGTGGCATATTTGGTTAATAGTAAAACAGTTGATATAAAAGGGCCTCTTGTTGGAGATATAGAAGTCCCTGGGGATAAATCTATGACGCATAGAGCAATTATATTGAGCTCACTAGCATCAGGAAAGTCAACGATATATAAACCACTATTAGGCGAAGATTGTATTCGTACTGTAGAAATTTTTCGTTTGCTTGGCGTCGAAATAGAGGTCTTAGAAGATAAGATTGAAGTTAATTCCCCTGGATACAAATACTTCCAAACACCACACCAAGTACTTTATACCGGTAACTCTGGTACTACGACACGTTTAGTTGCTGGTTTATTATGTGGGCTCGGCATCGAAACGGTACTCTCCGGAGATGCTTCTATTGGGAAAAGACCTATGGATAGAATTATGAAACCTTTAGGCTTAATGAATGCTAATATTACAGGCATAAATGATAACTTCACGCCATTAATCATTAAACCCGCACGTATTAAAGGGATAACATACCAAATGGAGGTTGTCAGTGCGCAAGTAAAAAGTGCCATATTATTTGCGAGTTTATTTGCAAATGAGAAAACAATGGTTTCTGAAATAGGCATTACACGTAATCATACAGAAACGATGTTCGAACATTATCAAATTCCAATCAAAACAGACGGGCAGACAATAACATTGCCTGAAAATAGCATTGAACACATTAAAGCAGCAGATTTCCACGTACCTGGTGATATTTCATCAGCAGCTTATTTTATCGTCGCGGGCTTGATAACACCTGACAGTGATATTACAATTCACAATGTTGGCATAAACCCAACTCGTTCAGGTATTATTGATATCGTGACACAAATGGGTGGAAATATAACACTATTCAATCAAAATGATAATCCAGAACCAACCGCTTCTATCAGGGTACAATATACACCAGATATGAAACCATTACATATCAAAGGTGATTTGGTACCAAGATCGATTGATGAATTGCCAGTCATCGCTTTACTTTGTACTCAAGCTAGTGGTACAAGTATTATAAAAGAAGCAGAAGAATTGAAAGTTAAAGAAACAAATCGAATTGACACAACAGCAAACATGTTGAATCTATTAGGCTTTATGTTACAACCTACAAGTGACGGCATAATTATTCATCCATCTGAATTTGAACAAACAGCTACAGTAGATAGTTTTACCGACCATCGTATTGGCATGATGCTTGCTGTCGCTTCATTATTGACTGATGATTCATTAACAATTGGTCAATTTGATGCTGTCAATGTTTCCTTCCCAGGTTTCTTACCTAAATTTAAACAATTAGAAAACGAGGGATAAAAGTATGGAAGATATCTATAAACTTATAGATGATATCAACTTACAGAAGTTAGATAACTTAGATACACGTGTAAATGACGCGTTAAGTTCTCCAAAAGACGATGCACTCTTTATTCTTGGTGAAACATTATACAATTATGGTTTAATGCCACAAGGACTTGAGGTATTCCGCACGCTTTACCACAAATACCCAGACGAAAGTGAGCTCTTAATCTATTTTATTGAGGGACTTATTGCTGAAGATCAAACTGATGAAGCTTTAGAATACCTTAGTACAGTGGAATTATCTACAGAGCGTTTGATGTTAGAAGCAGATCTATATCAACAATTAAATATGCTTGAAGTAGCTATTGATAAATTAGTAGAAGCCATTGACATTGAACCCAATGATCCAATTATACATTTTGCATTGGCAGAATTACTTTATTTTGATGGCCAATATCTACGCGCTTCTTCAGAATATGAAACTGTGCTTGAAACAGGCGAATATCAAATAAACAACATTAATCTATTCTCACGTTTGGCTATTTGTAGTTTGCAAAGTGGTAATTATGGTGATGCGATTAAAATGTTTGATGAAATTAATGAAGATGAAATGGACTCTGAAATATACTTTAAAAAAGCGATTGCATATGAAAAGAATGATTTAACTCAAGAAGCCATCAAATTAGTTCAAACATTATTATCAAAAGACCCAGATTTCCTCCAAGGCTATTTTTATTTACAACAATTATATGAAAACGAACATAACCATGCAGATGCGATTGAAATTGGTAAAGAAGGATTACGACTAAGTCAATTCTATAAAGAATTAATGGTCTCAACAGGTAGTATTGCTATTGAACATGGTGATGCAAATGAGGGTGTAGAATTGTTATTACAAGCTTTAGAAGTAGATAACGCATACCAAGAACCACTCTTAATCTTAAGTGATTTCTTTAGACAAGAAGAAGATTACAACGCACTTATTGGACTATTGCAACATGTTGACGAAGAAGACTTAGATCCAGTGTTCATGTGGCATTTAGCACATGCGTTAGGCCAAGAAGAACGAGATAAAGAAGCTCAACACTTTTTTGAATTGGCTTATCCAACAATGCGTACACAATCTGCATTCTTAAGCGACTATTACTTCTATCTTGTAGAGATTGGTTATATTAAACAAGCTCAAAATATTTTAAATCAATTACTTGAAATGGACCCGTCAAATGAAACTTGGCACGATGAAGCTGAGCGATTGCAATCATTCTAATTAGTTAGGAAGGTGAGTATAATGACTGATACACTACAACAAGTAAAGGCTAGTTTTATTGAATATATATTATTCCAATATCGTTTTAAATCTAGAATAAGTGTATGGGTATTGAATTTAATAAAATCCTCACCTGAGTTATTGCAACACATTCACTTTGTTGATGCATATATTTCTAATCACAACACGCTAGAAATCGCGACAGATAATACAAGTCAACCAGCGATAAAATTCACAATGCAAAATCAAGTAATGATTAACAATGACAAAATATTTGATTATATCGCGGATCAAAAGATATCTTTTGATATTAAATTATATTTAAATCAAGAAGAAGTGCGAGATACAAAATTAGATGAATTATTATTAACTCAATTGCTAAATTCGCCATATTATGCGATATATATTCAAGATATATATCGCATTCCATTATCGAAACAAAGCGAGTCTTCTATCATCAAACATTTACAAGATAACATTGACCTTAGTTTACAATTGCACGACAAGGATTTATTTTATCAATTATCTCAAATTCTTAATACTTTTAAGTTAAGAAATTTAAATATATTACCGAAGGATTGACAGTATGAATATGAATACGCTCTGGCAACTTATTATTTATAACAAAGGTATGTTGTATTTCTTATTAGTATGTAATTTATTAGGGACAATTTATGGGTATATTTGGTATGGTTCACAAATAAGTATTACACAATGGCAATTCATACCTTTTGTGCCCGATAGCCCAACTGCATCGCTTTTTCTATGTATTGCTATCGCAGGTTTGATTATAGGCAAGAATTTGCCTATTATTGAAGCGCTCGCATTTGTTTCACTCATTAAATATGGTGTATGGGCTGTCATTATGAATATCATTTTATTTATTCAATACGATATGATTACAATCACAGGTTGTATGCTCATACTATCTCACGGTATTATGGCAATTGAAGCTTTCATTTTTTATCCAAGATTTAAAGTGACTATCGTAGCATTTTTTATAGCGATGGTATGGGTTTTCCACAATGACATCATCGATTATGTATTTATGCAATATCCTTATTATGATTTTATTGCGAGTCATGTCGAATCAATAGCTTATTTGGCATTTTGGTTAAGTATTATGCCTTTAGTGTTATATTTAAGTTTAACTCGATTTAAAAAGGATAAAATATTTGACCATTATTAACGTCCACAGTAAAATATTAATAAAGGAGTGAGGATTTTTGTCTTTTATTTATATGATTATATACTTTGTTATTTTAATGGTCTTGCCTCTATGGGCACAGCACAAGGTTAAATCTAACTATGAAAAGTATTCACAAGTAAGATCTACTAGTGGTAAAACAGGGCGAGAAGTGGCTCTTGAGATACTTCATTCAAACGGTATTTACGACGTAGATGTTGTAGAAGGAAAAGGTTTCTTAACAGATCATTATGATCCTAGTAAAAAAGTGCTTGTCTTATCACCAGCAAACTTTAGCAGACCTTCAGTAGCTGGTACTGCCATCGCAGCGCATGAGGTAGGCCACGCGATTCAACATGCGCAAGGTTACTTCTTCTTAAGATTTAGAACTTCGCTGGTACCTCTAGCTAATATTGGTAGTTCATTAGGTTATATGGCAGTATTTGCTGGTATTATTTTAACTAGTTTACAGAGCACATTAGGCTCTACCGCACTTTGGATTGGTATTGCTTTAATGTCATTTGCAGTATTGTTTTCAATTATCACATTACCAGTTGAATTTGATGCAAGTAGTAGAGCGATGAAACAAATTAAAAGTTTAGACATCGTTAACGAAAATGAATATCGACATGCTAAGAAAGTACTATCTGCAGCTGCTATGACATATGTAGCATCAACTGCTGTAGCATTAGCAGAACTTGCACGTTTCATTTTAATTGCTAGATCAAGTGAATAAACTATTAAGATATCTCCTATCATGTTTACATGGTAGGATTTTTTTATACCGCAAATATGATTATTGATTATAAAGACAGTGAAAATCTTAGATGTGCCACAAACCGCACTATGTTTCGTCCTTATTTGAAGTGTACGTGTAATGAGTCCTTTTTAAATTATCCAAAATGAATAAACTATCAACTGATTTTTAAATATAATCTAAGGGTTGCAGGAATAATGCATGAAGCATAAAATTAGTCTATACTATATAAGAAACCGTTAGAATGTGAGGCGTTTAATATGAAATCAATGAAAGATATGCAAACTGAAGTTGATACGTATATCAGTCAGTTTAAGACAGGTTACTTTTCTCCTCTAGCAAATCTGGCAAGATTATCTGAAGAAGTAGGGGAATTATCAAGAGAAATCAACCACTATTATGGGGAGAAGAAGAAAAAGGATACAGAAGAGGTTAATTCAGTAAAAGCTGAGCTCGGTGATAATTTATTCGTGTTATTGTGTATTGCTAATTCCTTAGATATAGATATGACTGAAAGCTTTAACGAAACTATGGAAAAATTTAATACACGTGATAAAAATCGTTTCGAAAGAAAATAGATTAATATAATCAAAGAAAGGGTGTTCCACCTATGAAAATAGGCATTACATGTTACCCATCTATGGGTGGTTCTGGTATTATCGCAACTGAATTGGGTATCAAGTTAGCGGAAAGAGGTCATGATATCCATTTTATAACATCAAATATACCTTTTAGAATTCGCAAACCTTTATCGAATATTACATTTCACCAAGTTGAAGTAAATCAATATGCAGTGTTTCAGTACGCGCCATATGATATCACTTTAAGCACAAAAATTGCTGAAGTCATTAACGAATATGATTTAGATCTATTACATATGCATTATGCTGTACCACATGCGGTTTGTGGTATATTAGCTAAACACATGTCTGGTAAAGACATTAAAATAATGACAACACTACATGGAACTGATATTACCGTATTGGGTTATGATCATTCTTTAAAAAATGCAATAAAGTTTGGAATAGAAGGTAGCGACATTGTTACAAGTGTAAGTAAATCACTTGCACAACAAACAACAGATATCATTGAAACTGATAAAGAAATTATTCCTATTTATAATTTCGTTAGGGAAAAAGAGTTTCCTACAAAAGGTGATACACCAAGCAAAGCAGATTTAGAATTAAAAGCATGTTATGGTATAAATCCTGAGGATAAAGTGATTATCCATGTTTCTAATTTTAGAACTGTCAAACGCATTGACACAGTTATTGAAACGTTTGCTAAGATACATCAACAGTTACCTTCAAAACTTATTCTTTTAGGTGATGGCCCGCAATTAATGGATATGAAAGAAAAAGCACGTGAACTCAATATAGAAGATTCGGTACTTTTTTTAGGTAAACAAAACTGGGTAAGTGAATTTTATCAGATTTCTGATTTAGTGTTATTATTAAGTGAAAAAGAGAGCTTTGGCCTCACGTTACTTGAAGCAATGAAGTCAGGTGTCTTACCTATTGGTTCAACAGCAGGTGGCATCAAAGAAGTCATCAAACATAAAGAAACAGGGTTTATTGTTGATGTAGGAGATAGTAACACGGCAAGTACATATGCATTGGAATTACTAACGAATGATAAATTGTATAACGAAATGCAACAACGTATGTTAGAAGACGTTGCAAAACGCTTTTCTTCTGATTTAATCGCTGACCAATATGAATACTATTATAAAAAAATGTTAGAGGATAATAATGACTAAATCAATATTTGAACAAGCAAAACCTATTTTAAAAACTTTACAATCAAATGAATATCAAGCATTTTTTGTTGGTGGGTCCGTCAGAGACTTTTTAATGCATAAACCAATTCATGATATCGATATTACTACAAGTGCGATGCCTGAAGAAATCGAAGCCATATTTGAAAAGACAATCCCTATTGGTAGAGAGCATGGCACTATTAATGTAGTTTATAATGGCGAACATTACGAAGTTACAACTTTCCGAGCAGAGGGTGACTATGAGGATCACCGTAGACCTAACGAAGTTTTTTTCGTTCGCGAGTTATACGAAGATGTTAAAAGACGTGATTTTACGATGAATGCTATAGCAATGGATGCAGACTACCATATCCTCGACTACTTTGGTGGTCAACAAGATATCGATCACCATATCATAAGAACTGTGGGAAATGCACACGAACGATTTAATGAGGATGCTTTGAGAATCATAAGAGGCTTACGTTTCCAAGCACAACTAGGTTTTACAATAGAAAAGAACACTTTTCATGGTATGAAATCACATATCAGTGATATTAAATATCTATCAATTGAGCGTATTGTTATTGAACTTAAAAAATTAACATCGGGTCGCTATATCGATCGTAGTTTCCAAAATTTACAATATTTTAAAGCGTTTAACTACATCCCATTTTTTAAGCACTATGATTTATCGCAAATGATTTTAGATGAATCGGTACCATTTTCATTGTTTATAGCTTTATTAAAAGTACAACAACCGAATGTAAAAGGTCATCTTAATGACTTAAAAATAAGTAACAACGAAAAAAAACATATAGGTAAGTTAGAAAGCATATTGACCCAGTTACCGAACATTAAATCAAAATCGGATTTTAAATTATTTGTTTACGATTATAGTCAAAAAGACATATTAAATGTATTAACCTTTACAACGTTAATCGTCAAAAATAATTTGCCAAATGTTTCACCTTTAATCGTTAATGCACAATCTGTCAAAGAGATCGCTAATCAGCTCCCTATTCAATCTAGAAAAGAAATCGACATAAATGGTAAAGATTTGCTTAATCTCGTAAATAAACCAAGTGGCCCTTGGCTCAAGACAGCGCTAAGAGAAATTGAGTGTGCCATTATAGATGGAGACGTCCAAAATATTAAACCAGAACTCATTAAGTGGGTGAAAACGCATGTCTAAATATAGTAAATATGTGATGCAACTGTTATATCAACATCAATCCAATTATATTTCTGGTCAATTTATTGCGGAACATCTCTCTATATCTCGAACAGCAGTTAAAAAGGTGATTGATCAACTTAAAAGCGAAGGGTGCGATATAGAATCTATTAACCACAAAGGTCATTGTTTAATTGAACTCCCAGATAAATGGTATAGTGGGATTGTAGAGTCTTTAATTGATGCACAAGCGATGTTCAACCATGTCGAGGTGTTAGAACAGATTGATTCCACACAATTATTAGCCAAACAAAAACTGGTAGGGAATTCAGAGACCTTTATGATTTTAAGTGACGAGCAAACAAACGGTAAAGGGCGTTTCAATAGACCATGGGATTCACCCCGTGGTAATGGGCTATGGATGTCTATCGTTTTGCGTCCCAAAGTATCATTTGAAATGATTACTAAATTTAATTTGTTTATGGCATTAGGTATTAAAGATACAATGCAACGATTTTGTAATGATAAAGTAACTATAAAATGGCCGAATGATATCTATATAGATGGTAGAAAAGCATGTGGTTTTTTAACTGAAATGGTGGCTAATAGTGATGGTATAGAAGCAGTTATATGTGGTATTGGCATCAATATGAATCATTTACCTGATGATTTTCAAGGCGAGCTACAACAGAAAGCTACAAGTATGAGAATACATGCTAACCAAAAAATACATCGTTATCAATTATTAGAAGTATTGATTCATCAAATCGAAAAACGTTATAACCAATTTCTAAATCAACCATTCTCTACTATTCGAAAAGAGTATATTGAAGCTTCGAATATTTGGAATAGAACCCTAAAATTTACTGACAATGGAAACCAATTTCAAGGAGAAGCAATCGATATTGACGACGAAGGTTATCTTATCGTTATTGACAACCAAAAAGAATATCATAAATTAATGAGTGCGGATATTGAACTTTAATATAAAAGAAAGGAGGAATGCATATGACACAACCTTGTTATGCTGTTGTTGATTTAGAAACAACAGGTAATCAATTGGATTATGATGAGATCATTCAAATAGGAATTACTTTTGTGCGTGAGAATAAAATCATTGGCACCTACCATTCTATGGTTAAGACAGATTTAGAAATTCCTCCTTTTATACAGGCATTAACTTCAATTGAAGAAGAAATGCTAGATCAATCACCATATTTCCATGAAATTGCCGAAGATATTTATAAACAAATTGAAGGTTGTATTTTTGTAGCGCACAATGTAACTTTCGATCTAAATTTTATCAAAAAATCTTTTAAAAATTGTAATATTAAATATCGACCAAAGAAAGTGTTAGATACTTTGGAATTGTTCAAAGTAGCTTTTCCAACAGACAAAAGCTATCAGTTGAGTGAATTAGCTGAATCGCACGGCATCGCTTTAAACAATGCGCATCGCGCTGATGAAGATGCGGCTACAACTGCACAGCTTATGATTTTGGCATTTAATAAATTTGAAGCATTGCACATAGATACTTTGAAACAACTATATTATCTAAGTAAAAATTTAAAATATGATTTACATGATATTCTTTTTGAAATGGCAAGAACTCATACAAATAATGTATTAGAGGACGATTTTACACAATTCGAACAAATTATTTACAAAAAACAAAAAGATTTTAAAGCGCCAACAGCAAACTTTAATGGCACACTAAAAGATTTATATTCCGACCTCACAGAGAAACTCAATTTGACCTATCGGCCACAACAATTATATTTATCTGAAATTATATTAGAACAATTGATGAATAGCGAAAAAGCAATGATAGAAGCACCGTTAGGCAGTGGTAAATCATTTGCTTATTTACTTGCATCACTCATGTATAATATTGAAACAGGCAAACATGTAATGATTTCAACTAATACAAAATTGTTACAAAATCAATTATTAGAAAAAGATATTCCAGCAATTAAATCAGCTTTAAATTTTAAAATAAATGCGTCGTTGATTAAAAGTAAACGAGATTATATTTCTTTGGGATTAATGAGCCAAATTTTAAAAGATGAGTCTAATAATTATGAAGTCAGTATTTTAAAAATGCAATTACTCATATGGATCACAGAAACTAATACTGGTGATATTCAAGAGTTAGACTTAAAAGGCGGTCAAAAAATGTATTACGAACAAAAATTAGAGACTTATGTGCCAGTTCGTAATGATATCAATTATTTCAACTTTATTAAACGCAATGCTCAAAATATTCAAATCGGTATTACCAACCATGCTCATTTAATCCACGCATCACACGACAATACAATTTACCAATTATTCGATGATTGTATTATAGATGAAGCACACAGATTACCAGATTACGCATTAAATCAAGTCACAAACGAATTAAGTTATGCTGATATTAAATATCAATTAGGTCTGATTGGTAAAACTGAAAATGAAAAATTGTTAGCAGCTATAGACCATTTGGAGCAACAACGTATCCTCGAAAAGTTAGATATACCTCCAATTGATGTTTTTGGCTTAAAAACGAATATTAATGAAATACATGATTTAAATGAGCAACTGTTTAGCACTATGTTTCATATGATACAACAATCGGAAGTTCACGATGATGACGCACATAAAATTCATTTCGTATATCATTTTGATGTAACTCCAATTTTGAATGATTTACATTCTATTATTCATAAATTAAATATGACATTAGAATTCTTCAATGGTATGAGCCACAAAACAATTAAAACAGTTAGAAAGCAACTATTATATATCACTGATAGGTTTAGAGCGATTGAAAATAGCTTAAAAAATAGTCATATTAGTTATTTATCAATTAAAAATATCCATCAAAAATCTACAATAAAATTGAATGTTAAAGATTACGATGTCAAAGAGATATTAACCAAACAAGTATTAGATAAATTTAACGCTTTAACCTTTATCTCTGGTACATTAACATTTAATCACTCATTCGAAAATTTCAAACAATGGTTTAATAAAGATATAACATTCAACACCTATGAAATTGATACTTCTTCAGTGTCTCCGAATCAAACAACTGTCTTTATACCAAATGATGTAGCGTCATATAACTATAAAAATATAGACGATTATGTGAGTTCTATCGTTAATTACGTTATTGAATATACTACTATCGTTGAATCAAAATGTTTAATACTATTTACAAGCTACAAAATGATGCACATGGTACAAGAATTATTAAATGAGTTACCTGAATTTGAAGATTATGTCGTATTAACACAGCAACAAAACCAAAACTATAAAATTGTACAACAATTTAATAGTTTTGATAAAGCAATTCTATTAGGTACTGGCACATTTTTTGAAGGCTTTGATTTCCAATCCAACGGAATAAAATGTGTTATGATTACAAAATTACCTTTTATGAATCATAACAATACAAAATATTGGTTAATGGAATCTGAATTTACTTCAACATTTAAAGACTTTGTTTTACCGGATGCCGTTACTCGATTTAGGCAAGGTTTAGGAAGGTTAATAAGAAATGAACAAGATAAGGGTATTATAGTCTCTTTCGATGATCGTTTAATCCGAAGCAACTACAAACAATTCTTTGAACAATCATTAGAAAATTATCGTCAAAGAAAAGGCGATATCAAACAATTCTCAAGTTTACTTAAAAAGTTACAAAAAGAGACAAAACGCCGCTAAAAGTTGATACACGCAACTAGAACTTGCAACTTGATTTTGTTAAAATATATAAGGATTAATAAAAGAAGATTACAATAAAATTAGGAGTTTAGTTATGAAGACAACGATAAAAGAAGCAAAACATTATATTAACCAAGAAGTAACTATTGGTGCTTGGTTAACAAACAAACGTTCAAGCGGTAAAATCGCATTCTTGCAATTAAGAGATGGCACAGGTTTTATGCAAGGCGTTGTGGTCAAAGCTGACGTAGATGAAGATACTTTCCAATCAGCTAAAGATATTACGCAAGAATCTTCACTGTATATTACTGGTGTTATCACTGAAGACAACCGCTCTGATTTAGGCTATGAAATGCAAGTTAAATCAATTGAAATCATTTCAGAAGCACACGATTATCCAATCACACCTAAAAATCATGGTACAGAATTTTTAATGGATCACCGCCATCTATGGTTACGTTCAAAGAAACAACACGCGGTTATGAAAATTAGAAATGAAATTATTCGTGCAACATACGAATTCTTTAATAATAATGGTTTTACAAAGATTGATCCACCAATATTAACAGCAAGTGCTCCTGAAGGCACAAGCGAATTGTTCCATACCAAATACTTTGATCAAGATGCCTTTTTATCACAAAGTGGACAGCTATATATGGAAGCGGCTGCGATGGCACATGGCAGAGTATTTTCATTTGGTCCAACATTCCGTGCGGAAAAATCAAAAACACGTCGTCACTTAATTGAATTCTGGATGATTGAACCAGAAATGGCATTTTGTAACCATAATGAAAGTTTAGAGATTCAAGAACAATATGTGTCACATGTTGTTAAATCAGTTTTAAATCATTGCAAATTAGAATTAAATGCATTAGAGCGTGATACATCTAAACTTGAAAAAGTCGCGACACCGTTTCCACGTATCACATACGATGATGCAGTTATATTCTTAAAAGAACAAGGCTTTGATGACATCGAATGGGGTGAAGACTTTGGCGCTCCCCATGAAACTGCAATTGCAAATCATTATGATTTACCTGTATTTATCACTAACTATCCAACAAAAATCAAGCCTTTCTATATGCAACCAAACCCAGAGAATGAAGAAACAGTCCTTTGTGCTGATTTAATCGCGCCAGAGGGTTATGGTGAAATCATTGGTGGTTCAGAACGTATCAATGATCTTGCATTGCTAGAACAACGTATCAATGAATTTGAATTAGACCCGGAAAGCTATAGTTACTACCTAGACTTACGTCGTTATGGTAGTGTGCCACATAGTGGTTTCGGATTAGGGCTTGAAAGAACAGTCGCATGGTTATCAGGGGTAGAACACGTGCGTGAAACCGCGCCATTCCCTCGTTTATTAAACCGTTTATATCCATAGTACAATCAATGAAACTAACTACGTCCAGTCTATTTATGGCTGGACGTTTTTATAACAACTATATAGGTAGGAGGAAATCATTTGGATAAAGATATACTTAAAACAAGGCCTGTGGTTATTCGTAAAGAATTATTAGATCACTACAATGAGTTAGGTATCAATGAGCGTGAACTAGTCATTCTAATTAAATTAATCTACGCATCTGAAACTACGAATAAACAGCCGCCCATTGAATCTTTACAAAGAGGCACATCACTAGATTCAAGAGAAACTACTTCTATCATACAAAGTCTGATTCAGCACGACTTATTAGAACTAAATGTTAATAAAGATGAAGAAGGTAAGTTCACTGAATATATGAACCTCGACCAATTTTATAATAAATTAAGTGATATAATCGATCAAATTAATGTAGATAAAAGTCACAAGCAATCTGAGCTTGAATTTAACACGCTTTTTCAAAAAATTGAGCAAGCATTCGGTAGGCCTTTATCACCATACGAAATTGAGACTTTAAACCAATGGTTGGATGTAGACAAACATGAATTAAGTATCATTCAAGCAGCTTTGGATGAAGCACAAAGTCAAAATAAACTTAATTTTAAATATATTGATAGAATATTATTAAATTGGAAAAAGAACAATGTAAAAACCATTGAAGATTCAAAAAAAATAAGCCGACAATTTAACCAACCTAAAATGAAACACACAATTAAAAAAGTACCTAAATTTGATTGGCTTAATGAGGAGAATCAAGATGATAAGTAATAAAAAAGCATTAGAAATGATCGATGTTATTTCAAATATGTTTCCAGATGCAGAATGTGAACTTGTACATGAGAATCCATTTGAATTAACCATTGCAGTATTGTTGTCAGCACAAACTACAGATGTTTCAGTAAATAAACTGACTAAACATTTATTTAAAAAGTATAAAACCCCCGAAGATTATATTAATGTTGATATTTCAGAACTCGAAAACGACCTTCGCACCATTGGTTTATATAGAAATAAAGCTAAAAATATTCAAAAGCTATGTCAATCATTGTTAGAAAAATTTAACGGCATTATCCCAGAGACACATGCTGAACTTGAAAGTCTAGCAGGTGTGGGGCGTAAAACAGCAAACGTAGTTATGAGTGTAGCTTTTAATGAGCCTTCGTTAGCTGTGGATACACATGTAGAACGTGTATCTAAACGATTGGGTATATGTAGATGGAAAGACAACGTAAGACAAGTTGAAGATAAATTATGTAAAGTAGTCCCAAGAGAGCGATGGAATAAAACACATCATCAGCTCATTTTCTTTGGACGCTATCACTGCCTAGCACGCAGCCCTAAATGTGATATATGTCCATTATTTGATGTATGTAGAGAAGGACAAAAACGATATAAAGCAAGTTTGAAAGAAGTGTGAACTGATTGATTTCAAAAGAAGACTTTAAAGACATGGAATTACAAATTGATGCATTTTCTAAACAGAAAAAATTAAAATCACCACAAGCTAAAGCATTATTAGATCAATATTTTGATATGATTGAAACTTTTTTTTTACAAATCAATGGTATTAATACAATTGACTTTAATCATTTATCCGACTATCCTATTGTGCCTATGAATTTTGAAGAGCGTTATCATTATATGGTTGCTCGGAAGTATCATTTTATGGGCTATAGACAAATGAAAACACTCAAATCAGAATTAATTAAAATGAATGCTTCGTATCAAATTCGTCAAAAAAAGAAGGGAACGGGACAAAAATCACATTTTTCTGAGTAGATGACGAAGATTGGTTATGGCTTTGGTTACTAAATAGAATATAAACGTACTGCTATAAAAGTAATTGTCTCCATAAAAGGTGTGTAAAAGAAATTTTAGACGTAGACGCTTAACCTATTATTATGGTTACGCAGCCCTTGGCTCATGCGTAAGTATGCTTTATATAACCACCAAAATAAAAGAGAGGTCTTTGAAGCATAAATGTCTCTAACTCATAAAAAAACGTCAGTTTGTATTGTCACTGAACCAGATTTCTACGCTTTTTTTACCAAAAAACAGGACTGATTTTTGTATCAGTCCTGTTTAGTATAGAGCCTATAAAATGAGCCCCAAAAAGTTTTCTAACTAAAGCATTCTTTTTGGGGCTAAATTTTGGGATGGGTATCCCAAGCACTTCTTATTGTTATGAGTTCATATTAATAACTATTTCACTCAAAACATTTAATTAATCGTTACTCGAACTATTTCTATTAGAATCGGATGATGAGTCACTGTTACTATTACTGTTACTACTGCTGCTTCCACCTTGACCTTGTGGTTTTTTGCTCGTTGTATTGTCATCAGAATGACCTGCAACAGATAAACTATCTTTACTATCACCATTTACTGAATCAGGTTTTGTAAAGTCTTGACCATCTCTAGGTGAAATTGTACTCATTACATCTTCAAATAAAAATTGTGGATATTCTTGTTCTTCGTGACCAACAAATGAGTTGACGCCACCTTGTTTAACTTCATTGAATCCCATCCAAACGGACATACTATATTTTGGTGTAAATCCATTCATCCAAACGTCTTTTGCGGCATCATCAGGTAATCCGTACTCTTGATATGTTTGGTTACCATAAGTACCTGTACCAGTTTTGGCGCCAACATTCACACCAGAAATATTATGACCATAAGCAGAACCATATGCTTCGAATGTACCTTTAAGTACCTCTGCTAGCATGTAAGAAGTAGAGTTTTTCATCGCTTTTTTACTAGTGTGATCATAATTAATTACTTCTCCGTTTTCTTTTTCTACTTTTTTAATTGAATGCGCATTATTATATTCGCCGCCATTTGCAATAGCTGCAAATGCTGATGCTAATTGAGTAGGGGAGAATTCTGATGATGAACCACCTAGTACTTCAGAAGGCCCAATCTCTCCTTCATAATCTAAACCTACATTGTTAGCAAATTGTTTTGGTGCATCATTACCAGCATTTTCTTTGGTAGATTGCCAAGTTTTTAACGCTGGTATATTGAAACTTTGACGTAGGGCATCATATAACTTAACTTCTCCGTGACCTTCCATATCATAGTTTCTAAATGTCACGCCATCTACTTGATAAGATTCTTCGTCCTGGATAGCATGATTTGTAGCCCAATTCATATTTTCTATAGCTGGGCCATAAGCTAAGAACGGTTTTAATGATGAACCAGTAGGGTGCGCGTCAGTAGCCAAGTTTCTATCAACAACATCTTTGTAATTTCTACCACCAGATACTGCAACTAATCCACCAGATTCACTATCTACGATAGAAGCACCAACTTGTTGGTCTTCATTTTTATAGTAGCTACCATTATTTACACGATCTTGTAAAGTTTGTTGAACATCTTTATCCATATTTGTGTAAATTTTAACACCACTATTTAGAACTTCGCCTAAGTTTTTACCTTTAAATTCCTTATTATTCATTAATTCTGATTTTACGAAGTTAATATATGAGTCATATTCTTCAGTTGAATTATCTTCGCTGACTTTGCGTTCTTCAGAACTTCGGTTAACTAAGTTATCTTCTATAGAGGTGTCTTGCGCTTCTTCTTTTTCTTTCTTAGAAATTCTATTATGATATTCCATTAAATATAAAACAGTGTCTTTACGCGACTCTGCTGCTTCTGGATGATCATAAATATTATATGTGTTCGGAACTTGCGGCAATCCAGCAAGATATGCTTGTTCAGCTAAATTTAAATCTTTTAAATTTTTATCAAAGTAATACTTAGCTGCAGCTTTCACACCATAAACACCGTCTGAATAGTAAATTTTATTTAAATACATTTCAAAAATTTCATCTTTACTATATTCTTGTTCGAGCCTATACGATAAGTAAGCTTCTTGAGCTTTACGCGCAATTGATTTTTGATCCGTTAAGAACGAACGTTTAACCACTTGTTGCGTTAGCGTTGAAGCACCTTCTGAACCAAATCCACCTGTAAAGTTTTTAGCTACGGCGCCAAACAAACGTTTGTAATCAAGTGCACCATGATCATAGAAACGATTATCTTCAGTTGCTAATACTGCAGCTTTCATGTTTTTAGGCACTTCGTCTAAATCAACATGTTCTCGTCGTTGTCCATTATCAATGGTTTTAATCAAATCACCGTCTTTATCGTATATTTTAGCAGGAATTGGATCTTGTAATTTTGATTCTGTAAATGCAGGCGCTTTCCAAGCATAATAAGCAAATAACAAAATACCAATTAATGCTAGAACAATAAATGCTATGATGAGAAATCCAATTATCTTGATAATTGTTCTTTTTATATTCCTATTCTTTTTTTCTCCAGACTTACTATTCTTATTAGAATTCGTAGTCCTTTTCTTCTCCGTCATACGCGGTCCTCACTTTCATCTAATATCAACTTATCAACTGCTTTGAGGTAATTCAATCTTGGTTGATACTGATAAGGAATATAGTAACCATTTTTTCTTATTTCTTCAACCGTAATCGACTTTTTAATCTCTTTTTTAAACCGATGCCAATAATATTTAAATTTGCTATAAGGCAATAAATAAACTTCATCTATTAATTTAAAGCGTATTAATAAAAACACTGTACCTCCTTGTTCAAAACAAGCATCCATATGTAACACTTGATGTTCATGCATGTTATTTAATGGAAAGGAAGTTTTATTTTTTGTTTCCTTCGCTTCAAAATCTAAGTAATGCCCGTTATAAATACCATTATAATCAGTAGTCGAAGGCGTTCTGAAATAAGCCTCATTAATCACTGCCTTACTTCTCATAGGATAATGAACGTTTACTATTTGTACCGGCGTTGGCTTTTTATGTATAACAGCTTGTCCGAGTTTCAAATAGTGGGTGTTTGATAATTCAATATCATTCTCTAGTGACATGCCTCTGCCACCATAGTTTATTTTACCCTTTTCTTCCTTATGAGTTCGTCCGACTTGAGACTTATTTCCATAAAATGGTTTCCCATTAGGATAATTCATCGTTTTTCACCACTTTAATTTGGTTTCAAAAACTTTTTTCATTATACCTGAAAACTGTCTTTTTTTCCAAACTATGATATATAAAGCAATGTATCTGTACATACATCATGTATATTTTAACGTGCTTTGTTCAATTAAACAATATTAGACGTTAAATATGCTTTATATATGACATAAATGTAAGGTGTGCATTTCAAAAATGACTATTAAATTCATTTGTGGTAAATTTAGTATGTAGGAGGAAACTTCATGCAACAATTATTCACCCAACTATTAAATGATGTACAAGTTATGCAAGACAGATATGAATTTGTCAAAGCAGATGTCGTAGACTATGACTTTTATAAAGACGTTGTACCATTCACTAGAAACATAGATGAACTATTAGTTTCATTAAAAGCTTACGAAGCTAAAATGCTTCAATTACCTTATATGAATAAGAGAAAATTTGATTTATTAATATCAAACATTGAAGCTTTATCAGTAGAATGTCATTTCAAAAGAACAAGCCGAAAGCTATTCACTGAAAAAGTGAAAGCTGTACAATATGATTTAAGTTATATACAAAGAAGTGATATCAACTTATGATAAAAACAATTTATGTCACAGGTTATAAATCGTTTGAACTTAATATTTTTAAAGATGACGCACCTGAAGTTTCTTATTTAAAAAAATTTATTGCTCATAAATTAAAACAGTTGATTGAAGAAGGACTTGAATGGGTATTAATACAAGGACAGATGGGTATAGAATTATGGACGGCTGAAGTGGTTATTAATTTGAAAGCAACATATCCTGATCTCAAACTTGGTATCGTTACACCATTTTATGGCCATACTGATAAATGGAATGAACAAAATCAAGCAAAATATAACCGAATTGTACAACAGTCTGATTTTGTAGATAGCGTGTTTCACACGCCTTATGTAGGGCCACATCAATTTAAACAGACAGATCAATTTATGCTCGATCATACAGATCAATCGCTACTCATTTACGATGAGGAACAAGAAGCCAGTCCAAAATACTTTAAGCAAATGTTAGTTGATTTTATGGAAAAAACAAATTATACTTGTGACATTGTTTCGTTCGATGAATTAACGGAATTTATTAACGATTTGCAGTGGTCTCAAGAACAAAGTTTCGAATGAGGTGGGAAAATATGTCAGATATTTCATTAAAATTATCAGCTAAAGATATTTATGAAAAAGATTTTGAAAAAACTATGACACGTGGCTATAGAAGGGAAGAAGTAGATGCTTTCTTAGACGACATCATAGCTGATTATCAAAAGATGGCAGATTTAGATAATGAAGTTGTTAAACTTTCTGAAGAAAATAATAAACTAAAAAAAGAACTTGAAGAATTGAGATTACGTGTAGCCACATCTAGACCACAAGAAAATAAAAACTTTTCATCTAATGGTAATGTCAATAACAATTCTAGCAATAATGGGAACAACGTAGATATTTTAAAAAGAATTTCCAACTTAGAAAAAGCTGTGTTTGGAAAGTAATACAACCATTATAATTTAAACGAATATACCAACGTAGATTTGTAGTATCTACATAAAGATAAGTTTTGAAAAATCAAAACTTATCTTATTTTATTTGTTTTGAAATGTTAAAAATGATATACTACTAAGGATGGTGTTTTGGGTAATCGCTATAGCGATATAGAGGAAAGTCCATGCTCACACAATCTGAGATGATTGTAGTGTTCGTGCTTGATGAAACAATAAGTCAAGGCATTAAGTTGACGGCAATGAAATAACCTAAGTCTTAGGATACGGTTAAAATAGTTTGAAAGTGCCACAGTGACGTAGCTTTTATAGAAATATAAAAGGTGGAACGCGGTAAACCCCTCGAGTGAGCAATCCAAATTAGGTAGGAGCACTTATTTAACGAAATTCAACGTATAAATAAGGCATACTTTTTATAGTATGTAGACAGATGGTTACCACCGGCGTACGAGTGTAACTAGTACACGTTGGCAGTACAAAGGTACAAAACATGGCTTATAGAAACATCATTACTAGGCCCAAGCTCTCCCATACAGGAGAGCTTTTTTAATTGTTAAAAATACGAATTTAAGATAAATTATAACTTTCTAATAAAAACTTCTTACACAAAGTGGGCAAATACGTCATAATTGTGATTGAACAGACTTGAAATAATCATAATTTTAATTCAATCATTTTCTGTTAAAAAGATATTTGAGACTAAGATATTAAGTTACATCATAACCTCTAGAATATGGTCATATCTATTTAAAATAACTTTTGATAAAATATAATTAAAACAATATAAAAAAGGAGCAAAACAATGTATCAATTACTAGCTGTATGCCCTATGGGATTAGAAGCCATCGTTTCAAAAGAAATTCAAGAGCTTGGTTATGAAACAACTGTGGAAAATGGCAAAATCTTTTTTGAAGGCGATGAAACTGCAATAGTTAAATGTAACTTATGGTTGCGTACTGCAGACAGAATAAAAATTGTAGTAGGTCAATTTAACGCTAAAACATTCGATGAATTATTCGAGAAAACGAAAGCATTACCTTGGGAAACATTAATTGAAAAAGAAGGGAATTTTCCAGTACAAGGCCGTAGTGTTAAATCAACATTGTTTAGTGTTCCAGATTGCCAAGCAATCGTCAAAAAAGCGATTGTAGAACGTTTAAAAGAAACTTATCAAGAAAAAGGTTGGTTAAATGAATCTGGTGCTAAATACCCGATTGAAGTCTCACTATTAAAAGATAGCGCCTTACTCACAATCGATACTTCTGGCTCAGGGTTGAATAAACGTGGTTATAGGTTGGCACAGGGCGAAGCGCCAATTAAAGAAACGCTTGCTGCTAGTTTGATTAGACTAGCAAATTGGACTGGAGATACACCCCTAATTGATCCATTTTGTGGTTCCGGGACAATCGCAATTGAAGCATGCCTAATTGCTCAAAACATTGCGCCAGGCTTTAATCGTGACTTTGTTTCAGAAACTTGGGAGATCATGCCTGATGGATTATATGACCAATTACGAGATGAAGCAGATCAACAAGCGAATTACGATAGACCATTAGAAATCTATGCGTCCGATATTGATCCAGAAATGATAGAAATAGCTCGCAGAAATGCTGAAGAGGTCGGTTTAGCAGATATTATTAATTTTAGCGTTAAAGATGTTAATACATTATCGATAGAATCAGAAGAACCAATCGCATTAATTGGTAATCCACCTTATGGTGAGCGTATTGGTGACAGAGAAGAAGTTGAAGCAATGTATCGCTACATCGGTAAGTTAATGCAACAACATCCTTATTTATCATCATATATATTAACAAGTAACAGTGAATTCGAATTTTTAGTTAATAAAAAAGCAACTAAAAGAAGAAAATTATTCAACGGTTATATCGAATGTACATATTATCAATATTGGGGTGATAAAAAACCTAGAAAGTAAACCATTTTAATTTTTAGAAAGAGGTGCCACAATTGAATAGTGAATTTAAAAAAGGTATATTATTTGCTTTTAGTGCCTACATATTATGGGGGATCCTTCCTATATATTGGGATTTAATAGAAGACATTGGCGCATTTGAAATATTAGCGTTTCGGATCATACTATCAATGATATTTATGTTATTGGTTGTCGTATTCACTAAAAATACCGCGCCTTTCAAACGCGATGTCCAACAACTGATAACTAACCCTATACAACTTGTAGCTATAATTGTAGCTGGTTATGTAATCACGGTTAATTGGGGGACGTTTATATGGGCAGTTACAAATGGTCACGTGTTACAATCGAGTTTAGGATATTACATCAACCCACTTGTAAGTATTTTACTAGCGTTGATATTTTTAAAAGAACGTTTTAATAAATTCGAATGGATAGCTATTGGATTTGCAGTAATTGGTGTATTATATATGACTATTAAGGTAGGAGTATTTCCTGGCATTTCATTACTACTTGCTTTTTCATTTGGTATATATGGCCTGATTAAAAAGATTGTACCTATAGATGCGATTAGCAGTATTACAATAGAATGTATCGTTACTGCTCCAGCTGGGATTATATATTTATGGTATATATGGCAACAAGGTAGTCTAACATTTGGGTATAATAGTTCTTCATTTTGGTTGATTTTCTCAGGTGCCATAACTGCAATTCCGCTTATACTATTTTCAGCAGGTGCTCGAAGAATACCACTTTCTTTAACTGGTTTCATTCAATATGTTGGTCCTACAATCATGTTTATATTAGGTGTTTTCTTATTCAAAGAACCATTTAGTATGGACCAATTTGTTACATTTATTTTTATTTGGGTTGGTATCATTATTTATAGTACTTCTCAATATATTAAGATCAAAAAAAATAAAAACCCAGCAATCAATTAAAAACACTCATTATTTCTCTAAAGGTAATGCTCGTATAATTACCCTTAGAGATTTTTTATAATATATTAAATCGATATATACATTTAAAATGCACAAGCTATTAACTCTTTTTTAAAAAATAATACACCAAATATAT